>Ga0194116_10006678_pt1 | contig 12218 bp, 11 predicted proteins | sample TA2MahsurfametaG_4_FD_148617 | JGI IMG/M metagenome (GOLD analysis project Ga0194116, IMG submission 148617) | Freshwater microbial communities from Lake Tanganyika, Tanzania - TA2015008 Mahale S9 surface | ecosystem: Environmental > Aquatic > Freshwater > Lake | place: Tanzania: Lake... | reverse complement strand
ATCCCCTAAATACCTCTTTAACCCTATTTCATCCGACTTACTCTTTATACCATCCCCTACCCTATACCCTATATTTATATTATACCCCACCTTATCTAATATATCCCCACTTACTATACCCTTATATGTATTTACTCCCACTCCACTCCCCATCGGTATACTACTTAACATCATTAATGAGAAATCTAACTTTAACACCCCTCCCTTTACTATATGACTTATTACCCTAAACTTAGGAGCAAATCTTATATTCTCCACCCCACTCACTAATCCATATCTACTACCTCCACTATCCCCACTTATATAATTATAACCCACCCCCAAACCTATACTTAACCTTTCCTCTATTAACCCATATGTACCATTTATCCCCACCTGACTCATATACTTCACTATACTACTCTTACTATAACTGTCTACTAACGCATCCTGACTATAATTCATCCCTATATTATAGTCCAACTCCCGACTCCCTATTATCTTAGCTCCATCTACATTATAGACCCTATACTTATCCATTCCCATATTTAAAGTCTGTACATCCTGCCCTCTTACTACATTACTCATAAGTATTAATATTAACAATATTCTCATAGCTTAGTCTCCTTATACCTATATATATAGCTATAAATAATATAGTTTCATTTTCAGAATGACTTTTTCATTATAGACTGAATCCAGCTTTCACAAACCCCACATACCCACTCTAATTTTTAATGATGCAGTTATTACATAGAAAGGGGAGGGTTTCATTTCCAACCCAAAAATTTTCCGTACCAGAAATTTTCCAAATTCACTTTTATCAAAACCCTTTTCATATTTCTTTACCAAAATCTGACTTTTTTCTGACCTTAACCTTAACTTATATACACTAACTTATATATATACCCTACCATAACTTATATATATACCCTACCATAACTTATATATATACACGGATACACTACACTACCCTAACTTATATATACACGAAGATGTGTATATAACTGGAGTTTTAATATAGTTTCATTTTCAGAATGACTTTTTCATTACGGACTCAATATGGCTTTTTCACCCATAGTACCTTTAAAGTGCTACTTTTTAATGCAGTTCTATACAGTTTAGGTGCAATATGTTGGTTTTTTAGGTTGGGTAAGGGGTATAATCTATAAGGGAAGCTATATATGTTCCATAGCTATATATGGAACATAAAGGATAAAGGGAAATAAGCTACATAAGCTATATGGGAGATAGTCTATATATGGAAGATAAGCTATTAAGCTACATAAAGGAAATAAGGGACATAAGCTATAATATGGGGCATAAGGAAATAGGAAATAAAAGATATGCGAGAGATAAAGAAAATAAGCTAGATAACGAAAATGAGCTAGATACTAGATAAAGGAGATAAGCTATGTGGGACATAAACTAGATAAGGCTACATAGGCTATATATGGGACACAAAGGGGCATGGAACATAAGCTACATAAGGGACATAGGCTATCTATGAGAAATAAACTAGATAAGGGCATAGGCTATCTATGGGACATAAGCTACATAAGGGGCATAAGCTATAAAGGATAAGGCTACATAAGCTATATAAGGCTACATAGGCTATATATGGGAGATAAGCTAGATAAGGCTAGATAAGGCTACATAAGCTATATATAGCTAGATAAGGGAGATAAGGCTATATATAGCTAGATAAGGGAGATAAGGCTATATATAGCTAGATAAGCTACATAAGCTACATAAGGCTATATATAGCTACATAAGCTACATAAGGCTATATAAGGCTATATATAGCTACATAAGTCTATATATAGCTAGATAAGGCTACATAAGCTATAAAGGGAGAGTAAGCTATAAAGGGAGAGTAAGGGATAAGAGATATAAATTTAAAAACTTGAGAAACACATACCGTCTTTTATTCTCAAATGATCATTTCAAAAACAAAGGCGATTCAAACGATTGATCGTGGGTGGGCTTATTTTCTCCCGACAGATAATGATATTTGTTGTTATCTTTTCGTTCGGATTTAAATTCACCAAATGAAGCATGATCAAATTGCTTGGTTTCCTAAATTGCCAAAATACAACACAAGGGTAAAAAGAATTTTTACAGTCAGGATTAAATTTTTAGACAAGCTTCCAAATCAAAAATGTCGGATTGAAATTACGAGCAAACTCATACTGTGTGCCTTCAAAGAAATTGAATGACCTAGACACATAAAGGTCATAAGCTACATAAGGGGGCATAAGCTATATATGGGACATAAGGGCATAAGGGAAGATAAGGAAGAATAGATAAAAAGGCTATGTAGCAACAAACAAGTAAAATTAAGTAAAACTGGATAAATGGGAAGTAAGATTGGGCAAAGGGGAAGTAAAATTAAGTAAGGTTAGAGAAATAGTGAGTAAAATTAAGTAAATGGGAAGTAAGATTGGGTAAAGGGGAAGTAAAATTAAGTAAGATTAGAGAAAGAGTAAGTAAAATTAAGTAAGATTAGAGAAAGAGTAAGTAAAATTAAGTAAAGAAAGCACTCTTTATAGCCCTATCGGTATAGTTAAATAAACACAAGGGAGCATAAAAGATGAAAATAGAAGTATCCAATGACGGATTTGTTGAGCTTATTGATACTATGGGAGATGATCTTCGTGTAGTCAATACAGCACGAGTGTCTTATGGCAAGGAATCTCAAGAATTTACAGATAAAGACATGAAGCTGTTAAGCTACTTATGGGAGCATGAACACACATCGCCTTTTAGGCATTGTTTTTTATCCTTCCGTATTCGAGCACCAATTTTTGTATTAAGACAATGGATGAAGCACCAAATTGGTTGCTCATGGAACGAACAAAGTGGGCGATACACAGAATTAAAGCATGGCTGTTTTTCGCCCGATGTTTGGCGATACCAAGATACAAAGAATAAACAATCTTCACAAGGAGCAATAGAAAACCAAGAGCAGGCTTTTTTATTGATGAATGATGTATATGAGCTTGCATATAAAAATTATGAGAAGCTACTTGATCTCGGAGTCTGTAGAGAGCAAGCTCGTATCGTTCTACCTTTAGCTGTGTATAGTGAATGTATATGGACAACATCACTACAAGGCTTGATGCACTTTATAGAATTAAGGGCAGATAAAGCTTCTCAATATGAGATTCAAATTTATGCACAAGCTGTTAAACAACTTGCTTATGGTCATTTTAAAAACAGCATTGATTTACTTGATAAAAAATAATGGGGTTGGGGGTATATAAAGTCTATAAAGGTCTATAAAGGAAGATAAAGGCTATAAAGGCTATAAAGGAAGATAAAGGTCTATAAAGTCTATAAAGGAAGATACAGGTCTATAAGGTTTATAAAGTCTATAAAGGTCTATAGATTCTATAAAGGTCTATAAAGGTCTATAAAGGAAGATAAAGGCTATAGATGTCTATAAAGGTCTATAAGGTCTATAAAGGAAGATAAAGGCTATAAGGTCTATAAAGGAAGATAAAGGTCTATAGATTCTATAAAGGAAGATAAAGGTCTATAAAGGTCTATAAAGGAAGATAAAGGTCTATAGATTCTATAAAGTCTATAAAGTAGTCTGTATGTAGATAAATTTAGCTACAAATAAATGAGATTGGGTTTTAGTTAAACCCAAGGCAATACTATCCCTATCTACTCCTATGAGTAGTTTTTATAGTTCTAATAGATAACATGATATTCCTATCTATGATAACCTATTTTGTATCCTAAAGATTGATTTTTAAGATACATCTATGATCTTTTGACCATAGGTAAATAGATGATAAAGATTAAGCTTGATCTTAGTGTTATTGCTATTATTATTAGAAGTAGAATTAATAATAATATTAGAAGTATTAGCTATAAAAGATAAATCTTTTCTATCTAAATATATCTATATAAATATATCTATATTAGAGAAAGCATCTATTAAGAAAATAGATGAACAGAATTTACCTTGAGTGATTTATGTGAGTGGTAGTGTTGGTAAATGATACTTATCTAAAAGTAGTTTTTTTCAGCCACTATCTTTAAAGAATTTTAGAACTTGAAAACTTTAAAGAGACAAGTAAATCTTTATATCTAAAAGATACTAGATCATATATGATTTTATTAAGAATCACATTCATGCACGAGTAAAGTAAAATTAAGATAACTCCTGCTAAGTTAAAAGGCTTACACCTTAATGGTAAATTGACAATCTTTAATTCATTCAAGTCTTTTAAAGATCATTCTAAAGAAGCTTATCTCACATAACTAAACATAAGGGCTTCTAAAATTCCCATTCTACCACCTTTTTATCTAGGATAATAGGTAGCTTTACTTTATGGCTAGGATTATAGACCAATCCTTATGAGATAGCAATAAAAAAAGAATCTTTTTATTGCTATGTTTTATGGGGGTATTTTAAACGATTAGGGGTAAGGGGGTATGGTTATATAGGTAAAGCTATTTAGCTTGCTTATTGATGAAATTAACATAGGTATTTGAATCGTTCCATTTCTTATCATTCATCTCTTGAATAAGGTGTTCTTTCATGCTGTTAAAAAATTTATTTGCTATATCTTCCTTTGCTTTTTTGTTTATCCTATCCTTATCTGTTTTCTTTTTATCTATTCTCTTAGTCTTTTTCTTTTTATCATCATCATCTTCTTCTTCATCATCATCATCTTCTTCTTCTTCTATCCCTAATTTTTCTTTAGCTTCTTTTTCATAATCATCATAAGGGAAGTTTAAAAAATCCTGTTCATTATTGTCATCTTGTTCGTTATTGTCATCTTGTTCGTTATTGCCAATAAGTAAAGCACCTGCTCCTGTTGCCCCTGCCAATCCCATGATACTATTAAATTGTTGGTTATTTAGATTAAGAGCGGATTGGATAGTTTTTTTGCTAGATGATTTAACAAATGATGTTATTAAGCTGGAGCCTATTTTTTTAGCTTGTGTAGCACCTGCACTAGCAAGGTTAGTAATACCACCTGCCTTGTAAATACTAGCACCAACCAAAGTAAACACAGCAAGCTTTGTGGTAGCTTTGATTATTTTGGGAATAGAATCCTTTGCTTGTTTAACTCGCCATTCCTTTTGCTTTTCTTTACTCAAATCCTTGAAATAAACTTCCTTGCCATTTTCATCTTCAATAGGTTCTCCGTCTGTTGGGTCTTTTTTGAGTAAAGAAAAAGCTGTTTTAAAGGCATCTATTTCAAGGTGTTCCTTTAAAGAATCTATGATTTTACTAGCACCTTTTTTTGTAATGCTCTTTAAACCATTTACTGTGGTATTAAGCATTTCTTTTCTTTTCTTACTGTCTGTGAAAAAATCCTTAACAGCACTAGGTGCTTTCATAATTGATTTTAAAAGTGATTTACCCTTATCACTTATTTCTTCCTTTTCTTGTTTTTTAAAAAGCTCTCTTATTTTTTCTTGACTTTCAATAGGTAGCGATTCAAATTTCACTTTGTTCTTTGTTTTAGGATTTAAAAATGTTTTATCCTTAACATAGTCATCAAAAAGAGAGCTGTTGGCTGTTTTTAAATCCAACACATTTTGAATAGCACGCTCAATAAAAAGGGGGTTATTAAACACACTAGCTTGGTGTAAATTGAAAACCACTTGCTTTAAGTAGTGCTGTTTATTTTGTAGGTATGCTAATTTAATTGGATTTATTTTTTTCATTTTATGTTCCGATTTGTTCTTGTAAAATAGATAGAATCATAAAAGGAGTAAAAAGTATGATTGAAAAAGAAAGCTTTATAGCTATAACAAAAGAGCTGGGTGAATTACTATCGGAAAAAAATGAAGCATACGGAAATGCTTTTGAGAAAACTACAAAGATTTTAGAATTGCTTTATCCAAATGGAATCTCATTATCTCAATATAAAGATATTCATGTGATCGTTCGTATGCTAGATAAGATGAGTAGGATAGCAAGGGATAATGATCCTATGGGCGAAGACCCGTTTAAAGATATTGCAGGCTATGCAATCCTTGCACAGCTTTTAAGGTCGAGTCTATAAATTCTTTATACTACCTTTTTATTAGTATTGAAAAGGTAGTTCTTATGAGTGATCTCACAATTTATAAAAAACTTATAAAAATAGCATATCTTAATCCTAGCTATCGGAATGAACTCTTTTGTTTGTTGGGCTTAAAAATAAAAGACCATCGGGTAAGAGTAGCCGATATGGAACAAGCTGTAAAAATTCAAGAAGATGCAAAAAAAGGTATTTTTAGCGGGTATACTCTAGGTGTATTGAGTGCCTTTTATACAAATAAGAATAGAAAATTCAAGAATCCAAATCCTAAAGGTGCTAAAGAAGAAATAGCAATGAGTACTCTTGTGAAGTATTATATGGAAAGGGAGACGAATCGTGAGTATAAAAAAATTGAAGCACAAACAATAAGTGAATTGCAAAAAGCATTTGATGAGTTTTATGTTGAATTTGAAAAACAACAAAAAGACACCAAATACCTTAAAGAACAAGATGAGAATAAGGAGGAAGATGAATATGAAGGTTTGGATGAAGATGAGATAGCACAGGCAAAAGAGAGAGAAGAAAAGATGCCATCAGGTATGAGAAAAATGAAAGAGAAGATAAAACAGAAATATAAAGAAGAGATATTGAAAGCTAAAACAGGCGAATTATATGATAAGATATTTCAAACTTTAGATGAGATTGATCCCTTTAGAAGTATGACACCCGAGAGAGAAGCAGAAGAAGTTGAAAAGCTATATGAAATGTGGGAAGATAAATTCTTTGAAACAAAGGATGATGGTAAGGTATATTTAAAGAACACAGGACTAGAAAATAATGAGAAAACAAGAGATTTAGTAAGAGATATATTGAGAGATAATTTAACAGATGAGAAAATAAATGAGATGTTTAATGAAACAGGAAAGCATAGGCATGGGTTTCTAGGTAAATTCTTAAATCCTTTGGTAGATGATCTTCTTATAAAAAAAACAATGAAGAGCTATACAGAAAACATAGAAAGAAATTCCAATGCAATAGTAAAAGTATTAACCTTAGCAAATGCAGGTTTAGAGAAGTTAGGTAAGAAAGTAGATTTTGATAATCCAAAATTTGTCCAAGAGTATTTAGCTTACATAGATGAGAAATACAACCAAGAATTAGACCCTGAGGTTCGTTTATCTATGAGAAAGAACACAAAAGCTATTGTATCTATGGTAAAGAATTTAAGTGATGTAACAGGAGCTACCAAACTAGCAAAGGAAATAGCATCATCGGCTGTTGAAAAAATACAAAATTCCGAAGCTGTTCAAAATGCCGTAGCTAAAACAAAGGAATTTGGAAAAAAGATTTATGATAATGTTATCAAAGCAGAAACAGTACAAATCGAAGAAGGAATTACAGGTTTAGTAAGAAATAAAGTTAAAGATACGATTGTAAATGGCATCTCTAGTGCTGTTGCTTCTATAGCCCCAATAGATGCTAATGTCATGGTTGATGCTATTAATAATCCTTCTAATCTTGATAATTTATCAAATCATTTAAAACAGAAAGGTATAGAAATGGAGCATGAAGAAATATCTAAAATGTTTGCTCCCATATTAGAGAATATTGAATTATACAGACAAAAGGGAACTGTTGAAGCTCTTGAAAAAATTACATTACAATTAGAAAATGCAAAAATACCACCAACATCCTTTGAAGATAGCATTTTATCCCAAGCAGGAAATTTAGCCGATCTCGCAGATAAAGCAAATGATGTATATACACATACAGTTACAAGGACAGCAAGAGCTACTTTAAATGCTCTTGAAGGTGATGTAAATGGTATACAAAATGCCTTTGCTGATGATTTAGATACATCAATAAAAAAGCAGATCGCACAAGCTGTTAATGAACAACTTCAAAAGTATACAGATATAACATTAGATGATAAGGATATTGTCAATGGATTTGGGGTGGATAAGTTTTTAGCTCCTTTGAGAAAAAAAGTTCATGATAAAATAGGAGATTCAACAAAAGAAGCTCTCGATGAAATTAAGGGTATTGGCGATAGTGTTGATGAAAAAATGAAAAGTGTCATAGAAGAAAACGATGCTCTTTTAGAAGCTACTAAAGAGAGTGGGTCGAGAGATACAGCAGAAGAAGCTAGAGCTTCTATTGAGAAAAAATTCACAGAAATGGAAAATAAAATTAAAGAATTTAGTGATGGTTTAGATGATAAAGCCAAAGAAAAATTTGATAATCTTTCTCAAATGATTAAAGATAAACAGAACGAATTATCTAAAGATATTTATGAATATGCCGACAAGGGTTATACTAATGCTTTTAAAGACATACATAAAATAATAGAAGAAGGTAAGGGTGCTTTGAATAAAGCTATTGACGAAACTAAGGGCTTATCTCAAAGTGCTCTAGAAAAAGCTAAAAAAATGGAAGAAATGTTCTCCGAAATGGAAGAAAATAACGATACTCTTTTAGAATATGCTTCAGGTTCTAACGGGCTTGTAGCTAAAGGTATTACTAAATATGGTAATTTTGTGGATGGTCTTTTAGAGTCTGCTAAAGATAAAAAAGAAATTATGAGAAACAAGATTGCCAATGATCTTAACAATCATGTTAATCAAATTCAAGACCGTATGGAAAACTTTGCCGAACAACACACAGAAACTGTTCTAGATAGCTCTGGTGGTGTGCTACAAGGAATAGCTTCTGTTGTATCAACAGCTGTGGGTGCTCCACTTGGTATTGTCACAAAAATAGCTCTTGATAAATTCACAAACGGCACTTTCTACTCAGAGGTTGAAAAAGAGGGTGGAGAATCTGCTGTTCTTCATCAAAAAATGCTTAATCATCATTTGCTACCACAAGAAATTGACGATGACTTTAGAACTAAAGCTAAAGAAATTATGGAAGATAATATCCCTGTTGAAGAGAAGGTTAAAAAACTAAGAGCATTACAATACCGATATGATGAAGAAGCTAGACCCGTTATCGCAAGAGCCTTATACCAACTCGGTAAAAGAGATGCCACAGGCAAAGATATTGACGGATGGTTCAAACAAAAATTTGAATATCTCAAAAGGGGTTCTAATGATGAAGAAATTGATTTTTCAACATTCTTTGTTCGTGTAGCTGATGATGATGATGTGTTATCCGAAGAAGAAAAAGCAGAACGATTCAAAAGCTTTCTCAAAAATAAAAAGAATAATCAAATCCCCATAGAAATTCTCATTCGCACACAGCTAGACAAAATGAATTTTATTTGTGATCTAAAATCCAAGACCAAAAAAATTAAGGGAGATAAAAATCTTGATTCTATTATGGAAATGGTGTCTGGAGAAAAAGGCATTGATAAAGACACATATGAAAGCTCAAAAAAACAGCATATTGAAAATATTAAGAAAAAAGGGAAGAAAAAGAAAAAACAATAATATAATAGTGTATGACTTTACCTTCACTTTGAAAGGATACACTTATGAACAAGTGGAAAGCAGATAAAGAAGAACATAAGCTTCTTGAAAAATTAATCGGTGAAAACCATCCACAGCTTGTTGAACTAGCTTACTCACTACCTATCATCTTCAAGGACAAATCGTCTAAAAATGGTGGTCGTATTAGTCTAGGTCGTGTTGCTAAAGCACCCGACATTCTCAATGTTCTCAATGACACTATTGAATGCCAATTCTTTATTGAAATCGGATTTGATCTTTGGAACTCTCTTGAAGATAACCATAGGGTTGCTTTACTTGACCATTTGCTCTCTCATATCAAAGCAACAGAAAATGAACAGAATGGTGAAATGGTATACTCTCTCATTAACCCCGATGTTTCCTACTTTGAAAAGAATTTAGCCCAATATAATAATTGGCAACAGGAAATTCACTCTCTCATTCAAACAGCTGAAGAAGCTAGACAAAAAGAAGCTGAGACCAAAAAGAAAACTAAAGGAAAACAACAATCTCTTTTAGACGATTCCGAATAATATAATATATGCCATAGCAATTATGCTATCTCCTTGCTAGGTATATACTATGGCAAAAATCCACCGAAGAAAAATTAGCCCTAAACAACATCTTATTGAACGAATTATCGCTCGCTTATTGGGTGGTAGGGCTTATGTAAAATACAACCAAAGACGACCTTCATTAAGCGAATCAAATGCTTGGTTTGATGACCCTGCTTATGGTTTAAGCCGTAGATTCTTTTCCAATCCCGTTGGTCGCTCATGGAATAAATCCTCCGATGATGCTGTTGATAGTTCCGAGCTTGCTCTACTCACAACAGAACAACAACAGCTTATCTCCGATTACTATAAACTAAGTGATCAGTTTTCTAGTATCGCTAGAAAGATTGAACAAGCTAGAAATAAAATCATTGATTCCCTTATAGATCAAATTATTCCTGATGAAACTAACACCTCTTATAAAGTTGTTTCTATTGCCGATAAAATTTTAGATTTTATTGATACTAAATTGTCCGATCTCTTGCATAACACAACAAGCTTTGGTGGTGATTCTATCCTTGCTAAACCTAAAGCCTTTACTCCTACTCAAGAATATGATGAGCCTATTTATCTCCTTACCGAGAAGAATGGTCTGCTTTTAATTGAATACCATTTATGGAAAAAAGAAGATATCATTCAAGATCAAGATTATGACCAAGGCAAAGCAATTATTGATAAATCTCAAAGCTTTAAATATTCCGATTTGCAAGGCATTAAAGCTTTTATTGTAGCCACATCAAATAAGAGTGGTGTATAATATCCTTGTATTTCACAAGGATATTAAATGAAAAAAACTAAAATTATTGAATTGCATACAAAGCAAGAGCTTGATGCTTGGACTACCTACTCCTATATCACAGAACCATCTCTTGAAATTAAGACTGTTAAAGGTTTAGAGGATGCTTTATTTTTTCAAGGGAGTGGAGCTAGTAAAAGACGAATTGCCCCCTATCATATACCACCACTTAAAAATACAGACCCACAGGTATTAGCTTTAATAGAAGAATATCATGCTAGTGTAGCTACACTTGAAAAGGCATTTAATGAATGGGATAGTAAAAGAATTGATCTGCTTGCTAAATTAAGAGAAATGTCAAATGTTGATCCACAACCCTATGAGGATATTATAGCTATCCTAACCGACAACCTTTAGGATCATAAATCCTTGACCTGTTGCTACGGAAACTTGACTTACTCTACCTAATTTTAATTGATCTAAAGCATCAATAGTTTCTTCATCTTCAGCATTATTGATATAGAAAGAAGAAAGTGTATCTTCAGCTTCTACTCTCTTAGTCCGAGCATCAATCATTTGAATAATTGTATTTCCCGAAAGAGATGCTCTTTTGGTCAATTTTGATTCTAGTCTTGCGATACGAGCTTCGAGTGAAGCAATCTTTGAATTAAAAAACATGGTCGTTTATCCTTTGTGTTGGTTTATATCTATATACAGATATAAAAAAATTAATCTTCAGTTTCAACTTTAGGCAGATACTGTTCTATCTTATCATGTAAATGAACTTGGGCTTCTTTCTTTGTCTTAATCACATTCTCATTTTGAAATACAGACAGCTTCTCAATTAAGGCTGTTTGTATTTCAAAAAGCTGATCGGATTTGAGCTGTAAATGAATTTGAGCATCTCTTAATCGTGCTATTAAAGAAGCACGATCTGCATTTGCTTGTTCTAGTTTAGCTTTAAGTTCTTCTATTTCTTCAGGACTTCGACCACTCGCTATTGTGAGCATAGATGATATTGAGCCTGTTAATACCCCTATCACACCGATGAGTATATCCCTATTCTCATCTACAATTTTAAAGAAGGATAGAAATAGAATTAAGCCTACAACTAAAATCATAAAAAAAACACTAAACCACCAACCTTTAGTTTTATCGCTGTTCATATCATTATTCATATAATTACTCCTCATATATAAAGCCAATTTCAAGTAAGATTTGTTCTCTTAAAACAGGGTCGATGAACAAATACAACAATAATATAAAAACAACAAATAGGCTAAGAATAAAAACCCAAGCTACAAATTGGGTGATATAATTATAGAAAGCGACATCTTTTTCATTCATAGATAAGACATTTAAGCCACCCATTCGTACAGCTTTTTCACTATCTTCTGGAATTCTTAAACTTTCTTTATCTAAACCAATAGCATAGACACCTATGTATTGTTTAAGACCTTTAAATTTATATGCACCAACAAAGGTATGTTTAGTGCTTTTAGGAGTG
>Ga0194116_10006671_pt1 | contig 12228 bp, 13 predicted proteins | sample TA2MahsurfametaG_4_FD_148617 | JGI IMG/M metagenome (GOLD analysis project Ga0194116, IMG submission 148617) | Freshwater microbial communities from Lake Tanganyika, Tanzania - TA2015008 Mahale S9 surface | ecosystem: Environmental > Aquatic > Freshwater > Lake | place: Tanzania: Lake... | reverse complement strand
ATGGCAAAGGCAGGCGGCTCAATGAGTTGAATCACTTAAGGTTAATCAGTAAGGCTGGAAGCTCGCCCCAGTGCTTTGCTCTTTGAGCCTTTGATTGGGCGTGGAAGCACTCTGGATCAAACAAAATAGCCCAACAAGCACTTGGGAAGCGTTCATCTTCAAGGACCTCAGGCAAATCGTCTAGAAAAGCATCGCAGCCCAAGTCTCTAATAGCAGCTATTTTTTCCCCACGCGTCTCGTGAAAATGCGCCATTTCATTCGCAATAAGACCACTGTTGGCAAGCCACTCGTCAACCCAAGCTCGGGCTGCTGCGTGCAGGTCGTAAACTGGCCCAGCATAGGGGCGGAGGCTTCTGTGACTCACAATGCACAAAGAATGTCCCATGTCTCTCAGCGCTTGCATTGTCTCAAGTGCTTGCTCAAATGGCTCTGCATAGGCCATACCAGGCCCATACAGTGCTCCTTGGAAGGCTGTCCACTCGGGTTCACGGTTGGTCTGTCTCAAGAAACTCCTGAAAGCTAGCTTCGTTCGCGGAAGATGGGGCGGTAGATCGAAAAGCTCATCTGCCAGTCGCGCAATCGCTTTGTCGTAACAGACAATTGTGTTATCGAAGTCCAGACCAATAAGCACGGCTTAGTTCTGCACAAGGGCTTGCGCCGAAGCAACAACTGAAGCCGCGTCAATACCAAAGTGCGAACGCGCAAAGGCCTGAGACCCCACTATGGGCATGAACGAATCGCTTGTGCCCAGACAGATTACCCGCTTCTGCAGACTCTTTAAGGCTAGGTGGCTAAGGAAAGATTCTCCAAACCCGCCAATACGGGCGTGCTCTTCAACTGTTACAAAACACTCTAAGCGGCTGAGCAAGCCATCAAATAGCGCCGTCGGGTACGGCTTTACGGTGTGTACCAACACCACTTCCGCCGAAATACCCTGCGCCCTAAGAATTCTTGCAGCAGCCACTGCCTCTTGCGCCACCGTACCAATCGCCAAGATGCAAATCTGCTTACCCGTTTGGAGTACAAGCCCGTCGCCGATAGCGGGTACCTCCTGGCCTTCGCAGAGGTCTGGCTCGCCCTTCTTACCAATTCGTATATAGGTGGGCTTGCCACTCAGAAAGGCCATGCGCAGACAGGCCCTTAGTGAAGGCGCATCCCAAGGTGCAAGCACCTGTAGGTTGGGAATGGCTCGAAAAATGGCAAAGTCTTCTAAGCTGTGGTGGGTGGGTCCCAGGCTTGCATAAGACAGGCCAGACCCTGTGCCCACGATAATTACCGGAGACTCGTGATAGGCCACATCTACCTTAATCTGCTCCAAGCACCGCACAGTGGTGAATGGCGTAATGGTGTAGACAATGGGTCTCAGACCACTTAAGCCCATACCTGCCGCAACCCCCATCATGTTCTGCTCGGCAACGCCACAGTTAAGAAATTGATTTAGGCTCTGAGCCCGCAAGTTATCGAATAAACGGTTACCAATATCGCCCGATAACAATACAACACGAGGGTCTGCCTTTGCCATCTGAGTTACTTCATCTGCAAATGCGTTTCTCATTAAGTCAGCCTAGCCTAGCCGCAGCTAATTGGGCTTCGGCCCTCAAGCGCAATCTCTTCGCCAGGAATCCGCAGAACCTGTGCGCATTGCTCCACTTCGGCTGCGGTGGGGATTCGGTAATGCCAGTTGTTATCGTCTTCCATAAAGGGAATACCTTTCCCCTTAATGGTGTTGCAAATAATAGCCTTAGGCCTTGGGTCGCCCGAAAGAGACCTCAGTGCCTCCCCCATCTCTTGGAAGGAGTGACCATCAATCTCGGCCGTCGCCCAGCCAAAAGCCTTCCATTTCTCAGCCAAAGGGGCAAGGCCCAACACTTCATTGCTGCGGCCCGTGGCCTGCCATTTGTTGTAATCCACGAACAACGTTAAGTTCGATACTTTCTGGGCTGAAGCCATGAGTGCACATTCCCAGATAGAACCCTCGTTGCACTCACCGTCACTCAGAATGGCAAAAACCTGGTAAGCCTGCCCCTGAATGCGAGCAGCTAGGGCCATTCCCAAGCCCATTGGAAGGCCATGACCCAGTGAGCCGGTAGCCGCCTCGATTCCTGGAAGGTGGTCTGGTGAGGGGGGGTGCTCGCCGAATATTGAGCCGTCTTGACCGTAATCTTCAAGGTGAGCCCTTGGGTAAAAGCCGCGCTCAGCAAGTACCTGAAAGAGCACCGGCGCTGCGTGCCCTTTGCTTAGAATAAATCTGTCTCTTTCTGGCCATTGTGGATTTTTTGGGTCGAGGCGCAGAACATTCCAATACAGCCAAACGAGTAGGTCGGTGCAAGATAGGCAGGAGCCCAAATGGGGGGTGCCGGTCAGGTAAGAGTTACGAATGGTGCGAAAGCGAATCTCTCGCGCAAGCTGCTCAAGCGATTCAACCGAAAGAGACTGCGCAGCGTTCATGGCTTGTGAATGTATTGCATTGGCTGAGCGCTCAAGGAGGCAAGGTTCGCCTGCGCCCAGGCCAGCGTCTCTTCGAGACCCTGCTCAAGGCTTACGGTGTCTACCCAATCAAGCTCAGATCTTAGCTTTGAGCTCTTGAGCCAGTAGGCGCTGTCTTTACCCAGGCGCTCACCTACTACTTTGACGTGGGCATCAAACGGCTTTTTGAGCTTTTCGCAGATCAGCAACACCAAGTCTTTAATCGCAATGATACGGCCTGTAGAAATATGGTAGGTCTCCCCTACCGGCGCATGCTGGGCAATCTGCCAAGTGGCCCTGCTCACGTCATCAATATGAATGAACGATCTTGTTGACACGCCACTACCATGCAGCTCGAGCATGCGGCCTGTGAGTAGAAAAAAGATGGTTCTTGGAATAATGCGGTAAAGCGGCTGCCCCGGCCCATAGACGTTTGCCGCACGGGTAGAGACAACCGGCAGCCCAAAGGTCTCTCGATAGATCTTAAAAATCATGTCGCCCGCTGCACGAGACACAGCATAGGGGGTGGATGGGTCAAAGGGCGTGTCTTCGTCAATCCAGCCATCCGTCGATCCGTAGACCTCAGGGGTCGTCACATGGACATACTTTTCTAAAAAATCTATGTGCCGCAATCGTTCGGCCAGCCTGGCCACTGACACCACGTTGGTCTGCATCCAGTCGTCGGGCTTATCCCAACTCTCGCCCACCATGCTCTGGGCGGCAAAACTGGCAACCACTTGAATGTGCTCATCTCGAATGAGTCGTTCAAGCTTCTCCAAGTCGTGGTTCAAATCCAACTGATGAAACCGAAACCGAGCCCGTTGCTCTTCGGTTAGCCACTTGTAGGGAAGGAACACCTCGGCGGCCTCTGTCGAGCGGCTGGCGCCGATGACATCAAGACCTTCTTGCAACAGGTATCTAACAAAGCTCGCACCCGAGAACGAATTGCTGCCCAAAACAAGAACCGCGCTCATACTGCAACCCCAGTGAAGTCAATCAAAGAGCGCCCTGCGGTTCGCCCGCTTCGCATGCCTTGAATTAGGTGATTCACCTTTTGAAGAGGCGCTACTTCAGTAATAAGAGGTGCAAGGCTGATTCGCCGCCGCTCAAAGAGCCGCATGTAGCGGGGAATATCTAGATGAGGATTGGCTTCTCCGCCGGTGGTGCCAGTAATTGACTTACCAAAATGAAGATCTAAGGTGTAGAGATTAGTCTCCGCTCCCTTTTTAGCGACACCTACCAGAACTACCTGCCCGGTTGGCTTAATAGCTTGGTAGCCCTTGGCTATTACCTCGGGCTTGCCGGTATTGTCTATAAACAAATCGACAGCCACGCCATTTAAAACGCTGACAATCCCCTTGAACGCATCTTCGTGCGTGCCGTTAATGACATCGGTAGCGCCCAACTGCTTCGCTAACTCAAGTCGATTGTCGTAAAGGTCAACCGCAATGATCTGTGCAGCCCCCGCCAACGAAGCACCCTGAATAAGGTTCAGGCCGATACCGCCCGCACCGAACACCACAACGGTACTGCCAAATCGAACTCGCGCCTTATTCTCAATGGTGCCAAGGCCTGTGGTCACAGCGCACCCATAGAGTGCCGCAGTTTTGAGGTCTGCTTGTGAAGGGATGGGCGTAAGCCTATTCTCCGAAATGACCGCATGCTTATTAAAAGTCGTAATCCAACCTGCATTCACTACTTGACCGTTCCAGTTGTACTTGGGCGTTATGGCCTCAATGCCCTTGCCAGGCCGCCAGTGGGCCACCACGGTCTGATCGGGCTTAACATGCTTGACCCCCGGGCCTATGGCTAAAACCGTGCCACTGGCTTCATGACCAAGCAAATGGGGAAGCCATTTGTCCGGGCCTTTCACCCCGTCGATTTCGCCTAACTGGCTACCGCAGATGCCGCTATAGTGGAATTCGACCAAGACCTGCCCAACATCCAGTGTTTGGGGCAGATCGATTTCTGTAATAACAAGGTCCTTCTTTTGCTCTACGAGAATTGCGGCTAGGGTCTTGGTTGGAAGCATCACGGGTGTTTTGAAAAGATTTTGATGGGATGGGCTGTTTTCGGTTTCGTTGACACTGCGAGTTGCGACGGTTCTGCTTTTATCGCTTCACAGCGTCGCGATTGATATACAGCCACTGCATCATCAGGTGACCCACCACGAGTTGAAGGTCTTCGCTAATCTGCATGTCATCCACCGGCACATGAATGGCATGACTTGCTAGCTCTTTGGCTTTGCCACCCGAATAGCCAAGCACGGCAAAACACTCAATGCTGTTCGCGGCGCAGTGCTCCAGCGCCCGAAGAATATTCGGCGAGTTTCCGCTGCCGCTGAAGGCAATAGCCACATCGCCGGGTTCTGCTAGCACGGCCAACTGGCGAAAGAAAATGCCGTCATATCCTTCGTCGTTGGCTAGGCAAGTAATGACTGCGGAGTTCGCTGGCAACGCCGTGACGCGCAATGCATGACCAAACTGCCGAGATATGCCGTACAAAAAGTCATTAGCAAGATGAATGGCATTACCGGCGGAGCCGCCGTTACCAAAGATAAATACCTGCCTTTTATCTCGCCATGCTCTCATTAGCGCATGGGACAGCGCTTCCAGCGGTTCGGCGGGAATGAGGTCAAGCGCCGCTTTTAAGCGTGCAAGGTAGTCTTTTGAGAACGCGCGAAAAGCAGATTCCATCATCCGGTTAAATGGTTAAAAACTGTCTTTTGCATCCACGCCAGAGTATAGAAACGCTCTTGGTCTTTAAGCTGCCCGCTGCGATAGGCAGAACAGATCTCGTCGATAGCGTTTTCAACGGTTTTTTTCGGTTTAAAGCCCGTGGCAAGCAGTTTGTCAGAGTTCACCCGGTAGGACCGCGGGTCGTTTGAGGGCAGAACAGTAATTTTCGCTTCTGCTTTCTCACAGGCCATTTCCGCAATGCGCCGAATGGACAGGTTCTCGAACCCAGCGTTGTAAACGCCTGTTACATCTGGTCGAGCCAGTAGAAATAGGTAGAGATTGGTAATATCATCAATATGAATATTGGGACGGGTCTGATCACCCCCCAAAACGGTAATTTCACCGCGGGTAAGGGCTTGCATGGTGAGCATATTGACCGACACATCCAACCGCATGCGTGGCGAGAGACCGCAGACTGTTGCAGGCCTCACAATCTGAACCACCATATCGCTGGCATAACTCAGAACGGCCCGCTCTGCCACAATCTTGGTCTTATTGTACTCCGACAGGGGCACAAGGGTAAGGTCTTCAGTCACCTGCTCTTCATCTTTTAGCCCATACACACTGCCCGACGATGCGTAGATGAACCGCTTGATGCCCTGACGGGCCGCTTTGTCAGCCAATTGCATGGTTGCCAGGGCGCTTACCTCCCAAGTGAGCTTGGGGTCAAGGTCTCCAGCGGGGTCGTTTGCAATCGATGACAAATGAATGATGGCCTCAATGCCCCGCAAGGGAATGCTGTCGATGTGCCGAACATCGCCTTCTATTACCGAGAGATTAGGGTGCTGTGGAAGATCGTTACCAAACCACATAATGTCAAAAGCAGTTACGCTGTGCCCTGCGTTAAGAAGTTTAGGAACCAAGACATTGCCTTTATAGCCGCAAGCGCCAGTAACAAGAATATTCATAGAGTGGTTAGTGGTTACGGTGTTCGGAGTGTTACGCCGCAATTGATCTGCTGATGGATTGGGTGAGAGGCAAACTTTTCCGACCAATCGTCTTTTATTTCACTTATGGCTGCAGCTTCATGTGAGACTCTGATCTGCGCCTCGCGAAGTGCTTCGATAGAGCCAATATCAATATGCGTGCCTTCATTGTGCCAGGTGGCAATGCGCCCAATAAAATGCGGAAGTACTTGGTTGCTGAAATCTGTGATCTCTGGCCTGTCACATATCCACTGGAGTACTTCTGATTCCAAAAGGTAAACCGCGCCGTTTGCTAGATTTCCCGGGGGATTCTGTAATTTCTCGTGAAAGTCAATGACTACTCCATTTGCATCGAGCTCCACAATGCCGCAGGTGCTGGGGGTTTGAGTGTAAAAGGTCATCATGGTTATTGGACAATCGTTTGGCCTTGATGTCTGATGAAACACTAGGAAATCACTGAAATCGCAGTGGCAAAAGTTGTCTGCATGTACCAACAGGACAGTCGTATCACCTAAAGCTTGAGCGTTCGCACGCAGCGTTCCGGCAGTGCCTTTCAGTTCGGGTTCATAGACACAGTGAACCCATGGCTTGAAACATGGTCTGTCCAGAAAGCGTTGAACCGTATCAGCCAGGTAATGCGTGTTCACGAAAACATTTGCTGTACCAAGTTCCCTTACTATATCCAGCCAATACTCCAATAGGGGTTTGCCGTTGATTGGCATGAGGCACTTAGGCCAGCTATTCGTGTAGGGCTGAAGCCTAGTACCACAGCCCGCAGCTAGCAGAAGTACAGAGATTGGCCTTGACATGTCTTGATGCTTTAGCTGCGACTGGCCTTTGAGGTCACTTCCGCTGAATCTCGAACATCCAGGCCGAAACTAGCTGAAACCGCCCTTTTCGTGAACTCGAAGAGATCTCTACCGTGGTAAAGGAAAGGCTCAACTCCTGCAGCCTGACCAGCTAAAAGATCTGTCTCGCAGTTCCTTATTATGTCGGTAATTTCAGTACTCATCTAGAACTTTTCCAAAAGCTGATCGATAAGTCCTAGTTATGGCTTTCGGCAGTCGCAGTCAACTTCATACTCAGCCACCATCCCACCGCTTAAGTGTGGGCAAGTAGCATACGCATCAACGCGACCAACCTCAACTTTAATCGTGGTATCCATCGCTGCGTGAAGTGCCGAGGCTCATGACTTTATGCTATCCCTGATAAACCAAACAGTGGCAAATGTCCGGCGCTTTTTACTTGCCTGTCACCAAACCTATTAGGGCTTTTACAAATTCCCCGTGTTTCCATTTCGTATACTTAGGCCCTCCACTATGCTGCCCTATGCATCATCTGTTGATAGCCGCCTACAGCCTTGATTCCGCCATTCGCAAGTTCTACAATCTGGTCGCAGTTCTTTAGGGTGGTAAGCCGGTGGGCAATGATGAAAATAGTAATGTCGCGACCCAATGTCTCTACTGCCTGCATAACCGCGGCTTCGGTTTCACTATCGAGCGAGCTGGTTGCTTCATCAAAAATAACCACATTTGCGCGCTTATAAAGCGCACGTGCTATGCCAATGCGCTGGCGCTGGCCGCCGGAAAGTCTCACGCCACGTTCCCCCACCAGGGTGCCGTAGCCATTACGCCAGCTTTCAATAGTCTGGACAATCTGCGCCTGTTGGGCTGCCTGCTTAACTCGCTTCAGGTCGATTAGTTCTGTGGGTACCCCGAAGGCAATGTTTTCGGCAATGCTAGAGTCTGATAAGTAGATTGCCTGAGGCACATGCGAAATGTGAGCCTGCCAAGCTCGGGTGTTTTGCAGGTTAACAGCAGTGTTATCAATGATGAGCGCGCCTTCGGTTGGGGTAAGCAGGCCCATAACGATATCTAGCAAGGTGCTCTTGCCACTGCCGGTAACCCCGACGAAACCCACTCTACTGCCTTTGGGAATCTGTAGGTTCAGGTGCCGCAACACCCAGGGCCCTTGGGGGGTGTAGCGAAAACCAAGGTCTTTCAGCGTAATCGCTGCCTGAAAGTCCATTGGCTTAGAGGGTTGGGCATTAGCGTGTACCGGCATGGGTTGGTAAAGCAAATCCAACGCATCTTGGGTGCTGGCCTGATTGCCCTTAATACTGATGTAGCCGTTATAGATCTGCTGCAGCACCGGCAAAAGCCGCTGCGCGCCCAAAGCCAATGCGCCTAGAACAGGTATGGCGTTGGTTACCCCCCCTACTGCCCCACTCGCTGCAGCCAGCATGTAAGCCAGGCCGGCAATAAGCACCATTCCCAAGGCCTCGAACCCAAACCTCGGGCTTGAAGCTACCACTTGGTTACTAGCGAAGGCTGTCCGCAGAGGTATAAAGGTGTCTTTGTATAGCTTGGAATACACGGATTGGGTGCCGTCGATAAGAACGTCGCGAATACCGCCCAGCCCTTCTTGAATAGCCTTTGTTACCCTGCCCTGCTGGGAGGCAATAATCTCGCTGTTCTTTGCCATGCGACGCTTGGTAATAAACACGATGACTGCATAGAGAATCCCAAAGCCTAACAACGCAATAAGGGCAACAACGGGCTGAATAGCAATAAGGGTAGCGATTAATGCCGTCAGAATAATCATAGAACCCAAAATCGTGAGGGTCGGCTGAACGAGAGTTGCAACGAGGTCACTGGCCTTTTGAACACCAGCAATAATCTCGCTGCTATTGCGCGACACATGCAAGCTGTAAGGCTGATAAAGCGTACGCTCATACACCTGAACGCTGAGGTCTGCGCCAATAGCCATAGAGAGGCGCGTTTGAACCCATAAAAGGGCTATTCGGACCAAGCCTGCAAAAACTGCTGCTGCTATGAAAACTATGGTGAAGGGCAGAAGCACCTCTTGGGTAGACTGAATTTGCAGAAGTTGAATAAGGGGCTGCGTAAGGTGATGGGCGAAGATCTTTTCAGGAGATGTAAGCGCCCCAAGAAACGGTAAGGTCGCGCCAATGCTTACTACCTCTGCAAATGAAGTAATAATCATTAGCAGCGCCAAGACCGCAAGCTGCTTTTTTCTTCGGGGCGATAAATGGCCCCAAAGGCGGCGGATTTGTTTGACGGTGGATAGGCTCTGAGACTGCACTTTTCAAACGCGATTTAGTGGCGCGCCGCTCCTTCTATGGTGACAGTTCACTAAATGCACTTAATTATTGGAATTCGGTGACGGTTTACGAATACACTTAATTGACGGTTGGCATGGGTTGAGAGCGCATCGAGTGCGATTTCTTAAAACCGAAACACCTCAAAGCCCTGGGCCTCAAGCGCATGGCGACTGTGCAGCGCTTTGAGGTCAGCGATGACGGGCTTGGCGTGTGGGGCGCACATTGCCTTAAGCTGGTCTGGCGATAGCTGGGCAAACTGAGTGTGGGCCACGGCAATAACCAGCGAATCTACCGGTACCTGCGGCGTAATCTGGGTAAGGGTTAAGCCATACTGTTCCTGCACTTCATGCGGATCTGCCCAAGGATCCATCACCTTCGCGTTGAGCCCCCAGTTTTGGAACTCTTGAATCATGCTGAGGACCTTGCTGTTGCGCGAGTCGGGGCAGTTTTCTTTAAAGGTAATTCCCAGGATGCCCACGGTGGACTGCGCCACATTGATGCCGTTTTTCAGCATAAGGCGAATCACGTTGCGCGCTGCGTAGCGGCCCATATTGTCGTTAATGGCGCGGCCGGATAGGATCACCTGTGGGCGGTAACCCAACTCTTGGGCCTTATGCGTCAGGTAATAAGGGTCTACGCCAATGCAGTGCCCACCAACCAGGCCTGGTTTAAAGGGCAGGAAGTTCCACTTGGTGGCAGCGGCCGTGAGTACCTCGGTGGTGTCAATGCCCATGCGATTAAAAACCACGGAGAGCTCGTTGACAAAGGCAATGTTTAAGTCGCGCTGGGCATTTTCAATGACCTTGGCGGCCTCAGCTACCCTGATGGAGCTAGCCTTGTGCGTGCCAGCGGTTATGATTTCTCGATAGAGGTTGTCGACCGCTTGCGCAACTTGGGGCGTTGAGCCGCTGGTCACTTTTTTAATGTCCGGCAGGCGGTGAGTCTTGTCGCCCGGGTTGATTCGTTCGGGGGAGTAACCAGCGTAAAAGTCCCTGTTGAAAGCCAGCCCAGACTCACGCTCGAGAATCGGCACGCAAACCTCCTCGGTCGCTCCCGGATAAACCGTAGACTCGTAAATCACGACGTCGCCAGCCTTAAGCAACCGGCCCACAGTTTCGCTGGCCTGTATCAGCGGGGTCAGGTCGGGACGGTTTGATTTGTCAACAGGGGTCGGGACGGTGACTATAAAAATCATAGCCTCGCCGCCTCGAGCGGAGCGAAGTAATTCTGTGTCGTCTGCAAACGTCAGGTGCCGCGCCTTCCGCAGTTCTTCCTCAGATACCTCGAGGGTGTGATCATGCCCGGTTCGCAACTCGGAGATACGCTGGGCATTGATATCGAAGCCAATGACAGTTCTGATCTTGCCAAATTCAACTGCGAGCGGCAGCCCTACATAGCCGAGGCCAATGACGGCGATACCGCGATTTTTTAAATTTATCGAGTCGGTTTGGTTTATCACCGCTAGCTACCAAGATCTTGCTTCAAGGCATCGATCTCTGCCTTCAGCGATTCATATTCTTCGATTTTCCGCCGCAGGAAACGTTGCGTGGTCGCAGCCTTCTCTGCCATGCCGCTCGGGGTCAACATGTAGACATATCCGAACTTGTTTTTGGAGTGGGCAAAGCTCCTCATCTTCACCAACCCTTTTTGCATCAAGGCCTTCAAGCAGTAATGCAGTCCACCAACACTGATACCCAATCTCTCGGCCAACTCACGCTGGGTCAGGTCAGGATTTTCCTCAAGCAATCGCATCACACGGAAGTTAGTGTCTTCTTGGGTCTTTGCTCGACGATTCATTGGTTTTAAGGCACGCTACCGCCCAGCCGTGTCACGCTTTAGGTGTCAGCAAGTTGAGGCAACCTTCAGGTTTGGCGTAAAAATTTGTTTAAAACTGAACGAATCTAACAGAAACCGGGCCAGATACCCAAAAAGTTAACTACCTCGAAGAGTCTCTCAAAAAATAGTGTGCGCTTACTATTTAATGACAAAAACAAATAGATTAGCCAAAGAATTCTAGCTATTTAAACCACTAATTTATTTTTTAAATTAACCTTTCGGTCTGCTCTGCATTTAAATTTTTTATTTGAAAATATCATGACTAACTATATTCAACTCAAAAATCAAATCCAAAAACTACAAAAAGAAGCGGAAATTCTGCGCAAACGCGAGCGTTCCGAGACTATAGCGAAGATTAAAGAAGCGATTGCCGCCTTCGGGCTAACTGCAGAGGATCTTGGACTATCGGGAACTAAGTTTAGCCACCGCGTTAGAAAAGTCGGAAAGAAATCTAAAGGCGGAGGTGCAGCAGCAGCCAAACGTCCCGGCCGGCCGGCCAAATCAGCTCCTGCCCAAAAGGCAGGCCGCAAGTCAGCAGGTAGTGATAAGCGTAGTGTTGTCGCGCCGAAGTACCGCGATTCCGCTACTGGCACCACTTGGACCGGCCGGGGAAAACAGCCCAAATGGCTCGCTGCCGCGTTAAAAGGTGGCAAGAAATTGGAAGATTTCAAGATTTGATTCTCGTCACCGGAGGAGCCGGCTTTATCGGTTCCAACTTTGTCCTCGAGTGGTTTAAGGCCGGCGCGGCTGCTGAGCCCGTCATCACGTTAGATGCACTGACATATGCCGGCAATCTCGAGAATCTTCGGAGCCTTGATACCCAAAAGAATCACCGCTTTGTACGGGGAGATATCGGTGATTGCGAGCTCATCCGCTCACTGTTAACAGAATCAAAGCCCACGGCGATTGTCCACTTTGCGGCTGAATCCCATGTCGACCGCTCTATTCATGGTCCAGCAGACTTCATCCAAACAAATATTCAAGGCACATTCAATCTTTTGGAATGCGCTCGGGCCTATTGGTCAGGCCTGCCGGAAGCCGACGCACGGCGATTTCGATTTCTGCATGTCAGTACCGATGAGGTCTATGGCTCGCTTGGTCCCAATGATTCCGCGTTTACCGAGGCAACGCCTTATCA
>Ga0194116_10006670_pt1 | contig 12230 bp, 7 predicted proteins | sample TA2MahsurfametaG_4_FD_148617 | JGI IMG/M metagenome (GOLD analysis project Ga0194116, IMG submission 148617) | Freshwater microbial communities from Lake Tanganyika, Tanzania - TA2015008 Mahale S9 surface | ecosystem: Environmental > Aquatic > Freshwater > Lake | place: Tanzania: Lake Tanganyika... | reverse complement strand
CTTACACGGTGATGGTGGTGACCCTGGATCTGGCGGACGCGGCGGTGAAGAAGGCGGCCGACGAGGCGATGGCCTCCCTGGAAAAAGCCGGCGTGGATTATCTTTGGGACGACCGGGATGAAAGGCCAGGAGTGAAGTTCAAGGATGCGGATCTTCTGGGCTTTCCTTGGCGGATCACGCTCGGAGCAAAATCGCTGGCGGCCGGCGGGGTGGAGATCAAATGCCGGCGGACCGGAGCGATGGAAGTGGTGCCGCCCGGGCAAGCGGGGGGATGGGTGGTGAATCGGGCAACAAAAAGTTGATTTTTTTTGTGAACGACATCAGAAGCCAATTTTTTCGAAGAGGCTTTTTAGGACGAATCACCTGGTCAGCCGGAATTTTTGTATTTTCCGTTTCAGCGAGTCTTGGCGGCACCAATACAACCAACGGGCCCTCCTTTGAAGAGCTTGGACAGATGTATTTTTATGGGAAGGGGGCTCCTAGAGATTTTAAAAAGTCTTTTGACTATTTTCGGCAGGCGGCGGAAATGGGTAGCGGACAGGGGCAAAGTTGGGTTGGTTACCTTTATCAGATTGGGCAAGGAGTCAATGCGGACTACGGCGAGGCCCTACGTTGGACCAAGACGGCTGCGGAGCAGGGCCGCGCTTTCGATGCCAATCGCTTGGCCTGGTACTACTGGGAGGGCTTGGGAACGCCGATCAACCGTGAAGAAGGCTTACGCTGGCTAAAAATTGCCGCGGATAAGGGCGACGCAAACTCTCAAAAGCAAATTCCCGTTTGGACTGCCACTTGGGAGAGTGAAAAAAAGCAGCGGTTGGCCAAAAGCGAACGATCCAAGTCCGGTGCCGAGGCCAAACTTCAACCCGCCCTTTGGCGGGTAGCGGGTCCATGGAAAATACCCCCCGGGGATGCCCGGGAATGGTTTTCGAAGGTTGATTTTGCTGGGGTATCCGAGGGCCTGGCGAAAGGGTCCAAATCCATTTTTCTCGGGGAGGAACGGGACGTCTTGGAAGTGGATGCGCTCGAAGTGGGTAATTTTGCCAAAAGTCTCGGCACCCATGCGGATCGGATCGCCCTGGTGCAAGGTCGTTGGAACGCGAAAAAAGCCGGGAAGGCCCTTTTGGCCGTAGGAAGTGATGACGCAATCAAGGTTTGGGTCAATGGAAAGCTGGTGGCGAGCGACTGGGTAGGGCGGAAGGTCACCGCTTTCGAAGATCTTTACTCCATTGAGGTGCAAGAGGGTGAAAATCAAATTCACGCGGTGGTGGTGAATTTTTATGGCGATTGGGGGTTGTTTCTCTCTTTGCCTGAAGATCAAACAAAGGCGGAGCTTCTTGCCCAAGCGATCGGGAAGGGGGATTACGAAAGAACCCAGGCCTTGCTGGAATCGGGGGCTGATTTTCGAAGCCGTGTGGTCCGTGGCCTTCCTGGCCTTGAATTAGCACAGACAATGAAGAGGACGCATGTGGAAGAACTGCTCCGATCCTTCGGCGCGCGGGAAAGTCTGCTGGCTTGGTCCCATTATCCCAACCTGATTCGGTTTCTGGGGCCGTGGTTTTTGCCCAAAAACGACAAACATCCTGGTTATGGTTTTCTGATCGCGCGTGGGGGCAAGGTGGTTTTTGAGCATTACTCGGGGCTCGCCAACGTGGAAAATAAAGTGCCCGTAGGACCGCTCACTAAGTTTGCCATCGGGTCCGTTTCCAAGCAATTTGTGGCAGCGGCCATGGCGCGGCTGCAGGAAGAGGGCAAACTCAAACTTTCTGACCCACTTTCCAAATATTTGCCCGACTTTCCCCGAGGCGATCAGATCACCCTGCGTCAACTCCTCGCCCAAACCTCCGGAATCCGCGACTATACCACCGGCAAGGATTTCCAAAGCCGATGCGGCAACGCGCCAGTCCCCGGGGAAGTTTACCAAAGTATTTTAGCAGCGCCCTATGGCGACCGGCCCGGACGTAGGTTCTCTTACAGTAATTCCAACTATTATCTGGCTGGAATGATCCTAGAAAAAGTTTCGGGAGAGAGTTTGCGGGATTTGCTCAACCGTCTTTTTTTCAGGCCTTTAGGTATGAAAGACACGGAGCTGGCCCAGGGTGGGGCGACGATTGAAAATTATGCAACTGCTTACCTCATGAGGAATGGTCGGGCTGAAAGAGCAAACACGTGGAACATGGACTGGGCTGCCGGAGCGGGGGGGATGGTATCCACTCCCCGAGACCTATTTCTTTGGAACGAGAGTTTGTGGGGCGGGAAAGTTCTTCGCCCTGAAACCCTGAAAGAAATTTGGCGGCCCGAGGCCTCAGAATTTTCACGGAGTGAAGACAGTGGCGAGGGATACGCCTGCGGCTGGGGTGTGGTCAAAACATTTGGGCAAACATGGATCGGACACGGAGGTCGTTTGCCCCCCTATCAAGCCAGTCTGTATCGGATTCCTGATCTGGAAATCACGGTGGTGGCCCTCACGAACGCCGGGGAGGGTTTTGGGATGGGGCCGGAAGATATGGCCAGGGGAGGTGCCTTTATTTTCTTTGGGGACGAGTTTTCCGGCTCCGTGCGGGATATTCCTTCCCCGGAGCTTTCGGAAGTGGAGATTCAACAGCGCACCGGTCTTTACGATGATGGGGTCAGCGTATTCGAAATTTTTCAGAAGGATGGCCACTGGTACTGGAGGGGTACGGCATTTAAGGACCAACTTCGGGTGGCTGGAAAGCAACACTTGATCGGTCAGGAATCAAACAAGATTATCGAGTTAGACATTCAGGACCGCGGGAAAATTCTCGGAGCAAAAATCATAGAAACCTATTTTCCGATTTTTTCGAAAAAATTACCTCCCCGAAAAGATTCTGAGGAGTTTGTGAGGGCCAAGATGGCTGAATACACCGGGAGGTACAGTTTTGGCCCCCATGGAGATTACGAGGTGACGCAGGAGGAAGGCCGATTGTATGGAAAGCTTGCGCAACAGCAGAAGATTCCTTTCAACGTTCTGGATCGGGACGATTTTGAGGTGGAAGGGGTCGGGGCAAGATTTTCGGTGATCCGGGACGAGTCGGGGAAAATTACCCGAGCCGATTTCCGTCAGCATGGGATGTTGATCGAGGCACCCAAAAGAAAATAAAACCTGCCGACCTGCACATCGTCTGGCTGAAAAATGACACCGCTAAGCCGCGGCTTACTCCGACCGCTTGCGCTTCGTGTGGTCGAGGATCTTTTTGCGGAAACGGAGGGTTTTGGGTGTCACTTCCAAATACTCGTCCTCGGCCAAGTACTCGAGGCCACGCTCGAGACTGTGCTTGAGGGGCGGGCTGAGTTGGATGCCCTTGCCGTCCCCTTGGGAGCGCATGTTGGTGAGATGTTTGGATTTGCAGGGGTTGACCACCATGTCGGCGGGACGGGAGTTTTCCCCCACCACCATCCCGGCGTAGATCTCTTCCTGGGGTCCGACGAAGAGGGTTCCGCGCTCCTGCAGGCCATCGAGGGCGTAGGCGGTGGAGGTGCCGGGCTCAAGCGCGACGAGCACGCCGTTGATCCGGGCGGGAATTTCTCCGCGAAACGGGCCGTATTCCCGGAAGAGGTGAGAAATGATGCCCATGCCCTTGGTGAGGTTTTGCAAATCCGTTTCGAAGCCGATCAGGCCGCGGGTGGGAATGGCCGCGCGGATCGAGGTGTTGTCCCCGTGGGGTTTCATGTCCTCAATCTCGGCCTTACGGCCAGCAAGATTTCCCATGATGTCCCCAAGGGCGAAGGAGGGGATCTCCGCGTAGAGGGTCTCGATCGGTTCAAGGACTGAGCCGTCGGCCGCTTTCTGGAAAATGACCTCCGGTCGGGAAACCAGAACCTCAAATCCTTCGCGACGCATCTGTTCCAAAAGGATGGCGATCTGCATTTCTCCCCGGGCCTTGATTTCGAAGGATCCGGCGGAGCCACCGTCCGTGAAGCGGAGGCTGACATTGGTGCGGATTTCCTTTTCGAGGCGCTCCCGCAGGTGACGAGCGGTTAAAAATTTTCCCTCGCGGCCAGCGAGAGGAGAATCATTGACGACAAACTGCATATGGATGGTGGGGGGATCAATGGCCACATAGGGCAAGGGGGCACGATCCGGTTTGTCCGCGATGGTCACGCTGATTTCCGGGGTGGCCAGGCCGGCCAAACCGACGATGTCACCCGCAGAAGCGCTCTCGATTTCAATACGCTCCAGGCCGCGATGGGAAAAAAGTTTGGTGACGCGTCCCGTCTCGGGTTTGCCTTCCGGATTTAGGGAGGCCACGGGGTCTCCCATTTTGACGGTGCCGGAGACGATCCGGCCGATGGAGATGCGGCCGACGAAATCGGAGTGGTCGAGATTGGCGACGAGCATGGCAAAAGGGGCTGCCAAGTCGCCCGGAGGTGGGGGAACCACTTGGAGAATGGTGTCAAAGAGCGGCTTCATACCGGCGGCCTTGATTTCGGGGGTGACCTTGCCTTCCCATTTCAAGGTGGCGTAGCCCTCCTTGGCGGAGGCGTAGACGGCGGGGAAGTCGAGCTGGGCATCCGTGGCGTCGAGTTCCAGAAAAAGCTCAAAGACCTGGTCGAGGACATTTTTGGGATCGGCGTTTTCGCGGTCGATCTTGTTGAGGACGACAATGGGTTTGGCGCCGACGGCGAGGGCCTTGCGGAGGACGAACTTGGTCTGGGCCTGGGGGCCCTCAGCGGCATCCACCACGAGGAGAACCCCGTCGATCATACGGAGGATGCGCTCGACCTCGCCGCCGAAGTCGGCATGGCCGGGGGTGTCGACGATGTTGACCCGGGTGCCTTCGTAATCAAAAGCGGCGTTTTTGGCGCGGATGGTGATGCCCCGTTCCCTTTCGAGATCCATGGAGTCCATCATCCGTTCGGCCACGACCTGATTGGAGCGGAAGGTGCCGGCTTGGCGCAGGAGTTGGTCCACCAAGGTGGTCTTCCCGTGGTCCACGTGAGCGATGATCGCGATGTTTCTGAGTTTTTGAGCCGCCATAAAAATCCCAAACTAGCAGGTGGCGTAAATTCGGCGAGGACGGAGTTGGCAAAAATCGGCGATTCCCTGCCGGCGAAAAGGGGGCCAAATTGGTGCATGAAAGTAACCCGTTATCTTGTCGTGTTGGTGGCCCTGGTCGGCGTGGCCGGGTTGATGTGGCTTTTCAAAGGAAAGGACTGGTTGATCCGGGATGCGATTGTCAGCGCCACGAAAAAAGCCACCGGGGTCAGCGTTCACCTGGGGAGCGTCCGGGTGGAACTGACCAAGGGCGAAGGGCAGCTCAAAGACTTCCGACTCGGAAACCCGCGGGGATTCAGCGGGGACGAACTGCTGGCCGTGGGGAAAGGAACCGTTGATTTGGATCTGAAATCGATCACGGGGCCGGTTATCCGGGTGCAGAAAGTGGACTTGAACGATGTGTCGATCCTCTTTGAGGGGCGCGGCAAGGCCAACAATATGAACGCCCTTAAGGCGCAGGTGAATGAGCGGACTGCCCGCCCGCAGAAGGGCAAGGCCGAGAAGGAGACCAAAATCCGGATTGCCTCGCTGGTGATGAACGACGTGAAGCTGGATGTGCGGACTTCGGGAATCATGAAAGTGGGGAAGCTGAATCTGGGAACGATCCGGATGAGCAATTTGGGCGGGGCGGACGGAGACTCACCCTCGGAGATCGCGGCCGCCATCTCCAACGAGATCAGTGCGCGGGCGACGGCCGCAGTGCTGCAAAACATGAAGGAACTGGCCGGCCAGATGGGGCAAGACGTGACCAACTTGGCGGAGGGGTTTGGGGTGCCGGTGCCGGGAGTGGTGCAGGAGGCAGCCGGATTCTTGCAGAACCTGTTTAAGTAATTGCAAAAGGCGGGCATGAGCAGTTCCCGCGATTCGCTGGGATTGATCTGCGCAAGGGGGTTGGCGCGCGGGGCTGCCCGTCTGGTGTTGGTGGACGCCGGCATGGGGGGGCGAAAGATCAAAGCCGGAGTGCTGCTGGGGGCGGGCTTGGCGTTGGCTCGCAGGCTGAAACAAGAGTGCCCGGAAGCCAGAGTGGGGATTGTGTTGCCCCCGGGGGCGGGCGGAACCATCGCGAATCTGGGGTGTGTGTTGGCGGGAAAAACGCCGGTGAATCTGAATTTTACCGCCGGGCGAATGGCTGCGGAGTCGGCGGTGCGGCAGGCCGGACTCAAGACGGTGATCACCGCGAAGGCGATGGAGGAGAAGGTGGGGGAACATTTCCCCCGAACCGAGCGGAAACTGGACCTGGGCAGGGTACTGAAAGAAGAGAAGAAGGCGGCGGTGGTTTGGTCGTTGCTGGCGGTGGCTTTGCCAGGGAGTTGGCTGGCTTCCTTGGCCGGAGTGCCGCGGGAAGGCGGGGATCGGGAGGCGGGGCTGCTTTTTACCAGTGGGAGTACGGGGGAGCCCAAGGGGGTGGTCTTAACCCATCAAAATATTCTCTCCAACCTGGAGCAGATTCAGGGGGTCCTGGGAGGGTCGAATATCGGGTCTCTGTTGGGATGTTTGCCGTTGTTCCACAGTTTTGGCTTCACAGTGACTTTGTGGTGGCCGCTCACAGGTGGACCGAGGGTGGTCACTTATCCCAGTCCTTTGGATCCCCATGCCTTGGGGGAAGTGATTTTCGGTCACGGAGTAGAATTGGTGGTGACCACGCCGACGTTCCTGCGGGCACTGATGCGGCGGGCCGGGAAAGAGAAGCTGGGGGGATTGAGGATGGTGGTGACGGGAGCGGAGAAGTTGCCCGGATCTCTGCGGGAGGAGTTTGCGGAAAAGATCGGGGTGAAAGTGTACGAGGGGTATGGGATGACCGAGGCGTCGCCGGTGGTGTCAGTGAACGTGCCGGGGGCCGAGCGGCCGGGATCGGTGGGCAAGCCGGTCGCCGAGATGGAAGTGAGAACGGTGGATGAGGCGAGTCGGCAGGTTTTGTCCAAAGGCGAACCGGGGATTTTGGAGTTTCGCGGGCCGAACATTTTCCCGGGGTATCTGGGGCGGCAAGACCTGAGCGAGAAGGTGCTGCAGGATGGATGGTATCACTCGGCGGACTACGGACGGTTGGATGGCGACGGCTTCCTGTTTATCGAGGGCCGGCGGGCCCGATTCTCCAAGATTGGCGGGGAGATGGTGCCGCATGGGGTGGTGGAGGAAGAACTGGCCAAGTGGTGCAAGAAGCTGGGTCACGGCAGCGAAGGCGGACTGGAAGTGATGGTGACGGCGGTGGAGGATGAGAAGAAGGGGGAGTCGCTGGTGGTTTTGCACACCGTGGGCCTAGATCCCGCGGAGGCGGAGAGAGCTTTGCGGGAGGCGGAACTGCCGAACCTGTGGATCCCGCGAAAGTTCAAGCGGGTGGAGAGGATTCCGCTTTTGGCGAGTGGAAAGCTGGATCTGGCGGCGGCCAAAAAAATGGCGCAGACTTAGAAAGGTCAGGCGCTGTTAGCTCAATTGGATAGAGCATCTGACTTCGGATCAGAAGGTTAGAGGTTCGAGTCCTCTACGGCGCATTTTATGATTTTGGATTTGGGATTTTTAATTTTTGATTGCCCACCCTTTTGGTCTTGGCGGGTTTGTCGGTGAAAATTTGACCTCTGACCCCAAAGCCTTAAAAATAGGCGCATAAAACTCTATTGGATAATGACTTCCATGACCTCTGACCCCAAAACATGAAAATTAGCGGGTTTGGCGAAAGAGGAGCTGGGGAAAATAAGGAAAGACAGAGGCAAAATGCCAAAGCAGGGGTTGGCCGAGGGGGTGGAGGATGGACTGTTGGAGAAGGCGGGCCCAGCGGAGGCGGGCAGAAAATGAGTGATCCAAGTTCCGGGCGACCCGCTGGCAGCAGGTGGGCCAGTCGAGATTTCCCCGTGCCCACTCGGCCAATGGTTCGGCCGAAAGAAATCCCCCTTCCACGGCCATGGACATGCCGTTGCCCGTCAGGGGTGGGATCATGGTGAGGGCGTCCCCGATCCGGACACCGGCCTGGGCAGCCGCCCGCCGGGGTCGCAGGGAGATGGCGGAGACGCTGGAGAAGGAGTCCTCATCCCAGCGGACTCCTTGAAGCCGGCGATGGAGAGCCGAGCCGGGTTTGCCCCCCAGCCAGTTTCGCCAGTTTCGGGCGAGACCGGGAATGGTTTCCCGGGCGCGAAAGAGGCCGCAGACATTCACGCGGTTTTCCTCCACGGCGCACAGACCCACGTAGCCGTGCGGGGTGAGATGCATCTCCAGATCTTCCCCCATCGAAAGATCGAGGGCGTGGGCCTTAAGGCCGATCCAGCGCCAACCTTTCTCTTGGACGGCCGGTTGCCGACCCGTGGCGGTGACCCAACCTTCCTGGGCGACTGGCGTTTGTCGGGTTTGGAGGTGGATTCGGCCTCCGGCCGAAGTGAGACGGTCCGCAAGGAGGTGATCGAGGCGGTGGCGCGAAAGGCAGAGGGCCGGACGCGGCAGGGATTCGTTGCGAAGCTTCCGGTCGTTCCGGAAAATCCTGAGTCCGACAGAGCGACGTGCACCTGCCTCAACCAAAATCTTCCAAGGGACCAAGGATTCGAGAAAATCTGATCCACGACCGCTGAGGTATTCGCCGCAGACGCGGTGGCGGGGGTAGGAAGTGGCCTCGTAGAGCTCGACGGGGACCTCCAGCTGGCGCAGCCGCAGTCCCAGGGTGAGACCGGCCAGCCCGCCGCCAACGATCTGGACCGTCTTCATCCGTGTTTTTGGGCGGAAAAAAAGTGGGTGAAGGGCCCGCAGGAACATTCCCTCACTTTCCACCCAGAGGAGGGCCACAACCCGGAGAGCTCGCGGCCACGGAAACCGGCGGCCACGCTGACGCGGGCGTCATGTCGGGTGACGGGATGACAGCCAATCAGCCCGAGGGTTTGAGTCGCCAAAAAGGCGAGATGGTTGCGGCGTGGTTCGGCAGCGGCAAAGGAGCTGGTTTTCCGCGCCAAGGCCGAAAACAGACGCGTGATTCCTGCTTCGTCGAAATGATGGAGAAAGAGATTGGCAAGGGCGGCTTCCACGGGCGGGTCTTCCTCCGCCCATTCAAAAATATCGGTGGTCGTGACCGTGGGGAGCCAATTGCACCGGCGGAGGTGAGCGAGCGTGGATTCCGGCACGACCGGCTGGCGGTCGACAAAGAAGATCCGGGCACCGTGTCCTCCCTTTGGGTAGGCGCGCAAGAGAACCGTGCCGAGAAGGGAGCCGTCGCCGGCGCCGAGGTCGGCCAAGGAGGCAGGGGGACGGGCGGGAAAGTTTTCCGCAAACCATCTTGTCCAGAGTCCGATTTGACCGAGCAGAGGATGAAGTCGGCGGAGATCGCGGCGACTGGCTTGGGCGGCGGGATTGGTCGGGGGAAGAGAGTCGAGGAGTTCGGGGGTGAGGACCCGGGCCTTCACCGGCGCACCTCCAGAAAAGCGCCGAAGCTGGAAAAGCCGGCACCAAAAGAGGCAAGCCACCAGAGACCGTCGGGCACGCCGTTGCGGAGGGCATGGTCGAGAGCGAAGAGGCAGGACGGGCTGCTCATGTTGCCGTGGTGGCACAGGACCGAGGAACTGGGCTCCGTCTGTTGATCGGTGAGTTGAAATTCGCGGCGCAGGGCCCGCAGAACCTCGCGACCGCCGGCGTGCCAGATCCAGCCGCGCACCTCGTGGGGCTGTCGGCCGTGATCGGCACAGGCCCGGTCAAACACGGTGCGGGCGTGGCGGGCCGACAGGGAGGGAACCTCGGCGGAGAGAAGGTTGCGGAGCAGGCCGCGCCGATGGTCGAAGCGCAGGTGCTCGCGGTGTTCCGGTGCCGAGTGACGGGCGGAGCCAGCCCAACGGACGGAAGGGCCCTGAGGAGAAGGCTCCGAGCCAAGGACCACGGCCGCGGCGCCATCGCCAAAGAGACAGGCGCTGATCAGGACGCCGGGATCGTCGTCGAGATAACTGGCGGCGGAGCAGATTTCCACGCAGACCACGAGGACCCGGCGGGCGCGCCCGGCTTGGAGTTGGGCGGCGGCTTGGTCCAGGGCCGGGAGGGCAGCCCCACAACCCTGACCAACGAGATCGAGCAAAGAGGCCGAGCCCGGAAGCCGGAGACTTTCGGCGACATAACTCGAAAGACCAGGGCAGAGGTAGCCGGTGCAGGTGGCGACAAAAAGAGCATCGATCTGATCGGCCGAAAGGTGAGCATTTTCCAAGGCATGTTGAGCGGCTCGGGCGGCGAGATGGGGGGCGTGTTTTCGGAAGCGGGCCATCATGGAGTCGGGCCGAAAATCAAAGGCCTCCCGCACTTCGTCCAAGGCGAGGTGGCGACGCTCAATGCCGTTTTTTCCGGAGAGAACCTTGCGGAGAAGGTTACGGGATTTCTCCGTCAAGGTGGCGAAGGTGGGATCCACCTCCAGGGCTTGGAGGACTTCGGCCTGGGCAAAGGAGCGGGCCGGGACGGCGAGGCCAAGGGAGTGGAGGAACATGGTGGGTGGCAGGCGGCCAGTTGAAGTGGAGGATGAAGACTGAAGCATGAAAGGGAGAAGGCAAAAGGAACTAGAGAAGCTTGCGGAGTTGGGGGAGGGTGCGGGTGTTGACGACGTCCTGGGCGCGGAGCCAGCCCTTGCGGGCGACAGTCACCCCGAGGTCGAGAAAACGAAGGTGTGCGGTTTGATGGGCATCCGGGTTGATGCAACAGAGGACGCCGAGATCCCGGGCCTTGTGCCACCAGCGCCAATCGAGATCCAAGCGCCAAGGGTTGCAGTTCAGTTCGATCCAGGTGCCGGTTTTGGCAGCGACCTCGAGCACTTTGGGGAGGTTCACCGGGTAGGGCTCGCGTTCGAGGAGGAGCCGGCCGGTGGGATGGCCAAGGCAGGTGACCCGGGGATTTTCCATGGCCTTGATGAGGCGGTCGGTGTTGTCCTTTTCGTCCGAGCTGAAGCCGGCGTGGATGGAGGCGATGACGTAGTCGAGCTCCGCGAGCACGGCATCGGGAAAGTCCAGCTTACCGCCTTTGAGGATGTCGCACTCAGTGCCGGCGAGGAGAACGCAGGCCGGTTTCTTCCGGTTGTAAGCATGGATGGCCCCGACTTGGGCCAGGAGTTTTTTTTCATCGAGTCCGTGGGCCTGAAAGGAGGAGCGGGAGTGGTCGGCGATACCCAGCCAGGCCAGACCGAGGTCTGCGGCGGCTTGGGCCATGACTTCGAGGGTGTCCTGCCCGTCGCTGGCGACGGTGTGGTTATGGAGACAGCCGCGCATTTCGGCACGGACGAGGAGATCAGGCAGCAGCTTTTTTTCTGCGGCCGGGATTTCTCCCTGATCCTCGCGAATTTCCGGGGGCATGTATTCCAGACCAAGAGCGCGATGCAGGTCTTTCTCTTCTTTGAGAGGCATGGCTTTTTTTGACCCCTCCTTGAACAGGCCCCACTCACTGAGGTGCAGGCCACGTTCGATGGCGCGCTGCCGCATAGCGATGTTGTGCTCCTTGGAACCTGTGAAATGGGCGAGGGCGGTGGCCCAAGACTCTGGGGGGACCACGCGGAGGTCGCAGGGGAGACCCCCGGAAAGAAGGACACTGGACTTGGTTTCCCCGTGCGCGACGACCTTCTCGACCATGGGAGCGGAAGTGAAGACCTGCATGACCTCCTTGGGGCGTGAAGAGACGGCAATTAAATCGAGATCCTTGACCACCTCCTTGCCCCGGCGAAGGCTGCCGCCGATCTCGGCTTTCTGGACGGCAGGGCACTTTTTTAGCAAGGCGAGGAGACTTTGGGCCACGGGCAAGGCATCACCCAAGCGATGGAGTTTCCCGTAAGCTGCGCGCCGGGAGATGGCCTCCCGCAGATTGGTGGCGGTTTTTTCGCCAAAACCCTCCAGGGCGGCGAGCCGGCCGTCTCGGCAAACTTTTTCCAAGGCGGCAAGAGATTCGACCTTAAGTTTTTCCCTCAAGATCTTGAGTTTTTTCGGGCCAAGCCCCGGGAGGTCAAGAAGACCGAGCAGGCCGGGAGGGATCGAGGCACGCAATTGGTCGAGATAAGGAAGCTTGCCGGTGGTGACGAGGGTGGTGATTTTTTCCCGGAGGGCTTCCCCGATCCCGGGGAGGTCACCAAGTTGTCCGGAGCGCACCAAGTCCCCGAGGTCGGCCGGCGCGGTCTCGAGGGTGCGGGCGGCGGCGTGGTAAGCCCGGCACTTGAAAGGGTTTTCCCCCTGAAGTTCAAGGATGGTGCCAATTTCGCGGAGGGCGGCGGCGGCTTCATCCTTGGTCATCG
>Ga0194116_10006669_pt1 | contig 12232 bp, 6 predicted proteins | sample TA2MahsurfametaG_4_FD_148617 | JGI IMG/M metagenome (GOLD analysis project Ga0194116, IMG submission 148617) | Freshwater microbial communities from Lake Tanganyika, Tanzania - TA2015008 Mahale S9 surface | ecosystem: Environmental > Aquatic > Freshwater > Lake | place: Tanzania: Lake Tanganyika... | reverse complement strand
GTATTATTTTATGCTAGTATTAATAAAAATTACAGAATTAATGGAATATTTTTGTTTAATTTAAAGACCTTTCATTAAAGAAGCAATTAAAACAAAAATATTCCATTAATTCAGTTAAAATTTTCCTTCATGGCTTTGCTGCAAATCAGCCTAAATTTGCTTCTTTTTTTAGAAAATTTTGAATGAATCAAATTAGAAACAAATTTGAGATATTTAAAAAATTGATGAATTTCTTGGGGGAATCAAAAGAACATAAATTAAAAATTTAAATAATTAAAATATTTTTTTACTAAAACTTGTTAAATTCCATTTATTGATCGAAATTTATTTATTAAATTTGCTTTAAATTAAAGCATTCAAGAAAAGATTTTAGTTTAGATTCCTTAATCGCTTTTGAAATTAAATACAACTTAATAAAATTATTTTTTAAAATTATCCTTCTAATTTTATAACATTTTCAATAATAAATTCAAAATATATAGCAGTTTTTGCTAAAATTAAATAAATTTCTTTTGAACTTTAAATATTTTATTCTAATGGGATTTTTCCTATAAAAGGTTTTCTAAATATTTAATATCAAATTAAACATCAGAAAGTCAATATGGATTTTAATAAACCTATTAATTTGAAATTTCAAATTAAATGTCAAGAGACAAAATGGGGAGAAAGTCTTTGCTTATTAGGAGAAAATGAAAGTCTAGGTACTTGGAATAATAAAAAGGCTGTAAAAATGTCTACCGATAAAAATACTTTTCCTATGTGGTTTTCGCAAACAATAAATTTGATTCCTAAAAAATCTAGTTTAGAATATAAATATTTAATAGTTAATGAACATGGAATTGTTAAATGGGAAGATTTCCCAAATAATAGAATAATAAATTTTAACGAATTAAAAATAAATATTTCTAATGAAGAAATTTCAGAAATAGAAGTAAAAGATGTTAATTTTGGAAAAAATCCAATGCTTAACAATTCAGTAAACTCTAAATCTATAAAACTCATTCAAACAATTTTTTCATTTTAATTTAATAAGTATAATTTTAGTTTAAAACTGAATTCAATATAACAAAAATAAATAAAGCTTTAAATGAATTTAATGGACTTGGAGATTTCAAAGAAAACGGAAGAATCACTGATAATCTTACAAAAAACGTCAATTTTGATAGTGATCAGGACCAGAAATTTTTTAAGGTATATGGTGAAAAAAATGGAAAAGAAAGTTTAAAATTAAACAATTATCCTGATATTGATAAAAATGATTCTATAGGAGAAAATGGAGCAGTTGCAAATGGAAATGAAGATAAATTTAAAAAAATGAATTCAAAGTTTCATAATATTGAAAAGGAAGCTAATATAATAACGGATGGAAAAAGTTATAATTACAATCACTCTGATAAAAATGAAACATTTTCAAAAGAAAATATGATTGAAAAAATTACAAGTATTCCAACTGCTATTTCAAGCAAAGTAGAATCTAAACAGCTAACTATATTTGATTCAGAAACCTATAAAAAAAATCTACTCAAACTCCTAGAAGGAAATACAAAAGCAAGAACTTGGAAAGAAAAACTGGAATTAATAAATTCTATCATTTTAAACGATGTCTCAATTTCAAGTGATTCAAAAAGTCTTAACCAAACATCTGATCAAAAACGCAGCACAATAAGCGAAAAACAAAATAATAAGAAAAGCATTGACCTTGGATCACTTTCAATGTTATCCGTATATTTATTTTTCTTAAACACCGGCCAAATTAAATGTGCAGAAGATGGAACACATTTCCGTCCAAATCATCATGCAAATCTAGCATTTAGCATTTTTAGTTTTCTGCTTCAAAATTTGGATGATTCAAATTCAATAATCATCAGAGCAATCTTGAAAAATATTCCATCATTTTCGGATCATTATATGGCAAGTGTGCCTCTTACAAGAATCAGAGACATTGCGCATAGAAATGATATTCCACATGACTTAAAACAAGAAATCAAGCATACATTACAAAATAAGCTTCATAGAAGCGCTTCTCCTGATGATTTAAAAACATGTGAAAATTTGATAGAAAAAATTAAAAATGGAAATTATTCTCAAGATTTTAAAAAAGAATTTTTCATTTTTTACGAGGAACTAAAAGAATTCTTTAACGCCTTAGGAGTAGAAAAGTCACTTGATCGTTTGAAGGATTGCTATAAAGGTAGCATCATTGCTTCAAATTTAGAAGAAAAAATAAATAAATTTTTATCATTAAAAGGACAGATTAACTTAGGAAATAATCTTGAAAAATATGAAAAATTCATAGCTTTATTGTTTTCAGCAACATTTTTAAGAAATGACTTAAATAAAATATTAATGCAAGAAGTCCAAAAATTTGGGGCAAATGGGAACATTCAAATAGATAAAACTTTATTGCAGCTTGCAAGCACATGTGATATAGAATTGGAAAATTATGTATTTACATTACTTAGTGCATTTATTAATATTCTCGAAAATAATTTTATTAATAATAAAAAATCAAATATTCTTAATGATTATAACCAACAGCTTTTCTTGGACCTTTCAAAGATTTGTCTTAAAAATTTAATTGTATCAAATATATTTATTGAAGAAGCATCAATATTAGAAGAAGATTTAGAATTTTTTATCTTAAATAAAAATAATAAATTTTCCCATGAAGGAAAACTTCTAAGAATAAAAGCAGTATTTGAACGTTGTTTAAATCTTTGCTTTAATTTAAACAATTTGATTTTAGAAGTATTCACTCAAACATCCAACGATGTTGGAACAAATCTTCAAATTAACAAGGAATCAATTAAAATTTATGCTGAAGCTTTTATAAGAAATCATACAGTTTTTCAATTTTCAAAAGTAATTTCAATTGCATTAAATATGATAAGACAAGAACTTAATTTATCACCTTTTGTAATAATAAGCAGTGGGGTCAGAAAAGGGATTTTAGTGCATTGCAAAAATCTAAGAGATTTGGAAATTTTGATTGATTCGAATTTTAAAAATAAAGAAAAGTTAAATCTTATAGCCTTTCTTGATGAAGCAGATGGAACTGAAGAGTTACCACTACAAGTCAAATGCGTAATACTTGGTCATGATTTGCCTCAATTATCACATTTGGCTATTCGAGCGAGACAAAACAAATCAGTTTTCATCGCTGTCGAGAATAAGCAAATCTATGAAAATTATTTGAATAATTTCTTTGATAAAAAAGAAAATTATTCAAATATAAATAATAATAAAAATATCAAATATGCAGTAGCAAAAGCTCTCAATGAATTTTCCGTAAGTGTTGAAATCTCAGATGATGATTATACTAATTATGAAAATGAAGAGTCATTTGTAAAAAAAGAATCTGATAATGATGGCAGGAAAATCTCAACTTGTAATGTGGATAATTATATAAGTTTGAATAATTTGAGTACAGATGTTACTTTTAACAAAAGAAAAGAAAGTCTTGATTCTTTACAAAAAAACTCGCTTTTGGAAAAGGAAGATACAAAGAATCTCAATTTGATAGATATTGAAGATGCTGATTATAGCAACTGCGGATCAAAAAGCACGAATATCAAAAAACTTTTAAAAATAAAAGAAATTGTTGAAAAAAACAAAGAATTCGTTTTAGGGAATATTAATTCATCAATAACATCATCAGATATAAATATAAAAAAATCCCTAATTGACTTTAAAATTCCTTACAGCATTTGTATTCCTTTTGGAATTTATGAATTCTATAGTCGAATTTTGCTTAATAATTCAGAACACCCTAATTCTGAATATTCTTTAAGTTATGATTTAATAAATTTTGATGAGATTATTAATCTCGAAAAAAATGCAGTATTTTTCCGAGAAAAATTTATTGAACATTTGGATAATTTTCTTAAACTTAAAAAGAAAACAAGAAATAGTGATAATTTTACTAGCAGTAATTCAACTTCTTCTCAATATGAAAACAGAGCTGAAGTTTATTTTGAAAAAATAGTTAAAAATATAATGGAAAAAACGAATGAAAATATAAAATTAATTTCTACTAATTTTCCGAATACTGATAAAAATCTGATTTTACTCGCTTTTAGATCTTCAAGTAATTTAGAAGATCTAAACAAAAATGCAGGAGCAGGATTATTTGATTCGATTTTAGGAATTCCAAATAACAATTCAGATTTAATTAAAAAAGCAATTTTTGATGTTTGGTCTTCTTTGTTTACTTATAGGGCTCTTGTTGCAAGGAGAAAAATTGGAATTTCCAGTAAAAAAGCCAAAATGGCTATTTTAGTTCAAGAAATGATTCGTTCTGAATTTTCATTTGTAATTCATACATGCAATCCAATTACAAAAGATAACAATGAAGTTTTCATAGAAATAGCTGTCGGATTAGGTGAAACCCTTGCTAGTGCAAATCAAAAAGGATCTCCTTATAGGCTAATATATTCAAAGAAAAGTAATCAGATTAAGATAGTTAATTTTTCTTCATTTCCTTTTGCTTATGAAATCAAATATGAAGAAAATAAAATTCATCTCAAAAATAATACCTCAATAAATAAAATAGAATATAAGCATAGAAGTATTTCCTATAGGTCTGAAAAATTAAGTAATGATGAAAATTTTATTATTAATATCGGTATTGTTCTGGGAAGAATAGGAGTTTTAATCGAACAAAATATTAATTTAAAGAAGGAGGGAGATATATTAGCAGATGATATTATCGCACAAGACATCGAAGGTGCTTATGCAAACGAATCAATATATATTGTTCAAACAAGGCCTCAAATTATATGATAAAAATTGTAAATTTATACTTTTATAAGTTAATATTCTATAACTTCTGTTAATCTGATTCTAAACCATAAAAGACTCTTTTCTGCAATTGATAAAAATATTATATTTTTGATTAATCTAAAAATAATTTATTAATTAATTTATTAAAAAATATTAACCCATTGGTTGTAACAGCCACTTTTGTTAATAATAAAATTTAAAATTTTTTTTAATTTGTTTGGAATGATTTTAATAATATGTCAATACTTTCTAAATTATTTATATATTTTCCATCACATATGAATTTACTCTTCTTATCTGAATTTAAATTAAATACTAAATAAATTAGAAATATTACCTTTAACCATTTAAGGAATTTGAATATAGAATTTCTATAAATAATGAATTTCGAATAATGAATTAAAAAAACAATTTAATTTTTATTCAAAAATAAAAGACAATTTTATAAATAATCATCAACAAAAAATGCTTTCAGTAAATGAGCTTTCAAAAGACCAAAGATATGAAAAGACTAAAGAATATTGGGAAAAATGCGATAATACTATAGAAGACATGTTAGGCGGAAATCCCCAAGTTAACGAAATTGATATAAAAACTTCAGCAGAATTGTTAGAAGGTTTGATTAAATCAGGAAAATTAAATCCTGGTCTAGTTATAGATTGTGGAGCAGGAATAGGAAGAATTACTAATTCTGTTCTTCAAAATTATTTTTCAGAAGTTGATTTAGTCGAAATGAATTCGAATTTTGTGAATTTTGCAAAAAGCTATTTTAAAGAAAACCATAAAATAAAAGGATTTTACTGTTCATCATTGCAAGAATTTCAATTTGAAAAATCTTATGATTGCATATGGGTTCAATGGTGTTTGGAAAATTTAGAGGATGATGATTTAAAAATCTTTCTGTCTAATTGTCACAAAAACATTAAAGATGATGGACTTGTTATTATCAAAGAAAACATTACTCAAAAAGGCAGTTATCTTTCATCAGAAGATTTTTCAAAAGTTAGGTCGGACAAAATATTTAAAGAATTTTTTCAACAAAACGGATTTAAAATATTTAAGCATTTCCATCATCCGAATTGGCCCAAAGATTTAATGAAAGTTTCTGTTTTTGTATTAACAAAAGCAATGTAATAAAGATATAGTCAATAGTTTGATTAATTTTTTAATTTGAATAAAATTGAGTAAATTAAAATAATAGAAAAAAGCTTTTATAGGCTCATTATTCTGCTTTTTTTTCTTATTTAATAATTTTATAATCCTTTAACATTTGATTTTAAATTATTATTGAAAAACTATTTTTATAATTTAATTCAAAAGACTCTTTTAAAGTATATATATAAATAAAATATTTAGAAAAAATGGTCGTATTTTTTATGCTATATCACATGGAAAAAAATAAAATTAAGCTTTCAATTGTTTACGATGAAAAGTATAATGATGATAAAAAGAAAGTGAGAGAAATATTTATAAGAGAAAAAATTATGGAAGAATATCTGTTCCTTAAAAGTGTTGAAAATGATAAAGAAAAAATCTCTCGAAATAAGCTTTCAAATTCTTTAATTTGTGATAATTTCTACGAAAAATACAGGTAAATTGTAATTAAAAATAAAATTACACGAAAATATTTATTTTTGAAAAAGTAATTTTATGAAGATTTTAACTCAACTGATAATGAATTTTTAAAATAAAATGGAAATGGATTTAATCTTGACCAAAAGGCTCTCAGTTGAGTTAATAAATAGTTGAGTTAATAAATGCAAAATTTAAAAATACTATATTTAAAAAAAATTTTCAGGCTTTAGCCTATTTTTGTATTTTTTACGTTAGCCCATTGCTTATTTGGATTATATTTATATTTTAATCATGATTTGAAATTTTTCAAATTAGAGTCTTTTTTTTCTTTTATTGAATTATTGCTGTTCTTTACTTATTATTATCAGTATAAATTACAATGTTAAGTATGAAGGAATTTTGATGATTGATAATCAAAAGCTATTTTTGGATCAAAAAAATATTTTTTGGAAATATTATTTAGGGCATTGCTTTATTTTAGTATGCTATGAAGATGAAAATATTCTTATGGCTTCGAATTTCTTAAATATTTTAGAAACTTTTGCAAAAGAAGAGCTAGTAAGCATTTTTTGAAATTAATTATTTTATTTTAATAAAATAAAATAATAAATAAATAATATAGCTTGAATCAACTGAGAAATTTTTAGTTATTTTGGATGCTTTGTTACCTTCAGGTCAATTGATGTTTATGACTTTAAATGTTGCACAGGATTTGATAAAAAATAAAATATAATTGTTTTCTATTTTTATATTTAATTTCAATTTTTTTTCTTTTTTAATCAAAGAAAATTTAATAAAAGAATTACTTTTTCCATTAGAATAAAAAATTTTTGGATTATTTATATAAACAAATTTCTACGACAATCGATTAAATAAGTAATTTAAATGTTGTTTTCTCAATATAGGTAATTAAAAGATCTATTTTCTCGATTCTTTCCTTAATAGAGATATTAAATTGTTTATCAAGCATTTTCTAACAAAATAATTTTTGATCTTTAAAAAAAAACTTAATTAGTAATTCTAGGAATATTTCAATCCAAATTTTTTTACAAATTTAATTTCTTTGATGCTTATACATCAATAAATTTTAATAATTAATTAAATGATATTTTTTAAAAAATCATTAAAAATGGTTTTCTGGAGTGAACATATTAATTAATATTTAAAAAAATAGTTGTATTTAATTAATTTTTTAATCAATAAAAACTCTTAAATTTAAGAGATTTTGAAATTTGCTAGGCTTATTAAAATTTTATTTTTAAAAAACGGAATAAAAAAGAAAGAATTAAGCTTAAAAATTAAAATTGAAAGTTCATTTATTGCTTTTAGTTAAATTCAGTTTTATTCTGATAATTAACATTTTGTATTTATTGTTTAAATGCATCTTGGATAATAGAATCAACATTCACTTCAACAGCTTTTTTGTGTCTAAACCCTTTTTGGCCTGCTTTACACATGCATACAAGCTTATATGAGGTTTTTTTCTCATCATTCTCATAAGAGCCAACTCCGCAATTTTGGCAAGATAAAGTGAATTTTCCGTCAGAACTTAATTTTAAACTTTCATCAAAATATGCAATTTTGTCATCAAATTGAATTTGTTTTGTTTCTCAGTTATAACTACATCTTAATATGCTATCACCTGCAAAATAATTACATGTGATAGAACCAAGATCAATATCGCCTAAGAGACTTTTCTTGGAAAGATTTTTTCCTAAGTAAAAGGATGAGAGCAATAGCATTGTAATAAAGATTAAATGAGAATTTCTTGGCATCTTGTTTTCTTGTTTGTTTTATTTGAATTTCCTTAAATAAAGAAAAATTATTAATTTTTTAAATTGATAATGTGAATTCAATTTCTTCATTTTCATAAAACATTTTTTTTTGGCTAATTTAAAACAACTTTATAAAATATCTATCTATTATTATACTAAAAAATTATATTTTTACTAGTAAATATTAATTTTAATTCAAATTATTAATTTATTTTTAGCCAAAAAATAAATATTGAATTTAAAAACTAAATATCCATAAAGTGGAAATACTGATAAAGAAACAAATTATGCGCAATCATTTATTTCATTTTATATTGATAAATATTTTAAATTATTGTTTCATCTACTCATTTTTATAACATATAAACACTCTTTCATAGATTATTTTTTAGTTAGAACATTTTAAATTAAAAAATTTTACCAATTTTTATGATAAGGTTTTTAGAGAATTATAAATATCAAATGCTTTAACTTTCTTTATTATGAATTCATCAATAAATGATAATTTTCTAAACAATATTAGATAATATTCAATATTTTTGGAATAAAAAAGAAATTTAAACCATTTGATATTTTTAACTAAAATTATTCAACATTACTAATGAAACAATTTAAATATGAATTTTCCCTTTCTCAACAAAATAAAAACTTTAATTTAAGAATTAATAATTAAATGTGTGTTTAGAGAGTAATCACCTTTTTAAATCCAAAAAAAAATTTTAAATGTCTTACTTCACATTTTAATCGCTAATGTAATAATAATTTGAAGCATTAAAGTTATATCAATATTTAAAATCCAAAAGTAATTTCTTAGATTATATTTTATTTTATTTTTATTATTTTGTTTATTTAAATTTTTAAATATATTAATTACTATTTGCAATCAAAATAATAAAATTCTAAATAAAAAAAAGAAATTTTAACTTCGATTATTAAACATGAGATATTTTAAATTCTGAAATATCTCATATTTTTGAAGCATTTAATATTTTATCAATATAAGCACAACTCTTAATAAAAACAAATCTCAAACTAAACTAAATATCGGGAAAATATATATCTTTTTTTAATCTTTTTAATTAAGATATTCCCTAAAAATATTTCATTTTATATTTCTTGGAAATTTAAAATAACATTCTTTTAAGATAAAATATAATTTTATAGATTTTCTTGTTTGCATATATAGGAAAATTTGATATTTTTATATTTATTCTAATGAAAATATAAATAATTATAAGATAGATTTTATAATTTTTTTATTAATTATTTTTTGAAATTTTTGCCATTGTTATTAATAGTTATAGGACTTTCAGATTGTTCTAATTCTAAATATTCACAAAGCTTCTCGTATAATTGTTGTAATTGTATTTTTGAAAATATATGATCTTTCTTAACTAGGTTCTTTTTAGATTTCATTATACTGAACTGAGCAAGATTTACTTCTTCACTTACAAAGAAAAATTGAAAGTTCATCTCTGCATAGCTGTCTTTAAAATATAACTTATAGAATTCATTTGCTATTTTACAGCAATCAATCCCCCTCATATTCTGAGCTATATTTTGGTCCATAATAAAAAACTGTATTTTAATGTTTTTGAATAATAAATCCAAAAATATTTTAAAGAAATCCTGAATACAATTAGTAAAATAGAATTCAAATCGCAACTCTTTAAAATTTAAGGCAATCTTTTTCAATTTATTCTCAAGTCCTTTTAAAAATATTAATTCGTCATCCAAACATAATATATGTATTGTTTTCAAATTTTCTGATTTATTGTAATCGTTTTTATTTTTATTAGTTATTGCTTCATTTTTTGAAATAGAAGTATTTTGAATGGGAAAACTTTCATCTTTTTGTAAGATTAAGCTTTTTCCTGTGTTTTTATTACTGATCTTATAATTTTTTTCGTATACTTTATTAAAGTTCAAAATACGATTTGAGTCAATTTCTAAATATTTAGAATTTTTTCTTTTGTTTGGATTCTTAATGCATATACTCTCATTTTCTTGGTAACTAAGAGACGAGTTTAGATCATTTGAACATACATTATTTAAAAGATTAATTCTTCGAAATTTTTCGTCTATATCAAAATATAAGTTCTCAAGCTCTATAGTGAATTTTTGATCTAAATCATAGTAAATTTTCGAATTATTATTTTTCAAATCTAAAAAACTTTTAGAGGATGAAACCAAAGAATTGGTGTTTATTACTGTATTTTGAAAGTCTTTATGATTTGTTAAATTTGTCATAAAAGTGTTTCTTGATTTTATATTATTCGGATCTTGACTAATGCTGGATCTATTAAGCATTGAAGCATCATGTGAATTTATGGTTTTGTTATTATCTGTATTAATATTGATTTTGTTCAATAATTGGTTAAAATTATCAGAATTTTTTGTGCTCGAATTTTCTATCGGAATGAGGATTTTAAAAACAGTTCCTGAATTTGAAAATTGATTAATTTCAGGTTTTAAAATTTTATATTTAAGCTTTTTAGATATTGTATCAATTAAAAATTGACCTAATCCTGTTCCCACAGTTTTATCTTGAAAATTAAATGGTTTTCCCCAATTATCCAGAATCTCTTTCGGGATTCCTTTACCAGTATCCGAGATTTTAATGAGTATAAACTCAGTTTTATCTATCATATAGCTATCTGCCTCAATTGAAATTTCTCCTGTGTCTGTGTATTTATATGAATTGCTGAGTATATTATATAATAAACTTATGATTAAATTTTTATTCGAAATGATCTTAAACTTAGAAATGTTGTCTTTATTAAAGAATTTTGAATATATACTTATGCTCTTTTTATTGCTTATAAAGTTTGTGTTAATATTTGCATTCATATCTAAATCAGAACTTCTACTAGAATTGATTTTTTCAATAAAATTATTATCATAATTTAGTCTCCTATTAAAGATCTTTACCATCAAATCTATTATATCTATAAGATTAATGTGTTCATCTAGATTTCCACAAAGAAATTCATTTTTAGTCATGAAACTCGTAATATTTAAAATTAATGAAATTGTGAAGTCTTTCATTACATTTAGGTAATTTAAATCATCTTTCAAATTATTAAATTCTTCATTGTTTAATTTATTTTCATTGGTTATTATTTTTTCTTTACATAATTCAGGAGAAATAATCAAAGGATGTATATATTTTAAAATCAAAAAGTCAAAATAAATCATATTATCATAAACAATGTGTTTGAAATCATGTATAAGCGCAGATAATTTATTAACAAAATCAGCATCGAAAATAAAAGTTTTATCTTTATTGTCATTGGATTTTATTTCAATATAATTGTTTAAACTACTAAATTCATAATTCTTACTTATATTCGAATTATAATCCTTGATTTCATCAACTAAATGAGAATTATTTGTAAAATCGTTATTTATATTATTGTAGTCGATTTGTTTTAAATTGGAAAATGTGTCATTTTTATTTATTTTTTTTATATTTAATGAATTTGAAGCTTCCCGACAATTTTTAAATTCATTATTAATTTTAGTCAATTTTGAAGTAATTGATTTTTCATCAATAAGTTCTAATAATTTATTTTCCTCTGAATAATCACAATTTTTATTTATTTTTATATTATCATCTGAAGTATTTGCAAGATTATTTGTTTCAACAAATTTATTTTTATTTGATTGAGGATTGCAATCATTTTCTAGAATATTAAAGTTATCAATTTTTTGAAAATCTATCAATGAAAATTTACTTTTGGATATTTCATTGTTTTTAATTGAATAAATATTGCTTGATCTACGATTGTTTTTAACCGACATTCTTTTATTATCTCTATTGTTGGTTTCTTTTTCTAAAGTTTTATTTAGAAAAGGTAAATTGTATTTAGAATGTCTAGATTGTTTGAAGTGTTTTTTTTCTTGAATTTTTCCATTTTTATTTAAAACTTTTGATTTACTTTCATTATTATATTTCATTTCAGGTTTAGAAAAAGGTTTATTTAAATTAGCTTCTTTTTCAGTTTTCTTCTGAACCAATGAATATTTATTATTTTCAAATTTCCTGTCAATGTTTAAATTTATATTTTTCTCTTTAATTTTTAAAACTTATATTTGGT
>Ga0194116_10006668_pt1 | contig 12232 bp, 12 predicted proteins | sample TA2MahsurfametaG_4_FD_148617 | JGI IMG/M metagenome (GOLD analysis project Ga0194116, IMG submission 148617) | Freshwater microbial communities from Lake Tanganyika, Tanzania - TA2015008 Mahale S9 surface | ecosystem: Environmental > Aquatic > Freshwater > Lake | place: Tanzania: Lake... | reverse complement strand
GGTAAAAACATACAACACCGGCCTTACAAATTCACCAAAAACTGAACTGCGAACTCGCACGTACATAAAAAGCACTTGGTCATTAAAGTCCCCTCCCTCCGGAAAATGCACCAATTCTTCGTGCAAGGGTAAATTCACATTTGGCAAACGCTCCATGTCAATAATTTCAATCGTTGTTCGCTCGTCACGATAGAGAATTGGTGTTCTCAAAAACTGAGAAAAGGTCCAAGGGAAATAATCGGTGTACAAAAAAAGATCGGGCGCTTCGGGCTCAATTCCTTTGCAAGGTTCACGATGAGAAAATGCATCATTCAAATACATTAAGGCTCGGAAATCTTCGCCCCCCGATGGATACCAAGCAATACGCGGGTTTCCCGAAAACGAAGCTAAAAATTGTTTGAAAAGACCTCGTCTGTTTCCGTTTAAGTTGTTTAAAAGTAGTTTGCTCATATTTGTTTTCAATTGAAAGTAAAATATCATTACATATTTTCCCCTTTTTGCTTGATCAAAAAGTGGAGTAAAAAATCAAGGCTGAGAATTTTACTGGCTTCGGCGCTACCTTTTTTTATCTTAACTCCTCATTCTGTCCGAAGCCTTTTTTTCGCCTTCTGTGTATCTGTTTTGTCGGTGATCCTTCGGCTTCCTCCAAAAGCTACGAAACACAGTTCAGCTTAAAAATCGTAAAATTCAAGGCCATTTGTATTCTTTAACGAATCCTTTATTTATGTTCGCTTCAACGTTTAGAAATTATTGGAATCACAAAGAACATTTATACTACGCTCTAAACCCAATTTGTTGCCAACGGCTCATATCCTCTTTATCCGTCAAGAAAAGCGCTAAGTTCTCTTCAATCGTTCCTTGGTTCATCCCTGCGATTTTTCGCAACTCCCAATTTTTTCTGAATTTTCCCAACTCTGCGGCCGTGAAATTAAATTCTGCTGCCAGTTGCTCCGCTTTTTCAGGGTGGAAATTCGGAAAAAGTTGTATAATCAACTGCGCGCGCACGGTTTCATCCGGATTGTTGATCGCAATCTCCATTAAAAAGCGTCGCGAAAAAGCACTGTCAAATTGTTCAGGAACGTTGGTGGTACAAATCAAAATGCCGTTGAAATTTTCCAATTCGTTCAATAGTATCGTTTGAATCGTGTTTTCGGTCATGGACGTATTAAAGTTTCCTTGCTGCCTGCGACCAAATACCGAATCTGCCTCGTTGAAAAATAAAATCGGCGCGTTGCCCGAATGTTTATGCAAGCGTTTGTAATCGTCAAACACTGATTTTATCGCTTTTTCGGATTCTCCGTAATACATGTTCCGCTGCTGCGACACATCAAAGGCTAATAAATCACGCTTGGAGGCTAATGCCAACTGTTTGGCGAGTTCTGTTTTCCCTGTTCCAGGTCCACCCGATAACAAAACGATAATTCCAGCATTTTCTCCATTTTTCTTAGCTTGTTGAGTGAATTTTTTCAGGTTTTCAGGCTCCAAAATCTTTTTCAAGACAGAAACTTTGTCCTCCACCTCAGGATTATATAACAAGTTTTTTTCTACAATATTCTTGTGACTCACCCAATCCAAGGTTTTATTTTGAAGCGTAAACGAAGGTTCAGCAACCGTGTTTCCATCCATACGCTGTACCCATTGCTCGTGCGCCACCAAACGCTTTGTACCACTGTCTCGCGTCGATAAAACGAGTACTTCATTCTCATACAGTGCATGAGCTACTTGCGTGAGTTGTTTCTTTCTTCTGCTGTAATCCAAGGGGTTGTCAGAAAATAAGGCAAGAATAGTGGATAAATCTGAGTAAACGTTATCTACTAGACAAATCAATCCCACATAGAGGGCGATATTTTGGTGTTCGCGTTTGAGTTTTTTTCCTTGCAAATATGCTATAAAAGAAACGTTTTTGTAATTCATAGCTTCTTTTACAAATTTTGCCCATTCGCGTAGGGTAATACTACGATTTCGAAAAGAAATAGCTCGTGCATACATGGTAAGGATTAGTATGTCTTCCTTTTTAGAAGACTTTTTTGGTAGCGCTGCTCTATTGGATGATTTCAACGCGTTTTCAGCTGTATGTGTAAGGAAAATCTGATCATAGGAATTAGAAAAAGGCCCTTCGCCGCCAAAAACAAACCAACCTGCAACTACGAGTTTTTCGACTTGTTCGATGGTATATTCTGTTGGCACATGTGGTTCGAGCTCTTCCAACAGATCGTCTACTTTCACATAGTTTTTGCGGTTGCGCATCATACAATAAACGGAAAGAACGAAGGCCATATCGCCGTTAACATTGACAAAGCGCGAGAACTCATCGAGCTCATTTCCGAGTTCTGCATAGGTCATAGTAGAGACAGGTTTTTTGGTTTTGCTAAAAATATTCAGCCAATTACGCATGGGATAAAAATTAAGGGGTTAAAAATGATTTATACGACTATTACGGAAGAGGTGGTGAAATATAACTGGGAATTTAAAAATTGTGCATTTTTATTTTTTTTGATTATATTCGAGAAAAAAATTTATGAAAAACTTATACTTAATTCTATTCGTTTCTTTATTTGGAAACACGCATGGTCAATCTTTGTCAAGTAAATTAGATGATTACACATGGATTGCAACGGCTGGTTCAGTAACTGCTTACATTAATTTTGAAGCCATTTACGACGGTGCATCTACCGGGGCACTTGTTATTTGGACAAATGTAAATGGTTGCATGTCTTCATACACGTACAACGTTTCAGGAAATACTGTGGATGCTAAATTTTACCAGAACACATGTGGTGTATCATCATCTAACCAGAGTTTCACGTACAATTCGAGTACAAACAGTCTCTCGATGTCGATGAATGGCAGAACACAAACGTACTACGCCAAAACCAAGAGAAAACCTTAACTAGGTTTAAAACGCCTTTTCGCATACTTTAGTAATCGTGCAGCTTTGATTGAAAGCTTGTGGGTGTTTGTTGTGATTTTTTACGCCCTGAGGAAATCGGTTCGCTAAATTATCAAAATAATCAGCGCTTGGTTTACTGATTTAAAAAGGCATTAACCAAATATCACTTTTGGAATAAACATTTTTTTTAGATTTGAGCGAGTTATTATTTTAATAATTAAATTTCTTTACAAACCCATCAACTATGAAGAATTTTATTTATCCTTTGACTTGGGAAGAATACGAAACTTTGCACCGTGAGGCATGGCACAATGGCTGGACCTACGGGCCTGCGTATTCTGCATTATATGAGGATTACCTGGTGAATTGGGTCTATTTTGTGGATGTACTTATCAAAGCACGAGAAATTAGCCATGCGAGGCAATACGAACGAATAGGTGCTGATATCGTGAATATTCCATTGGAGAATGGAATGGTGTTGTTAAGACACGTTCCTGATGCTTTTAAAAATATTTTAGAAGAGGAATCAAATGAGCCCTTAAACATATTCATTGGTGAGGCATCGCCTCAATGGAAATGGAAACAAGGAAATAGATACGGAAATTATTTTAAATGACAAACTATGTAAAACAAAAAAGAGACCATTTGGTCTCTTTTTTTCAAATTCTGAATTTCACTTCTTTAACCTTGATGGTCGTATCTTTACCATTTTGGTTTATAGTTATATTTTTAAGAGTAACATCATCACTATTGTCTATGTATAGATTATCAGTGTAGGCATATAGATTTACACTACCATCACTTGAATGACAAGAGACTGAACCATAATCGAAGACATCATTTACTGATATGTAAATATAAACCCAGTCACCTTTTTGAGCAGTAGCTGTCCCTGTTTTAGTTTCTCTAACTACATAACCACTTTCATCATACTTACTATTATAGTTTTTGTCTTGAACCGACCAGGAGTAATTTCCATAGGGGTTACAGAATTGATTTTCTTGAGTGACATTGTGACTAGCACTGAAAGTAAGTTCATATACCTTATTTTCTTTTTTACAAGAGGTAAATACTGTTGATAATAGAAGTAATAAGAGAATTGATTTTATGAAGTTTTTCATAAAATTTTTTTGAGTGATTAATAATGATACAAATATAAGGAAATTATTTTAAACAAAAAAAGACCTTAGGTCTTTCAAAATTATTTAGATACTGGAAAGTTGGGGGACGGAAAATTCACTGATGAAACTAGAGACTTACTAATAGACGACAAGGAAAAAAAGAAAATTAAAGGTCATTTTAGTGATGCTAATAAAAGAACCGATTTAATTAAAAAAAAGAACTTTTTCTTGGGCCTTTACAAGCTATACCTAGAAATATTACATAAATACTTTTCTAGTTTTGAAGAAACTAAAACTTATGGTAAAATACTAATTTATGAAGCACCTCCATTCAAAGAAGAACCAAATTTTGTCGAACATTTTTTATTGAACGGTGATAAGTATTTAAATGCAATAATTGATGCAAGTCCAGGTCAACAATTTTTAAAAATCAGATCAACATCTCAAAAAATAGTTAAAGAATTTATTAAAAATTTACCTAAAGACTATTCAAATAATTTTAAAAAAACATCAGTACATCCTCACGAGATTATTCGTTTTTTTAATCCAAAATCTTTAAAAAATAAAAAAGAAGAGCCGCAACGAGAAGAATTTATAGAGAAATTATTTAAAAAGTATCGACGTAAAAAACCAGAACATTTCATAGAAAAAATACGAACTTATTTAGAAGAATTAAAAGCACCTATAGATAGAAGGAAAAAAAGGTTTAAAATAAATGAGAAAAAAATATGGAAAGAATTTTTCAATACTTTAAATGAACAAGATGAGCTATTTTTAAATTTGGAAAAGGCAGTTACGAGTGAAATAGTGTACATCGATTTAATATTGGCGCCTATTTATATTGATTCAGAATTAAGGAAAGCTTGGTCAAAGAACGAAGAATTTTTATTTGATGGCAAACAACTGCCTGTTCTATTATTTGAATGGGCAATAGAACACTTTAAGCGTGAAATAAGAGTTTTAAGAAAAGATAAAACTAATACCAAACAATTAGTTTCAACTAACTGTCTTATTGCTTTTGGAACACCCTTAAATACGTCAGCTTCAATTTATGAGCATTTCGCAGATAAAATGTTTTTAATTGATACGTATGGACCGAAGACTCAAAGAAAGGAAAATCACATTGATTTAACACAATTAAACAGTCCAGTTGCATTTCGTAAATTTAAAAATAGAGGTCGAGGAGTTGTATTTCCCATGTTTAAATCCAATGTTATTGGAGGTAACCATTATCCAGATTACAGGTTAGTTAAACATGCCTTTGATATTGAGGATAAAGAAAAACCCTAAAATCATTTTTTTCTTCCAAAACGGCATCCTACTTTTGTAAACTATGGCCAAAGAAAAGAATACCAGCACCTTAGCGGGGCAAAAGTTGCGCATTCGCATTTTACATCACATTATCCTTACCGAACCAGATAGAGATCTTACTGAAGAAGGAGATAAAATATATCTACTTAAAGAAATTAATAAAAAATTAGCTCTGCGCGGGTTGAATGAAATTGGCGTAAAAACCCTCGAGCTAGACATTAAGGCTATTAACTCCGGCTATTTTGAAGAAGCAGATCATTCGCTACCACTTTTAGAAAAAGATAAACTCTACGACTTGCGTTTTGATCACACAACTAAACGGTATAAATATCACGGGCATCGCATTCCGAACATTCCGTTTTTAGAACGCGATGAATTTCGCACACTCCCCTTCCTAGTTGGAATCTTAAATCAATATTCAAACATTCCTATCGTAAAAAAACTTCTTCGTGAAAGCGGTATTCTTTTCAATCAAAATCCGGATGAAATTGATACTTCAAAATCGTTGGTAGCGAAAAAACCTGAGTTTTTCTCTTCATATCGCGAGGAACACATGATTGTATCTGCCATTCAACTTACCGATTTTATTGAAGAGAAATATGTCATTGAATTTGAATATACAACAATCAATGAACTTGGTCATTTCAACAGTAGAGATCTTGAAATAACTGTTTTTCGTGCTTTTCCTCTTTGCATTCACCTACACGATCATTTATTCTATCTAACGGCTGTTAGTCAACAAAATCCGGGTGCTGATAAAAAAAACAAACTTTTACTGCGCAATTTTCGCATTGATCAAATTAAAATGGGTTCCATAAAACGGTTACCTGACCCGGCTCAACCTCACAACTACGAAAGGTTCAAACCTGGTCAACTCTGGGCACATTACGATGTAGAAAACCAGCTGAAAAAATCTATCGGTGTTTGGAACATGGACACGACGGCTGTAGAAGAAGAGGTTCGTATTCGTTTTTATGGCTGGGCTGCGAATCAACTAATTGTTTTTAAAATTCACCATTCTCAAATTAATGGGCCCATTGATAAAGAAAACAAATGTGTTGATGTTACTTTTAAATTTTACACGTATCCTAAATACAGAGCCATTAATGCGAAGCAACGGGAATTTTATGAAGAACAAGTAAATAATGATTTTTCACCCCAAGATTTTCCATATTCAGATTTATTCCATCGCTATCCAGAAGCAGCACATTTACTCGGGAAATACATCAATTTCATGCAGGTTTTGAAATAAAATTCACGAATTAAGCGATATCCTAATAAATTAGGACGGGTTAGAGGTAATATTTGTATGTTGATTCGGAAAGTCCGCGTCACACGCAATTAAAATTATTTACACATGTTTGAATTTATTTCAGAACGCCCTACCGTGGAAGATTGGCGCCACGACCTCGACCTAATGTTTAAGCACTTAGGAATGTACCAAATGAAAAAATACAAAAGTGAGCTCCACGAGCAGCTGAAAGTATTAAATGGATTGTTAAGTCAATACGATGGCGTTGTTCCATCCTTGTATTACAACAACCTGGATCAACCCTATTGGTATAAACTAGAAGTTCGCGTAAACAACTCATTCCTTAAGTTTCAATGCTACGTGAAGTATGCGGTAAGCGAAGATAAAAAGCTAGTAGCCGAAATGCACTACACGCACCTTCCAAGTACGGATGAATTTCCCATAAAAGGCGGTGCAGAATGGAGAACATACGTCATCAAAGATTCCGAAGTTGAAAATGTTGGCTTTGTAGTAGCAAATATCAAAAATGCCTTTATTCGCTTCGAAAGCTACCGTCAAATTGGCCGCGATATTACCTACGCAGTGATGAACGAATAAAAAAAATGAAAAAAAACATGATTGATTTAACAAAAATGATCCGTGAAGTAGTTCACATTATGGATCAAAAAAATGTGCTTGAAAACTATAAATTGAGTGCTCAACTTAGTAACTGTTGCGGAAAAGACGATGTTGCCATTCATTTACTCAACGAGTTTATTCGCGTTGAAGAAGTAAAAATGGAATTACTTACTCAACTAGCAAAGAAAAAACCTGAAACGGTAAACATCCTTTTCGGAGAGATTGCGCAAAGTTTTGAAAAAAGCATTTTTGCCAATTCGCCCCAAGTGAATACGAGAAACAGCTTCTTGAATGCCCATCACCTTCGAAAACTTTTTCCGGATCACGAAAATCACCATTCCATTCCTGAAAAATTGTGTGGCGAACACAACTTATTAATTATTGATATTTATGTTGTTCCTATTCCCACGGCTATTCTACAAGAAATACGATCCGAGATGAAGTCTTCAGGACTAACCGGTAGGTTACTTAATTTTCAAAAAATGCTGTTGGTTGAGTTGATTCAATCGATCGAGCCAAAAACAGTTCGTTTTATTTGTCGCTACAAAAGTTTGGTTCGCGATTCTAGGATGCTAGTTGACGACCTTAAAAATGAAAATTTAGAGGGCTCAACGTTGCTGTTTGAAAACAGCGTGCTTTCCGGCAATTGGGGACTATTGGATAGTGTAAAATGGATGAATTTTATAAAAAACTGTTAAAATCAGCCTTTTTTTAATTGAAAAAGCTAAAATCATTTTTTTTAAACACATTAGTTTTCTACTTATTGCATAAAATAAAAAAGAAAATATAAAATTATTGTTTATGTCTAAAAAATTTATTCGGGTTGGAGAAATCTACCTAACAGGTGAAAAAAATCGTTTCACAAAACAATTTAGTGGAAATATTAAAATTGGTATTGCCCAAGAAAAACAAACCAGTGAAGATCGTTCGAAAAAACATCAAACGGGGAATTCACATGAAATCATCATCTTGGCCAAGATAAAAGATGTTTCAGATGCTTTAGTTCTTGAACAAAAGTTACACACCTATTTAACCATGAGGCGACTATATGGAGAGTGGTTTGTTATTAGCGAGGATGAACTTCCTTTACTCGAAGCGTACGGAATTATTCTTAAGGATCAGGTACAGGTTTCGGTTGAACTTTTGCAAAACAGTATGGGCATCGGAGAAATCAAAGACAATGGTTTGACGCGCGAGGCAACAAATGAAGAAATTAATCTGCTCAATAAATTAACCATTCAAAAAGAGCGCTTGCTTATTAGCTCTAACATTTGCAAAGTATGCAAGGCAGAATTAATAAAATTGGCCGGTCTCGGATCTGGAATAGAGGATATTTTATCAATTACAACCAAATCGGGAGGAAAATATTTTGACAAAGATCGTTTTATGAAAGACCATCCGGAATTATATGAAGCATGTATGGTTGAAAAACCTGAGGGATGGGAATCAAAATTCACAGCTCAGGCCAAGGCGAATTTAAAATCCCTATCTCCGGAATTAGCAGAATTAATTAAGAAAATTCCCACAGATGTTCATGCTGGAAGGAAGAAAAGTAAAAAACTTGATAGAAATGAAATTGCGACCCAATTGCACTATCAATACTTAAAACACATCCGAGAAGAAGAGTTGGCTAAATCTGCAATTCATGAACTTGAATTAGCACTAAAACTACGGACGGGGGAATATTTAGCTATTGAGGGTGTTTCAAGTTGGAAAAGGGGCTTAACTCCAGTAAAAAAAGAATTTAGTTCTTCAACTCTCCAATCAAATTATCCGGATATTTTTGCTAAATACCAAGTGCAAAAACCAGATGTTTGGGATACTGAAGTTGAAAAATACCGTCCTTATCAATTTGATAAAGAGGAGATTTCCTTTGAATCAATTTACCATGTATCTTCTCGTGAAGAAATAATTAATGAAAGTTTAACCGTTTTAAAAAAAGAAAATGTATACTAAAGAAGAACTATTAGCGACTCATTACACGCTAGAAAAGGTGATTTCAACTGAATTTGAACAGCAAATTAGAGTAGAACAAAGAAATCATGTAAGAGACAAAATAATAGCTCGAATTATTCAAGAAAAAATTCAGCACCAAAAAGCAAATAAAAACATGGGCGCTTGGTTGTCTGAATTAATCCTACACGAAATCACGAAAAGCGAGTATAAATATAGCCGAGACCGTAAAAATGATTAAAAAAACAACTTTTTTCGAAAAACAGCCAAAATCATTTTTTAATCGCCTTTCCTTGCATGAAAAAAACAAAAAAAATCATTATGTTAAATTATTTTTAAGCAATCAAAGAAAGAACAAAGCGTTTAATAACTTCTGCATGCTCCATAAGTTGAACCAAATCATGCGTTTTTAAACAGGTCAAACCAAGTTAGATCTCCTTCTAACAGATTCCAATTAAACTAACTCCCAACAAGGAGAACGGGAAAATTATGTAAAATATTAAATATTGATTATGTTAAACGAACAAGAAGAAAAATATATTAGCTCATTCATCCACGACTGTTTGAACTCAACTTACTCGAAAAGAGTACGCCCAAGTGATCGAGGAGATTACGCACATGACATCTATTTAAAAGTAGATTCAAATTTCAATAAATATGATTCAACCAAAGGGACTCTTAAGCAATGGGTGGGAAGAATCATAAAGAACCATATTATTGATCAAGAACGGAAAACTAAACGAATCTATTATTTCGATGATCTCTCTTTTCATGGGGAGCCAGACAATGGGTACGATTTTGATTCAGATGAGCTTTATCAAGATCGCTCGGCACACGTAAACTATATGTTGGGCCAAGAAACGGTAGAAAATCGTAAAATGTTGGAAGACTTTTACTTCAAGGGGTTGTCCAATAATGAAATAGCTCGAATATATCATCAGTCTGAAAAAGTACAGGCAATGCGCCGAAAACGATTTAAAGAAAAGGCAAGGCGTACCTTTCCTTCGAGGTGAAGCGAACACTAAAAAAGCCCCAAATAGGGGCTTTTTGTATTTAGAAGAAATCACATAGTATTAAAACCCTATTGGATTCGAGGTTGTCTTCTTAAGCAAAATCTCTTTTTCGCAGAACACTATGATGTTTGCTAAATCAACAGGAACTCCTGTTAAAATGTATTCTATCTCACATTTGCGAACAACATTGTCTATTTGACCCCCCGAAAAGGTAAATTCCTGAGCCAATAACATACAATTTTCGTTAGCTAACATTGGCATATTTTGTTTCCAAATTTGAGCCGCAACTTTCACCTCGGGCGGGGTAAAACATATTTTATAAATAAATCTTCGGTCGAAAGCTGGGTCGAAGTTTTGAATTAAATTCGTGGTCGCAATGAAAATGCCATTGAAGTTTTCTAAGGCCTCCAATAAAATGTTTTGTAGCGCATTTTCTGTCTGTGAAACATTTGACGAAGTATCTACTTTACGCTTACCAAGAATGGCGTCTGCCTCGTTGAAAAATAAAACAGGGGTCTTTTCACTTCTTTTTCTTAATTCCTCATAGTTTGTAAAAACGCGTTTCATCAGTTTTTCACTCTCGCCAAACCACATACTTTTCGTCATCGAAGCATCCACCTTCATAATTTCTCTTCCACTCATATGTGCTAACTGGAACACAGACTCGGTCTTTCCTGTTCCGGGGGAGCCGTGAAATAAAATGGTAAATCCTGTTTTCATACCTGCAGCAGACATTCGCTCGTTCACCATGCGAAAATTATCCTCTTCCAATAATAAATGAATACTTTGCAACTGTTTATTTTCCTCTTCATTAAAAAATAAAGATTTAACGATAATTTGCTCTGGCTTTATTGTTTCTTGCCCATTCTTTAAGCGCTCTTTGAAGTGAATGTTTTCCAATTCGAGCATTTTAATGCTTTTATCACTTAATCGTGCTTCTAAATCAGAACTCATTCTCCCTTCCTTTACCTCGATTAAACCCCCCTTGGAAAGAGGATCATCACCACTTGCAAATCGCTGCATCATCCGAATTCTTCGAGAAGAAGATGAGGTAACGGTTTCACATGGAAATTCAAGGTCAATACTATTATAACCACAGATTGATCTCCACAATGTATAAATAAAAACAATTTTAAATTCAATTGGGATCTCAAATAAAGAGAGTTCGTGGATAATGGGACAATGTTGATTTTGTTTAAGTAAATGTTTTGTTTCTTCGATGAAATCATATTCACCCAGCTCATTATCAGATACTTTATGCATCCAGTCGTATATCAATTGAAAAATTTCAATTGATCCCTCAAGCTCTTCTGTTTCTTTTTTCGGCAAAGGCAAATCCTTAATTATAGCATTCATAATTTCCTCATCTATCATATATACCTTGTCGCGTAAGGCCTCTTCCACTTGTCTGTGCCGCGCTTTTCTTTTTTTTAAAAACCCCCCCTTAACCAAAGTATCTAACAATGAAATTTGTGGTATAAAATCAATTACCTCCATTCCCGCTCGGCCACTAATTTCATGGAGTACGGGGGCCTGTTCATTTATACACAACACGAATACCATTGAAAAGATAGCCGAAAGGTCATGGTCTATGCCCAAATATGAGGAAACAAAGGCCAAATCCGGGGCAAGTTTATTTAAGGTAATTGGATTTAATCCATTCACTTGAATAGTTTTGTCAATATTACGAAACCGCTGAATGGGAGTGATTTTATTTTTCTTTTCTGCAGTCATTTCAATTATTAAATCCCAAATCTTCTCTGTTGTCATATTCGCCAACAGTATTTTGCTGAGCCTTTTCTTTGTAATATATATACTTTTTCTCAGCCTCTTTCAGTTGGTTTGACCAATACTTTAGAATTAATGGTAAGGAACAGAGTATTATAAGGGTGAAATATATTACGCCTTCTAAAATTCCATTTAAAAAAAAGCCCCATTCGAGGAAATAGGCAATTAAACTAATAAAGGAAACAATTAAGGTGGCGAATAAAACCTCAATTCCGAGGTTAATTCTTCTATTGAACTCATTCACCCAATAAGACCAATAGGTTTGTTTTTCTAAAAATTCTTCTTT
>Ga0194116_10006667_pt1 | contig 12232 bp, 5 predicted proteins | sample TA2MahsurfametaG_4_FD_148617 | JGI IMG/M metagenome (GOLD analysis project Ga0194116, IMG submission 148617) | Freshwater microbial communities from Lake Tanganyika, Tanzania - TA2015008 Mahale S9 surface | ecosystem: Environmental > Aquatic > Freshwater > Lake | place: Tanzania: Lake Tanganyika... | reverse complement strand
AATCCCCAATCCCCAATCCCCAATCCCCAATCCCCAGATTTACTTATATCTAAATTTTCAAGTCTTATATAAATAGATTTTGATATCTTTATTCAATAAAATAAATTTTATATATAATTACTTTTATTATAATAAGTCATTAAATATAATAAAGAATTAATTTAAATTTAATTATATTCAAATTTTTGAATGTTAACGGCCGAAAAATTTTATATCTAAATTTAGGATTTTTAATAATTGATAGATAAATAAATATTTTTTTGGAAAAAAATACAAAAGGAAAAATTGAGAATACAATTATTAATTTGCTCACATTTATCAAGTATTTACGAAGAATATAAATTATTTATTTTGTTTTCAAAAACTAATAAATTACCGAGTAAAAGAATTTTAATTTAAATGGAAATAATATAATTATGCACAAACAACAAATATGTAGTCATTCTAATAAACTTTAATCAAACATGCTTTTTCCAAATATATATCAATTCGTACTCTTTTATTCAAAAGATATTTAAAAAATTGCAAAATTGATGTTAGAGAATATATTTTCAAAATAAAATATAGCTTGTTTAAAAATTGAAGATTTTTTGAAGAGATTTTAAAAATAATTTTATAAAAGAAAAATTCTGAAAGAGACTCAATCATAAAATTAATAAATTTGGTATTTGCTGCAAAGTTCATATTTTTATTATTTTATATAATAAAAGTTTTATATTTTATTTGTTATGGAAATTGCAAAATTTTTATATGTTTTTCCTTCAGAAGAGTAAATTCAGAAGTAACCTATGTGATAAGATTTGGTAAAAGATGAGCTTAGGTTCAGACTTTAGATACTTGTGATAATCTTTGATATTTAAAGATAAGAAATTCAAAAAGTAGCTGATAAAGATTGAAATAAAAGATGAAAAATGATAAAAACCTTGCTCATAGTATTTATTATAAACATTTTTGAAATAATTTGATTGTTATTAATTAATTTAAATTATTGAATTTAAAAAATTTTAGTTTATTTAGTGGAGAAATATTCTAATTGGAGATAGACTTTGTTCTTAAAAAATTATATTTTTAATTAAAGTAAATTTTGATATATTCAAATAAAGAAGTAATTAAATGTTTACAGTCAATTAAAATTAAAATTTAAAAAAAAAAGCAATTAAAATATTTGGTTAATTATTACGCTTCATATTGCCATAACAGCGATAAAAACCCAATATTTTGAATTTGCTAATAGAAATTATTATGTTAACGAATCTTTTGAAAAAAAGGGAATCTCTATAGGACAATTTATTTTTCATATTATTTTAAGACAAATTTTTCATTGTTTTGAAGATTCATTTTTATTATATAAACTTTTTATTATAAGTTATACCTACTAAATTCACTAAATAATAATAATTAAATTTGATTGATAAATAAACCATAAACAAAATTGATTTTAATAATACCTGAATTAATCCTAACCTCATGTTTATATAATTATCTTTTTTGGACAAATTTTTAACTTTTGTCCTTCAATTATTTTTTATCAATTCTCTATATAATTTTAGAGCACTGTAGTGATGAAATGCTAAAGGAGGAACTAATCCCTTAAAAATTATCATTGGAATTAAAGGTAATTTATTAGTATTCAAAAAATATTCACCCCAGAAATATAAAATCACTGTTGTCATAAACATCATCACATTAAATGTTATTACAAGTTTTATAACTAACATCGAAATTAAAGGCATTACACATATTTTTATTATATTTTTTCCATATTGTTTATAAATAGATTCGATGAAAACCATCAAATACAACCATATATAAAGATACAAAAATATAATAATAAAGGTTTTAATAAATGTTCTAATCAATCCTGAAATATAATCTAATGTGTTGATATTTATGATTGATATCTGATTACAAGAAAAAATGTTTAAATTTGATGGGAAAATAAAACCTCTTTTCTTAATAATAATCAGTTTCTTTTTTTCTTTGTATTTGTTTTTTTTAGTTGCATCGAAATTTATTTCAGTTTTTTCAATATTCAGATCTTCTGGATGATAAACTTTAATTTTTTGTTTTTCTTTAATTAAAAAAGCATTACTAGTTTCGTTTAAATTTTCCAAATAGTTGGTTTTTACATTTTTACCATTTGTCAAAAGAAAATTATCACTAATTAAGTTTGATTCTTGTAAATTAGATTTCCCTTTTATCAAGCTATTTTGTATTAATATATTGTTTTCATTTCTATCAAATAAATTGCATTTTGTATCAGAAAATTTGGTCATTATCTCTTTGTCACATTTATTTCCCTCCTGAATATTTGGATTCTCTTCATTTTTAAAAATACATCTCATTTCGGTTTTTTCAAAATATTTATTCCTGTTTTTATTTTTATTTAATATTCTAATTTTATTATCTTTAGTCAATCCATATATTTTTTTTATTCCTAATTTATTATCATAAGTATTTAGCATTTGAGTTAAATTAAAAGAATTATCTTGAATATCCAATGTATTATTATTATCTCCTTTTTGTAATAAAAATTTATTTTGATCGGTTTGAAATTTTATGGGAAAAATTTTAAGATCCTCTATATTTCCTTCATTCAAATTTATATTTTCGACTATAGATTGTCCAGTATATTGAGAATAAAAATTGATTTTTTCTTTAGTATTTTCATTATATCCTTGAAGTTCTTGATAATTTGTTTTTTTATTGTTTATTAAGTGTTCTTTTTCGGTGAGCTCATCTATTTTTTCTGGATTATTTTTTATTTTCAAATTTTGAAACATAACTTTTTTTTCTATATGCTCAGAATTTTCAATTTCAATTCCGCATTTTTTATTGTTTAAGGAATTATTAAGATTTTTGTCAATTTCCAAATTTTTAATTTCAATTTGGTTTTCGATTAAATTTAATTGTGAATTATTTTGGACATTTAATTTTTTAAGATTTTTAGATTGCTGTAATTTCATCAATTTCTTCCTATATGAACAGGTCAGTATTAAAATAGTTTTGAGTTTAAAGCTTGCAATCGTTAATTTTCGTTTCCAATTATCCATTAAGCTGAAATTCTTTTTTAAAGCTTTTTCCAAAAATAAACGCTTTTTTTGTGCCTCTTCAATGAGGACATTCTTATATAGTAGCAAAGAAAGAAAAGTTGTAATTATTAGAGAACATACAGATGCCATAACAGAATAAATTACACCTTGGAGTATCTAATGATTTATAAAAAATTAATTTTAATCTTAAATTAAGCTATATTTTAAAAATAAAATTTGAAATTGGAAATAATAAATACAAAATCATTTTCTGATTTTGAAGATCATAAATTAAGAATAAAAAATATAATTTACTTGTTTTATGTTTGCATCTAAGTCATTTACACTTTTATTTCGATTCTGGATACTTCTATTTTGAGCCATGCTAACTAATTGAGAATTGTCAGAGTAATAAAAAGGTAACAATGTAAAAAAGAATGAAAGATAAATTGTTAAAAAGAAATCCAGAACTCTTAAACTTCTCGCATAATAAGGACTGTATATATGCATTAATGATATCAGAGGATGTAAATTCTATTTTAATATTTGTTAAGTAATTAATTATTTAGAGAAAAAGATTATTAAAAAGAAGAATACCTTTATCAAGTAAAAATATAATTTGAAGAAAGAATATTTTTTATCAAATCTTTCGATAGAAAATTTGACAATATAATATTGCATTTTATCATAATATTCTGATTGCATATAAAATTTTGACTTATTATCCTCTTCATCAAATTTTTTTCCAAGAAAATAGAAAAAGAAAAATATAAAAATCAATGTACCAACTATACCCAGAGAATAAGGGTTCACTAAAAATTAAACATTTTAAAATTCCTTTCAAGAAACTATTTTAAGATTAAATTTTTAATTTGATTAATTATTTGAATTTAGGAAAAAATAAAAAATATAGTTTTTTGATAAAAACAAATCAAGCTTCTTACATAATTCAGCTCCTAAACCTGGGAACTGTCCAAGTTTTCCTATATTTGAAAGTGCCTTATCCATCATATTTACTGTTAATCCTTGTTTATTGCAGACACATACTACTTCACTTGTTGAATCATCATACCAAGACATACAAGATACATCAGGATTTTTCTTTTTATCTTGTTCATATTGTACACATGCAGTAGCTCCTACATCGGTGGAGTTATCGCCTGGTTTTTTGGGAGGAATTTTAAGCCTTATCTCAAAATTTATATTTAAATTTTTTGCGTCTAATCTTCTCATTTTTTTACCAGAAGCTCCCGCACTTAATCCAAAATCTAGTGAAGTTTCACTAAAGACTTGTCTTTCTTCGCTTGTTTTAACCGGTAAATTTTTGTTTTTATTAAATTGAGATTGAAAACCTAAATTAGAAGAAGTTTCATTTTTCATAACATCTCCAATTAAATTCTTATCAATCCCCATAACGCTTTCTTCACTACAACTATCAGTCGGTGCTAATTTTCTAATACGTCTAAAATATTTCTTATTAGTCAACAATGTATCTGAAGAATCAATACATACTGGTTTTGGATTATTTGAAGAAACTTTATTCATTTGATTATCGAAGTTGCTATTTACAACAATTACATTTTGTCCAACTACAATATTATTAAATAGTTTTTCATTTAATAAATCCAAAATTGATTGCAAAACACTTAACATTTCTACAATCGGAGCAGTATCACCATTTTTAATTTCTATATATTGAATATTAATTTTAAATCATAATTAAAATAATAATTTGAAAAAATTATTTAATAAATAATATTCGAAATTTAAATTATCTTACGTAATAAGAAATTTCCAGCTTTTTTATTTAGGTTGTCCAATATTTTATAAAGTAGATCTACTTTGCTTGAATCTCCTAGTATTGGATCAACGTTTTTTACTATCAATTTCAATATTTTATATATTTTATTTATTTTATCATTATCAAGATTTTGATTAGAAATTGTTATAATTGTAGATACAATACTTTCATATTTTTGTAAAAACATCTCTTGTGTTAGATCGTCATTAAATAAATTATCTACCATATCTATAGCATTATTTAACATAGCAGGATCCATCTCATTAGAATTTTTGTTTGTTTGATAAATATCCATCATCATTAATTTCTTTGAAGCATCAAAATATTGCTCCAAAAAAGATTGAATTTCAGGTAAATTTGTATTTGTTTTTACTTTGACATTGCAAGATATTTGAGAACTTATTCCTTGAGTATCAACAATCTCAAGGATAAATTTTTCTGCGACTGGTAGAGTATTAGAAGTAAATTTATTTTCAGAAACTCCACCATCTGAGATATCTACCAAAATTTTATTGTTGTTCTGATATTTAATTTTGTATAAAAGTGGTAGAGATTTAGATATCCAATTTTCGAATTTAAATGTGAATTCTGTAGTTAATGAAAATCCAGTAACTGGACTAACTTGGCAATTTCCACCATAAGGTGGTAAATTTTTTTCATAGTCATAAGATTTAAGATATTCTTTTTTAGATTTTGGATTTGTTATTTTAAAATCGATTTTATTAACACCATTTAATAAATCTGAAATTTTTACACGAAGATTAATTTCATTTTTTCCATTTATGTATTGGTCTTCTGAAGTAAAATGTATCACAGTCCAAGTGTATTGATATTTTTGCATATCTATTTTAGGATCCAACAACGAAGCTTGAAACATTATATCAAGCTTTCCAATAGAATTTTGCTCTATAACAATTAGATCAGTCAAATCTTTTTCTTCTTCTTCTTCTTTTTTAGGATCATTTAACGAAATTGTGCTTGGCTTAGAAGTTGAAATACTTGTGATAAAAGGTTTTTTTAAAATGAGAGTTATTTTTTGATTTGCGGATCTTTTATCTTTCAAAAGATTTAGAATAAAATCATAATTATCTTGAACAATAGGTGCTTTGATTAAATTGCTATAAATAGCATTAGGAAAATTTAAAATGCTATTTTCATTTTTAGGAATAGAATATTCTTTGCATATTTGCTGAAATTGAGATGGACATTCCCAAGAAAATAAAAGTAATGGATCATTAACTTGATTTGAACGAATCAATCCTTCATCGATAGAGGATGAGGCATCTATCTTAATATCGAAACCATAAACAACTGTTGGATTATCGTTTTTAAATTTTACACGTAACTAAATTTTAAAATAAAGTGATAAAACTATTTTATAAATTCAAATACATTATGAATTATCTAAAAAGAATGATTAGAAATTATAATCTAGATTAGATAAAATATAATTAAATAAGAATAATAAAAATCATTTTCATTATGAAAATTGTTAAATTTCTTATTTTTACCTTATTCATTAATAGAATGGTTGTTTGATTGAAACTTGCCAATAAAAAATTATTATTATATAAAACGTCTAATTTCAAATTTAATGGGCCTTCTTCCATTAATTCTCTATCAATTGTATAAGTTGAATTATCTGATGAAAATTTAGCTTTGTCATATAAATTAGATTTCGGATCCCAACTTAAACCAAACCCTTTTTTAAAATCATCACATATAGGCTTCAAGGTCATAGTAAATTTTACAATAAGAGGATCCAACTCCATATTATATAATTTTGGCAAAGATAAATTTGCAAAGTCAATACATTGAGCCAGGCCAAAACATGACAGATTAGGAAGCATTATTGTTCCATTCGGACATCCTTCTTTTATGCAAGAACCATTTTTTAAAACTTTTCCTGTGCTAATATCGCAAGTAAGACAGTCATTAGACATTGGACCTTTACAAGTTGGACATGAAAAGTTACAATTTTGACAAAGTCCCTTAGATAAATCAGGATAAAATCCATCTGGGCAAACTTGAACACAACTATTCAATGATTGGATCAGGAAAAATCCATCTTCACAAGTTAAACAATAATCATTTGTATTTTTACAAGTCAGGCATCCAATATTACATTTTTCACAAGTTTTTAAAGATACTTTTATTGGTATATCATTAGGAGTAGCAGAATACAATGAATTTTCTTTTGGAAAATATTTATAAATCGGACATTTTATTAAACATTCATTTGTATCGTTGTTATAATAAAAATCATTCATACAACTTTGACAATTTTTTGAAGAACTTTTACAAATTTTACATTTTTTATCACATATTTCGCATTTCGCAGTTGAAGAATTTGCCCAATACCCATCTGGGCATGTAGTTGCACAATTATTAGCTGTTAATAAAGGATTGAGAAATTGATCTTGGATACAAGCTGAACAAAAACTACTGCTAAAACACTCAATACAAGGAGAGACACATTGAACACAAACTCTATCAGTATTATTTACATAATAACCAGGTTCACAACGAGAATAGCATTGCTTATCTTTTATATATAAAAAATATCCACTGAAGCACAACAAGCAAATACTATTTAAATTACAAGATTCACAATTTGATGGGCATTTTTTGCATATTTTGTTTACTGAGTCTAAAATATATCCAGGAGGACAATTTTTAAAACAGAGTTTTTTATTATCTTCTAAAGGGAAATATCCATCATTACATTCCAAACAATTAACTGTACTATCTAAGCAATTTTTACAGCTTTCATGACAAGGAGAACAATATTTATCAATGAAATTTTTCCAAGTTTTTTCAGGACAATTTAAAACGCATTTAGATGGTTCCAATTGAATTGCATAATAATTTTTATTACAAGTCAAACAATATGAAGCAGATTTATTGCAAGTTCTGCAGGATATATCACATTGATTAAATATCTTATCTGATAAAGCAAAATAATAATATGTTGGAGTATTGGAAGTTAAAAAACAAGCTCCTGTGTCAGTAACTAAATTATAATACTTTAAAGAATCATCTGAATTTGACTGATTACATTTTTTGCAATTTAGAGAATTCAAAGTACATCCATCACAGGACACATCGCAAATCAAATATTTATTTTGTTTTTGATCTAAGTAATAGCCTTGAGGAGGAGTTGCTAAGCACGTCTGAGGAGTTTCTATTGTACTATAATAATTTCCTGGTAAATTACATCCTAAGCAATTAGTTGCAGAAGTTACACAAGTAAGACAAGAAACATCGCATTTTTCATGTTTATTAGTAGATGAATCAAAATAATATCCATTAGGAGCATTACTCTTAAGTATGCATTTATTGGTTTCGTCTGATTTTGGAAAATAGAGAGAATTGTTGTTACATAAATTGCAATTTGTTGAAGAATTAGTACAGGTTTTACAAGATGCATCACATAAGACGTATTTTTTTACTGTAGTATCAAGTAAATAACCATCTGGACAAGTATTTAGGCAATCATTAGGTTTTGAATCTGTGTTATAATATCCTCCAGAATTATTACAAGTCAAACATTTTTTCAATGAATCTACACAAGTCAAACAAGAAATATCGCATTTTTCATGTTTATTTGTTCCAATATCGAAATAATACCCATAAGGAGAATTACTCTTTAAAATGCAAGTTTTAGTATCATCAGTTTTAGGAAAATAATTATTATCAGTATTACATAAATTACAAGAAGTTTTTGAAGTTGCACAGGTCTTACAAGATGCATCACATAAGACGTATTTTTTTATTGTAGAATCAAGAAAGTAACCATCTGGACAAATATTTAAACAATCATTAGGTTTTGAATCTGTGTTATAATATCCTCCAGAATTATTACAAGTCAAACATTTTTTCAATGAATCTACGCAAGTCAAACAAGATATATCGCATTTTTCATGCTGATTGGTATTTGAATTAAAAAAATATCCATTTGGTGAAGCAGTTTTTAGAATACATGTACTTGTTGCATCTACCTTTGGGTAATATAAAGATGCAGTATTACATTCTGAACAATTTGTTTTGGAGGTTGAACAACTTTTACAACTTATATCACATTTTACATATTTATTAACTGTATTGTCAAAAATATAACCAATCGGAGCTGTTTTGTAACAAGTATTAAGAAAATCATCAGAATTATAATATCCTCCTGAAGTATTACAAGAGCTACAAGTTGAGATTGTAGTTGTACAATTAATACAAGAAATATCACATTTTTTGCATATACCATTTGATGGTGTAGGCAAATAACCATTTGGACATGTAGATATAGCTAAGCATATTTTTGAAACGTCTTCTAAAGCATTATATCCTGTAGTACATGTTAAACAATCATTTTTATTATTGCAAGTTGCACATTTAAAATCACATAATGAGCATCTATCTGGAGAATTATTGTCAAGAAATCTTCCATCAGGGCATATTAGAATAAAATCATAATAAATTCCAGTATTATCTGAATCTCCGTAGGATGTATAGGCCAATGCAACTGCTCCTGAAGTTAATTGAGTAAATATTATATGTTTCTGATCTTGAAATGTCATAGTACTTGCGAGTGTTTCATTTCCTAATAAAATCCCAGAAGAATCAAATAACTGATAATAGATACCATATTTTGATCCATCTTGTAAATTAGATTCCCATCCAACTATAAATTTTCCATCATTAAAGCTGAAAACCTTAGCATTAGTTTGTGTATCTGTTTTATATGTGTTTACAGTGAACTCATCTTTAAATACAGTTAAATCTGAATTGAAAATAATCCCCATTATATCACTTCCTGATTCATAAGTAACCACGAATCTATTATTTAATAGACCTGCACATGATGGATTTATTTGATCTCCAGTAGTTGTTTTGTTGATTTTGAATTCTGATGAAACAAAAGTTCCAGAATAATCAGTAATTCTACCATAAATCCCAAGTCCACTTCCGTCTTGATTAGTATCGCTATCCCAAACATATAAAATTCTACTATCTCTCAAATTACATAAAGTAGAATGATCTTGGTTTCCAGAAGTTTGAGAATTTATCATAAACTCATCTTTTACTAATGTTCCAGTGTTATCAAAAAACTTAGACCAGACTGTAAAATTACAATTTGTATTTACGCAACGAGCATGTTTACTACTCCAAGAAACTACAACTAAATTATCATTTGGAGAAATTACATTAGGTAAATATTGAGTATTTAAAACAGATGTATTAATAAGAAATTCATCTTTTACAATACTTCTAGCATCAGTAATTATTTTTCCATAAATTCCGATATTAGTATAACCATTATCAACTTTATCTTGATTATAAGATTGCCATATTAAAAAAATATTATCATTAGAAAGTGTTACTGATCTACATTTTTCTTGATTATTTGCTTCTGTTGTATTAATCTGAAACTCAGAATTGACTTTATTACCATATTTATCATAAAATTGTCCTCGACATCCATTGGAATTTGTATTAGAACTTTCACATGAGTTAGTACATGTCCAGGTTATTAAAAATCCACCATTATTCAATTTATTTATGTAAGGATCTTCTTGAATATTATTTATAATGAAATTAACTAATTGATATCCATTAAATGATTCAAAAAAAATTCCTTGATCACTTCCATCTTGAAAATAATTCTGCCAAACAATAATATTCTGCAAAGAATTAAGTTGAATCATTTTAATACCCGAATGATATTCAGGAAATTCTCTAGAAATTCTCATATCGTTTGAAAGAAAATTCCCTTTATCATCGGAAAGTCTGCATGATACATCCTCTCTTGTGCACTCTGAACAAATTGCTCTCCAGCAGATTAAAAAATTATTCCAATCAGCTTTATTAATGGAAGGTTGGCCTGTACCTTGAGTTGATCTATAAATATTTACAATTTTTTCATCATTTAAAAAATTTCCATTTAAATCCATTAATCTGAAATAAGTATTCCATTGACCACCTTGGTTTGATTCCCAAGTTACTCCTATTTTTTCATTTCTATTTAGATCAATCACATGCCAATTTTGATCATTGGTAATAGTATTTGTTATTAAGAATTCAGATTTAAAAATAGAATAATCATTATTATATATAACAGCAAATACACCACATCCTAAATTACTATGATTAGGATGATTCATCGAAGAATATGATATTATGAATTTTCCATTAAGTAAACCTTTGCAATTTAATCCACGTTCTCCTTGAGCATTATTTCTAAAATTATTAACTAAAAAAGAACCTTTTTTAAGATTCCCATTTAAATCATAAATTGCTGCCCAAACATCCAAGTCATTATTACGATTTTCTACATAAGGAACAACAAATATTTCATTAGTTATTGCGCATATTCTTGGAAACATTTGACCAGAATCTTTTATCGTGTTAATTACAAAATCCGAAATTAAAACAGTGAAATTAGGGTCATATATTTTCATATAAATATCAAAATTACCAGTTTGGTCTGAATGATAAGCAACGAGTAATTTTCCAGTGGGCATTGTAATTGCAAAAACTGCAGATTGATCTCCACCGGTATTTGAGTTAATTAATGTTTCAGATCCTATTTTGTTATGTGACCTATCAAATCTTTGACCATAAACATCCCAACTATTAATTTGCCATTCAGATTGCCAAAAAATATAAAATCCACCATCAGGGGCTGAAATTACACTCGCATTTTCTTGATTTTTCTGTGTAAAAGTATTAGCTCTAGTTTCTACATTATTTGAAGATTTCAAAAGGAATAAAATAGTAATCAATTTTAAAAAAAGTACAAGCGATGGCTTTATAATTGTTGCAAACCTGAAATTTTTTAAAGTAAAATTAAAAATATTCAAAAATTAAATAGAATAGCAAAAACTAGTAATTACTCTTTCTCACGAAGTAACATTTTTATTAAAAATTAATAAAATAAATTAAGATTAATATTACGTCAATCATATAAAATTATAAAAAAATATCAATTTACATAATAAAAATTAATAATTAAGTAAATAAATATTACTTTTATATCAAGAAAAAAATATATATTTATTTGTGTAATTTTTTTTCTCTCTATCAAAAATACTGTCATTAAATGTTTTCATATATTAAAAATTGAGAAATTTAAAAGACTTCATCTTAATTTAAAATTCTGTATGGAATTTTTCTTATTATATTTATTATTTAAAAATGACATTTAAAACAATATGAACTTTTTAAAGAAAATTTAATTATAATTATAATTAAAAATATTTATTCTTAATAAAGAATATGAATCATATAGAGAGTTTAAGAGATTTCTGATAATTCTTATTACGAAGAATGAAAGATTATTTTTAAAATGAGGAATCAAAATGGAATTAAAATAGATTTTTATAATTAACTCTACTTTTAAGATATA
>Ga0194116_10006665_pt1 | contig 12233 bp, 18 predicted proteins | sample TA2MahsurfametaG_4_FD_148617 | JGI IMG/M metagenome (GOLD analysis project Ga0194116, IMG submission 148617) | Freshwater microbial communities from Lake Tanganyika, Tanzania - TA2015008 Mahale S9 surface | ecosystem: Environmental > Aquatic > Freshwater > Lake | place: Tanzania: Lake... | reverse complement strand
GGGATTGGGGATTGGGGATTGGGGATTGGGCCCAATCCCCAATCCACAATCCCCAATCCCCAATCCCCAATCCCCAATCCCCAATTTATTTAATAGAGTTGTTAAAATCCAAACTTTTAATAATTATTTTGAAATTTTAAATAATTTTTAATTTAAATAATATATTTAAATTTCTTAATTGCTTAAAGTCTTATTTAAATAATATAAGACACATCTTTAATTTATTTTTTATTTTTTAATTAAGGCAAATTTCAATTAAGGATTATAATAGTCGTCAAATTTTCTATTTTTAGAATCAAAGAGTATTTATATTATAGTGTTTGCACTAAATTCTTAAAATTCGAATTTAGAAATTTTCTAATTCTTAAAATTTAATCTTCAATCCCCAATCCCCAAAAATTTTATATATATATAATAATTATTAATCTAGTTAACAATCATTACCAGCATTATAAGAACTAATTATTTTAAATAATAATGGAGGAAATTTAAGGAATGTCTGAAGAATAACTTGACATATTCATAATCGTATTTATTTTTAATTGTATTTATTAAATCTTTAAATTTTTGAGATTCCAAAAATTCTTCGTAATAATATCTAAAATTAGGATATTTCTCTTCATAAATTTGAAATTTATTTTTTGAAGTATATCTTAAATTATCTCGAATAACATTTATTAGCTCAGGATCTAATTTTAGTCTCTTTTCATTTTCTTTCAAAAAATGAAAGAAATTTCTAATATTTAATTAATCGCAAAATTTTTTAAAATTACATATTTCCGTCTTTATTTATAAATGATTTAATTTTATTATAAAAAATATAAAAATAAAAATAGTTTGTTTTCTTCTCTTTAGAATTAAATTATAAAATAGAAATTCAATAAAGACTTACACATTAATTTTCCTCGTCATGCAATCAATTCTAAACATTCTTTTTATTCTTTTTTTAAACATATATACTACTTGAAAATGCTTTTTATTATTCCGATTGGCAGCAAGAGCCTCCAAAAACTTTTCCTTCAAAGCAATATTTTCTGTATAAGTATATTTGCTTTTAGGTTGATCTTCATTATGATTGGTCTCAGTATTAGAATTTTCATTTAAATTTGTTTGGTTTGGTATACAAAAATTTTGCTTTTTTAGCTGATTTTTATTTTGATTTTCAATATCATTTAAATAATTGTTCAAATTATTTGAAGTAATTGTTTGAAAATTATTCGATTGTTTTAATATATTTGAATTTAGTTCATCAAAATCTTTTCAATTTTAACAATTTTTTATGAAATTTTACCTTCTATCTTATTATTCAGTTTACCTTTCTTTAAAATTGATTTATTTATTTTTTTCCTTTTATTCTTAAAAAGTTTTCTTGATTTAGCTACAAGATTTTTCGAATTCAGATTCAATGATAAATAAGGGTCTTGTATATTCTCATGACATTTATTATAATAATTTTTATTTTCCTATTTATTTATTTAAAATCTAAGATAAAAGTAAAAATTTAATCAACACTAGAATCATATAAATGATTTTAATTGACAATATAAAAGATAAAATTAATATTTTAGAAAAACTTCTTTGTATATTTTTACATTTAAAACATCACATGAAGTATTTTTAAAATCTGAAACTGCTTCATGATTCATGATTTCATTATTTGATGCATTAAAGCAAAAGTTATTGTTTGAATAATTATTCATGTTATTACTCTCCAATAAAAACTTTTTGTAATTTTCATTTAAAGAATTCAAAACGTTTGAATATTGTTTGCATATAAAATGATTCAAATCAATTTTATTTTGAGGCAGAATTTCATTTGTGAGATTATTTGAATTCAGGACTTTTATCAGCTCTATAAATTTACTTTCAATACAATTATTAATTTTTTCAATCTCGATCTGGGCTAACAAAATTAATCATTTTAAAAAAATTTTTAAAATTACTTACACATAAATAAAAATCTGATTGATCTTTCAATTAATTGACTCTTATCTTCGAAATTGAGATTTTCTTGATTAGTATTATTAGTTCTTTCCATTTTTTGATTATAAATTTAAGACTTGATTTAAATATGTAAAAAGTTTTTTTTTTTTCAAAGTTATTTTCAAATTAAATCTTTAAAATTAAAATTACTTAAAATAAAATCTGAATGTCGTAAAAAAATTTAATTAATGAAATTGATAGTAATTTATTTATATTTTAAGTTTCTTTCTAATAAATTATATAAATCCAAAAATTCAAATATAAATTTTATTCTCAAACAGTTTATTATTTTATTTATTTGTAATTTTTTACATTTATTTATTGTTATGTTATTGCTCTAAAAAAACACTAAAATTAATTTATATCATATTGTATATAAATAAGTATAATTTCAATGAATATTAAATAATTTGTCTTAGAATAATTTTTCAAATTTTAAAATTATTTAATAAAAATTTTAATTACTTATTATTGCATCTCAATAAAACAATTTTTCATATAAAAATAAAATTGTATTCATTTTCCTAAATAAATTATGGTGGATAAATTAACAAAAAATACTTAAAAACTCATTATTATATATAATAACACAAGAAGTTCTATTTATTATAAGTATATTTAACTCAGTTAAAAAATTAAATTTTAAATCTAATCTGACTATTTGAATAACGATTCTCTTTAATTATTATTTTAATAAATTTATAATCGTAATTTTTTTAATTTTCAATCGATTATATATTTTTGTTAACTTGTTTATTTAAGAATTTCTAAGAAGCCTAATTCCGTTTACTAATATATATAGGCTTAAAAGCAATTAAATTGATTTTCAAATTCATATCTCAAACATTATTTTAAAATAATAAAATTTAATAAGATAAAAATAGAAATAAATTTCATTTTTCATTTCAAAAACGCAACTTGATTTGAATGGATACTATAAATTTCATTGAAAGTCCTGCATTCTCCATTATCCATATCATCACATTTTTTATAGCAACAAGCCACATTTGATTTTTCAAGAGGAGGTATTTCGCTATCGCAGCACATATAGCAAAATTGAGTTGGTTTTTTACACTCGATTTGCATATCAAAACTATTAGGAAATTTTCTTGTGCAGTATTCATTTTGTAAAACAGGATTTTTAACAAAGCATTGATTAGGATCACCTTTGGCAGCTAAGTTTGAGAGTTGTTTTCCAATACTTTTTTTTACATCAATTAGTTCAAGTGCTGCTTTCTTTTGTGATAGTTCGTGGATATTTTTCATCCTTTGCATTTTATTGACAAAATTTGTTCTTTTTTCATTTAATTTATCTTCAATTTCGTTCATCATATACTTCATATCGCGCTTTATGCTAATTTCTTTGATTTTATATTCGGCATCTGCATCAGCCATAGCTTTCATATCTGCAAGTAATTTCTGAGCACTCATTGTTTCTCGCTTTATATCTTCTTGCATTCTTTTTTGTTCAAATTCCATTCTTTCCTGCTCTTGCTTTTCGAGCTTGGTTTCATATTGATCTTCTTTATGAAGTAAATCTTGAGTTTGTCGTTTAAATTCTTCAAATTGATCTTCCAAGGCTTTTTGTTTTATTTTATTTTTAAGTTTTTGATCGCTGAGGATTTTATCTTGAAAACTGTCTAGCTTTTTCATACCTGCTTCTGGATCTTTTAAAGAGTTAAGGCTTACACTGATTTCTGTTTCCATTTTAGTCAAAAGGCGTTTTGTGCAAACAGTTTTAAATTCACGAATACGTTGAATCCATAATTCAGCAGGAATAGCTTGATAAATTATTTTTAAAAAAATTGAAATTTTCAATAAATTAAAAAATTAAAATTTTCTTTCCTTTTTAATAAAGTATTAAACAAATCTAAACAAAATTAAAAATGATGACCGAAATTTATGTTTAAATAAGATTGATAAATACACTCATTTAAATTCTCAATCTTTATATTTTTCTTTATTGAATTGATTGTCTAGAATAAAAAATTATTTTGATTACCTTTCACAGCATCAGGACAAAGTACAATATTTTTCCCTAAATTATCAACAACATCCATACATCCTGGTGCTTTTGTAGATGGTCTTACATCCATTAGTTTTGAAATTGGAAATGTTATTGGATGCAAAGGATCATCTTGTTTAATAATCTGGATTTCTTGAGTATTTACTTCAACGTGGGTTAGCACTCTATTGTTGTTTAAAAGCATCATCAAATTTCCTTCTAGTAATTTACATTCATCGTAAACTTCCCTTTCAAAAATACTTATTTCCATTTTATTAGGATCTGAACCAGTCATAGTCTGGCAAATCATAGTATTACAATCTTCCGTTAAAACAGTATCACCTTGACAGACTCCTCCTACGCATCTTCTATTTATTGTTCTAATGCCTCCTCCACATGACTTTGAACATTTTGTCCAAGTACCTAAATATTCCCATTGTCCTTCACTGACTTTTTTGAGCTTATCAAAGCTTTTATCTATATCTTCTTTACATCTTTGCACATTACATAGTCTTTGTTCCAATTTTTTTCCCATACATATATTTATATCAATACAATCTAAAATTCTTGTTTGTACTCCTGTATCGCAAGGTCTATTACACAATGTCCAATCTTCAGCAATTACATATCCAGCAGGAATAGGAGCAACTCCTCCAGGTGGAATATTGACTACAGGTGATGGTCCAATAACATTAATTGGTGTTGGTACAGGTGCAGCTACTGGTAAAGCTGGATTTATTGGTGCAGGAAAAAGAGGATTGGTAACAATTGGGGACGCTAATGGATTAGGTATAATTGGTGGTGCAAGAGGATTGGGAACAAATGGAACTGGAGAAGGAATTATTGTTGTCGCTGCTCCTATTCCGATTATTGGAGGTGGAGTTACTATAGGAATTGAGGATATTGAAGAAATTACTTTTATAAGATAATTAATCCAATTATTTTTCTCGTATATTGTATCTGCACATAATTCCCAGATAAAATGCTTTGAAAATTTAATAAATTTAAGAAGAAAGCAATAGCCCTCAGCAAAACTTCCAACATCTTCTATCCCACCTCTACAAGGATTTATAGATACAAGTGGAATTACATCTGCTATTTGTAAAGAATCTTTAAAATTTCGATATTTCCCTGGCCTTGCAGTGAATACTTTTAAATTAGTATTGCTTAACTCAAAGAAAAAATATTGTTCATTAGGAATGTTTATGAAACCAATATTATCTTTAGCTAGAGTATTAATACTTGAATTTTCATCCATTTGCAAAAAATAAACTTTATTTCTAGTAAAAGTGGAAGGTACATCTTGAGAATTATCATTCATTTCAAGATATTTTAACCATCCTTGCATTAAGGCATCTTGTTTTACTGATTCTTTATTATTATTAGTAGCCATATTCATAGCGAGATTATTTTTAACATTAGATTTCAGATTATTTTCATTTTTAGATTTTAAAGTTTTATTTTTTTTTAAAAGAGTTTTTGCATTTTTTCGCAATTCATTATAAACATTTGCTTTTTCAAAGCTATATTCATTAGATACTGAAGCTAAATTCTCTGAAGTTTCTGTTAATGAAGATTTCTGATTTTTTATCGAGAAAATAACTTCAGGCAATGTTGAAGTTAAAAATATGAAAATTAATTCTAAAATTGCGAGCTTCATTTTTTAATTTTTTATTTTTTATTGTATTAATTAAATTTTCTTGTCAAATTTTAAATTTTCTTTTAATTTATTATACTCTTTTTTTTATATTAATATAATTTATAAAAAGCATTAATTTTTACAATATCAATTGTGAATTAAAACTTTAAATTTATTTTTATTTTTTATTAATGTATTACTCTGGGTTAATATTAATGAAAAAATAAACTATGCATGATTTATATAATGATCTATTTATTGCTATTTTTTCATTTTAAGTTTCATATAAATTGTGAGACAAGTCTCGAATTATTATTTAATTCTTCAAAAAAATAATTTATTGCATAATATTGTTGCCATTTACAATTAGACTTCTTGATAAAGATTCCTTCTCATTATTTGAATATAAGTCTTTATAAATATATTTGTTATATCTATAATCAGGGGCAGCATAAACTATTGGATTGTGAGTAAGCTTGGTTTCACCGATGCTAAATCTATTTTTTGGGTTTAAAGCTAAAGATTTTTAATTTTATTAAAAATAAAATGTAAATATAAATACGATCTGAGAATGAGCAATCCAAATCATTTTTTGATTTATTTCTACAGTTATTATTATTGTTAATATGATTATTATCTGAATTAATTGGAGAAGGTATTTTAATATGCCTGTATTTAATTTGATCATCAAGAAAATCCCTGTACATTTTCTGATTTTGTTTTTTAATGTAATCGTTATGTATTTCTTGATATCTGAAGTTTTCCAACTAAACATTCAAAAAATCAATTTTTCAATGTTTATTTATATTATTCATTTTTAATTATTATTAATAATAATTATACATCTTTTAATCTATCATCAATATTAGGTTTAATATCTTGATATTGTTGTAGTTTATTTTTATTAAGTCTTTTCATTTCTTCTTTATTGAATTCTAAGTGATGTTTCAAAATCTAAATTTTACTTTATCCTTATTACTTTTTTATACTCAGAAGAATCTTTATAATGGATATTTTCCAAAGAATTCTTATTAATAGCATATTCTTTTTCAACAGGTTTTGTTAGTTTATTAAAGTTATAATTATCATAATTTTGATATTGCTCGAAAATTTTTTGATTGAATTTATCATAATCAAAAACAGACGAATTAACACCGATGTTATCAATGTTATTTACTTTATAATTATCTTTTGAACTCACTAATTTAGTAAAATGAGAATATTAATAAAAAATATTATTTGACTTTATATAAAGATTTCATGCAATATAAAATATTTATATTTTTGAAAAAAAATTATACTGATTTGATAAATTTTTTCGTGATGGGGATTTCGATATGATTCTTTCCCTGCTGGGGGATTTATATTAAAAGGACCTTGATTGTATTGATTAAAATTATTATTATTAAATTGTTGAGAATTTGATTGAATTGGACTATATTTGTAATTATTATTGAAATTATTAGAATTTTGATTGATTTCTAACTCTTCAAGAATCTTTGATTTTTTTAATGGATAAAAATTTTCGTATTGTAATGGAAAATTATTTTCTCGTTTAACATAATTATTAAGTTTAATATCATTAATATTTTTTTCATTTGAATAATTCTGATAGTTAATTTGATTTGAATTTGAATTAGAATCATAATTATAATTTTTTTTCGAATTATAATCTAATATCATTTTATTATTGAAATTATTATAATTATTGTTATTTCTATCTTGATCGGAATTGTTCAAATCAGTTGAATAAATTTGATTTTTATCAGGTATCTTGGAATCATTACTATTATAATAATTATTTTCAATTAGACTGCTGCTTGGATTTTGATTTTGATATTTTTTATTATATTCAAATTTACTCTTTTCAGTAGCATTGAGATCTCTATCTGTTAAAAAAATTTAGAGAAATTTCTTGAGAAAATTCTATAAAATTTAAAATATTAATATAATTATGAGAGCTAAAAGGAATTTTATTTTTACTTACTTGAATAGCTTTCCTTAATATCTTCTTTGAAAACATTACTTTTCGTTTCAAGAATTAAATTTGCACTATTGTTTCTATTATGATAATTTTTATAATTTCCCATATTTTGATCAATTTTATCTGTTAGTTTACTCATATATTCTTTGTATTTTTCAAGTCTTTCTTCATGCTTCAATGGTAAGGTCAATTTACCAACATTATTAAATTTCTCTAAAATCTCATTTTTTTCTTGGTCTTTTTTCTTCAAAAAAAACTTATCGAGTTCATTTTGATTGTCTTTTCTGATGTATTCTTTTTTCACCTTTCTAGCAAGCATTTCATTATGGAGCTCTTCATTAAGTTTATCGAGTTGCAATTTTTCTTCATTTAGTTTTTTATTTTTCTATATTAAATTTTTATTATATTTTATGTTAAATAAGTTCACTTCATATTCTTTTCTTTCTTGATTAAATTTTATTTCTGCCATATAATCTTTTAACCATTTATCTTTTATTTGCTTATCCGAAAGCAATAAAGACATTTTTTAATACAGTTGAAAAAAGTTTTAAAAAGAATTAATAAAAATTTCATTTTATTAAAGATAATTTTAGAAAATTGTTTTTAATTTAAACATTTCTTTTTTTATATTTTTACTAAAAAATTATTAAATAAGAATAATTACTTGATTTACTTTTTTTATTATCTTTTTTTGCTTTTATTAATAAATAAAAAATAATAGAATTAATTTTTTGACTTATCGAGATTTTATACCATTTATCGAAAAAGATATTTAGAACATCATAAATTTACCTTAGAAATAAATTTTTATTTATTGACGAATTATTTAAAATGATATTTTTTTATAATTTTTTATATTATTAAGAGTTGGAAATTTTTTTTCGAAACAGATAATAAGTTGTTATTTTTTTGTGAGATCCATTAAGTCACCATATTTAAAAAAACAAGAATAAAATCCCAACTCATTTCTTATAGATTTACTACTATAATATTATTTAATATTTATTATATTTTCACTAGAAAATTTTTAAGAAGAATAATTAATTTCTTTGCCTATTTTAAACCCTATGTAAAATAGTCTTTGACTGTTAAATCTTCATAGAATGAATTTGAATAAGAACACATTTTTAAATATTCATTCAAAAATGATTTGCTTTCTTCAAATATTTGGAGACTCTTCTTCCAAATAATTGGAATTTAGTACCCACAATGTTATTGTGTCTGACATCCTCTCGAAAATATAATAATCACTTTTGTATTTTTCGTTAATAGTATCAAGATTATTAATAATCTCTTGATACTTTTGTCTTAGCATTTTTATAGCTCTGATTTTCTCGTCAAGAATTTCATAAACGAAAATAGCATAATGAAAATGCGCTGTTAGATTAGCTGGATTTTCTTTAGGAACAAAACAATTTTCTAATAAATGAAAATGCTTTGAATATGCTTCCTCGGTCTCTGTAATTAGTTCATTTCTTTCTTTTTCATAAATTGCTAACTCACATAAATATCTCATATAATCGCAAATATTAAGACTGAGCAAAAGAAGGAAGTCTTTCTATAAAATTTATTCAGTAATAAGACAATATATAAAAATTTATATTTTTATTAAAGGATTAGTAAAGTCCCTATTTTGTATAATTTTATTTTTGATTTTTAATTTTAAGAAGCTTTATTCAAAATGAAAAATATAAATAAATTGATAATTCATTACTCACATTTTCATCATTAAGTATATTAAAGCTTTTCTTCAACTCTTTTACGAATCTATGTATTTGCTCTGAAACTGATGCAGAAAGGCGTTTTTTATATTCCTTGATAAAATAAATTTCTTTGATTTTTCCTTTTTTGAGATTTATTAAATAATTAAATTAAATTGAAAAATTTATGCTTATCTGAATATAAAATTATTTATACCTGATTGCTCCACTTCGATTATTTTATCAGATAATTCTCTAAAATCATTTCTATATTTTTCAACAATCTCATAACATCTATCAAGTATATCAATAAAATCATCCTTTGAAAGTCCTATGCATCTATGTAATAGTTTTGCTGATATTTTTAATAATTCTTTTTCATCATTAATTTCATTATAAATAATAAATAATTCCTTCAAAGTCTCCAAATCACCGTTGGCGATTACCGCATTCAACATTTTTACGAATTTTTTTTACATTAAATAAAAATTAAAAAATTAGAATAAAATTAAATACTTTCACTATCATTAACTAAAAGCAATTTAGATTAATCTTATTTGAATTTTATATCTTTAATAAACTCTTCAACTAATAATTTAAAAGAAAATTTTTTTATATAATACATTTATGTTTTAATTGTTTAAATAAAGTTGTTATTGATTTAATTTAAAAAAAAAATATTAATTAGACTAAATCTATTTTATATTTATTATTAATAATTGTATGTTGTTTATTATGGTTAGTAATTTTTTACAATCTATTTGTAGAGTAAATTTCTTTCCATTTCCTAAAATAGTGTTATTTGTTTTAATTTTTATATAAAAATTCATGTTTTTGTAATTAAGTGAAATTATAAATTATAAATAAAATTAATTTTTAAAATTTCAATTTTTCGTTTTATTACCTTTTCCTCATCTAATTTTTTTTGGAGATACAAACCGAATCGTCTAAACGATATACCAATTAAACTAACAAACAGAATTAATAAAAAATACATCTCGATTATCTTTACCCACTTTCTTCCCTTACTGCAGGTCTTTGCTTGAATAAATGTGAGGCTTTCAAATACATGTTCACATTCAGTCAAAGAATTTATTATTTCTCTTATTTCCTTAGATTGACCTTGAATTAATAATAATTTTTTATAAATATGTGGGTCATCAATTAATTCTTTAGCAAGAGTTTTTTCAACTTCATAAATAATTTCCATATATTCTTCTCGGACTTGAAAAATAGCTGCTCGAGTTTTCTAATTTTAAGTTAAGTCTCTTTTTCTAAATAAAGATGGATAATATTAAAAAATTTAATAAATAATAACTCCAAATTAATTACACTATTAAAACAAGAGATTATCTTTCCAATCCTTTTATTATAGATAGGAAAGTGATCTTTATATATTGCAGTATGAATCGAGTTACAAAAATCGGAATGGATGAAAAAATACACGCTTAAAACACCACATATAAAAATCAGGAGCGGTACTGTTATAAGTACCAAATATGAAATCAATTCAAGAGCAACTTTATACTTCTTTATTATCGCAAATAGAGCAAGTACAAAAATCACAATATAAAACAAGAATAGTAAACCAGAAAATAAAAAGTTTTTTTTTTCTATTTTTAAAAGAATTTCAACATTTGATTGAGTTAAATTTTTATATTGTTCTAAACCTAAAGTTAAACCTTTTAAGATTGAATCACTTTCCTTGCTCATTGAAACTACATTGGAATTAGTTAGATTATTCTGAAAAGAAACTAATTTGTTCACATAATTATAACCTATTTGATTTGATTTATTTTGGATAAATTCAAAAGATTGAAATGCTCCTTCTCTTTATTTTAATTTTAAAAATTTATTTTACTTCATGTTAAAAGTCTCTTTTAAAATAATCATATAAGTAATTATAAAAGAAATCGAACTTAAAAAGAAAAAAACCCAGGTTTTTTTGATATATCTACTGGAAACTATTTTTGATCTATAACTTTTGTAATTTTTTGAACAAAATTTTTTTATAAGACTTCTAATTAAGAAGAAAATTGCGATTATACTCGCAAATCCTAAAGCGATCCAACCCAAAAAGAGAGAAAATTTAGTATAAGACTCAATATAATTATGATCAAAATTAAAAAATCTCGGTAAATAATCGAAATCATGTTCGAAAGCTAATTTCTGATCTATTGACTTCTAAAATAGTAATTCAAAGTTATTTATTTCTGAATAAGAAAATAAATAAATAAAATTCAAGATTGATATTTGTTATAAATTTTAGTTTGTTATAACATGATATATATTAACTTAGGATTTTTGAAATTATAAAATATTATTATTACAAGATATGCAGAAATCTGCTCATCACTCAAATTTACTTTATATTTTTTGTTTTTCGGAATAAAGATCAAATTTGGTTTTTCATTTATTTTTTCTTTATTATTTTCATCATAAGAGGAATTTTTATTACTGATATATTTTTCGTTTAAATTTCTTATTTTCAAATAAAAGTTTTCATGCAATGAATTTACTGTATCTTCAAAGAAAAAACTTTCTAATAATTATAAAAATAATAATACGATTTCTCAATTTGTCTGTGGTTTTATTATTATACTTTCTTTCATCAATGAATGAGGATTGTTGAGTTAATTTTAAAAAAATAATAATAATAATCAAAAGAGTCGGCTTAAAGAATATTTTGATTATTATTGTTCTCATATTTATTATTAAAACTAAATTTATTCACTCAAAAATTTGTTAACATTAAATTAAAGAATTTATATTTTTCAATAGACTCAGATCAGTTTTTAAACAATATTTTCTTTTCATTTTATTAAATTGATTAATTTAAAAAAAATAGTTTATTAAGTATTATAGATACTTATTTCATTTTTTATCTATCTGAATATAAATTTAAAAAAACATAAATTCCAA
>Ga0194116_10006663_pt1 | contig 12234 bp, 13 predicted proteins | sample TA2MahsurfametaG_4_FD_148617 | JGI IMG/M metagenome (GOLD analysis project Ga0194116, IMG submission 148617) | Freshwater microbial communities from Lake Tanganyika, Tanzania - TA2015008 Mahale S9 surface | ecosystem: Environmental > Aquatic > Freshwater > Lake | place: Tanzania: Lake... | reverse complement strand
GATGGTGGGTCCTGCGCGATTCGAACGCGCGACCAACTGGTTAAAAGCCAGCTGCTCTACCGACTGAGCTAAGGACCCGTGCCAGATGAGAGGGCGCGGATTTTACACATACCGCGTCGGATCGGGCACACCTGCGGCCACAAAACCTTCATGTCGCAGGCGGCAGCTGTCGCAGCGGCCGCAGGCCCGGCCCTCTGCGTCGGCCTGATAGCAGGACACCGTCAGCGCATAGTCGACCCCGAGCCTCACACCCTCGCGGATGATCTCGGCTTTGCTCAGGCTGATGAGCGGCGCCTCAATGCGCAGCGGCGCACCCTCGACCCCGGCGCGAGTACCGAGCCGCGCCACCTCAGAAAAGGCCGCGATGAATTCAGGGCGACAATCGGGGTAGCCCGAATAATCGACCGCATTGACGCCAATAAAGAGCGCACGGGCGCCCCGCACCTCGGCCCAGCCGAGCGCGAGGCTCAGCATCAGCGTGTTTCGCGCGGGTACGTAGGTCGAGGGGATCCCGGTGGAGGGTGTCGTGGGCACCGCGATCGCGGGATCGGTGAGCGCAGAGCCGCCGATGCCGGCCAAGTCGACTCCCATTACCCGATGCTCGCGCGCTCCCAGCGCCCGCGCGATGCGTGCGGCAGCGTCGAGCTCTGAAGAGTGTCTTTGACCGTAGTGGACCGAAAGCGCGTAGGTCTCGTATCCCTGTTCGTTTGCCAGAGCGAGTACCGTCGCTGAATCGAGCCCGCCCGAGAGCAGCACCACGGCTCGCGGTCGGGCCTTGTCCTCGCTCTGCGTGTGCGCGCTCATTTGCCCGGCACATCGCCCCAAAGATATTTGTGCAGCTGAATCTGAAAGCGCACCGGCAAACGATCTTCGAGGATCCAGTCAGCGAGTTGCCGCGCCGGCAGTTGCGCATGACTCGGCGAAAAAAGCACCGTGCAGCGCGCATCGAGCGCGCGTTCGCGCAATTGCGCTCGGCTCCATTCGTAGTCAGCACGATGCGTGATCACGAATTTGACGAGATCGGTGGGCGAAAGCCGCAGCAACTCGTCGTAACGATTGCGCGCCTCTTCGCCCGAGCCCGGAGTTTTGATATCGACGACCTTGACCACCCGCGGATCGACACGCTCCAGCGACATCGCGCCGCTCGTCTCGAGCGACACGCGATATCCGGCATCGCACAAGGCAGGCATGAGTTTGAACACCGCAGGTTGCGCGAGCGGCTCGCCACCCGTGACACACACATGGCTGACTTCGAGCTCACGAACCCGCGCCAGAATGTCGCTCAGGCTCCACCATGCGCCGCCGTGAAACGCGTAGGCGGTATCGCAATAGTGGCAGCGCAGCGGGCAACCGGTGAGCCGAATGAACACCGTGGGGATACCCACTGAGTCCGCCTCGCCCTGCAGCGAGCGAAAAATCTCGGTGAGTTTGAGCCGACTCTCGCTCGCCATGGCCTCAGCGCATGCGCGCGAGTTGCTCGCGCGCGAGGCGCGCTGCATCGTTCTGCGGGAAGCGCCGCACCACCTCATCGAGCGTCGCGCGCGCGTTGGCGGTGCGCCCCAACTCGAATTCGCTGATGCCTTTTTTGAGCAGCGCATCGGGCACACGGCTCGCATCGGGCGAGCGCGCGATGAACGCCGCAAAGGCATCGATGGCCTGCCCGTAGTCACGCGTCACATAGTGCGTCTGCGCCAACCAGTACTGCGCGTTATCGGCGAGCGGATGCGACGGATGCTTGAGCAAAAAATCGCGCATCCCGGCGAGGGCTTCGGGGAATTTCGATGCTTTGAGCGCATCGAAGGCGCGGCCATAGAGCACCTCGGGGCGCTCGGCAGCCGCCGGCGATTCAGGGGCCGTAACTACAGGTGAGGTAGATGCGCGAGGTGCGGCGGATGTCGCAGCCGCAGTAGATGTGGCAGGCGCGGCCGCCGGCGGCAGCGGCGCGCTTTCGCCGACGGCGAGTGACTCGGTGGCGGGCCTCGGCTCTTCAACGGCAGCTGGCGGCGCAGCCGCCTGCAGGGCCGTCATTTTGTTCTCGAGCTCGGCGATCCGTAGCGCGAAATCTTTGGTGAGGTCTTGCTGACGCTTGCGCAGGTCTTCATTTTCTTTTTGCAAGACCTCGAGATCGCCGCGCAGTCCGCGCAGGTCACTCTCAAGAGTGTCGAGGCGCTGCGACATTTCGACGAGAGCCTGACCGCGCAGGGTTTCTTCGGTTTGTCGCATGCGCAACTCGAGATCATCGAGCCGCGCTCTGGTCGACTGCGCGAACGCGGGCGATACCACGGCCGAGGCGAGCACGACAAACCCTGCGATGACCGCAATGCGTCTCACGCGCTCAAGCTCCGAGATAAACGAGTTCGACGCGACGATTGCGGGAGTAGGCGTCTTCGTTCTCGCCGGTTGCCGCAGGCCGCTCTTCGCCATAGCTCACCGTCGCGACCCGCGAGTCGGCAACGCCCTGCAGTCCCAAAGCGCGGCGTACCGCCTGCGCACGTCGCTCACCAAGACCAATGTTGTATTCGGGCGAGCCGCGCTCGTCGGTGTGACCTTCGAGTCGCAGGCGCACACCTGCCTTGCTCGACATGAAGCGCGCATGGGCCGCAACCAATGCCTGATCTTCGGCGCTGATGCTATCGCTGTCGAATGCGAAGTAGATCACCGTGCGACCCTGCAGTTCGGGCGGCAACACCACCGTGGACTCGACATCGTTTCCGACCTCGCCTGCAGAGACAGCACCCGCAGAGTCATCGGGCTGCGCGATCGCCGAGGCATCCGACCGCGGCGCAAGTTCACCCGCACTCTCGCTCTTCGGCGGCGGCGCGGATTTGCAGGCAGCCAGCAAGCCCAGGATCAGCAGGATCGCAGCAATATGTTTCATGTGTCGTAGTCTCCCAAAGAAAGGCGAATTATCGCATGACGGCAAGGTCATAACAGAAGCGCTCAAGGCAGAAACGGACCCCAGCCGGGCTCGCGAACTTCACCGCGATCGGCCTTGAGACGCTGCAAAACAAGGCCGTCGGCACTCACCGTTTCGAGCACGCGCTGACCGCGCTCACGCGCGGCGTAGATCAGCGTGCCGCCATCGGGCGAGAACGCCGGGGACTCATCTTGCTGGCCCTTCGACAGCACCCGCACCGTGCCGTTCCCGAGATCCTGCAGTGCAATCCGATACGCCCCACCCTCGCGCGTGACCAATGCGAGCTGCTTGCCATCCGGACTCACTCGCGGTCGCGCATTGTAGTTGCCGACAAAAGTGATGCGCTGCGGCCGAGCGCCTGCGACCGGCTCCGCGCGATAGACCTGCGGTCCGCCCGCGCGATCCGAGGTGAAATATATTTGACTGCCATCGATCGACCACACGGGCTCGGTGTCGATGGCCGGATGATCGGTAACACGCGTGAGCACACCCGTATCGAGCTCGAGCACATGCACATCAAGATTGCCGCTGCCCGAGGAGAGCGTGAGGGCGAGCTTGCGGCCATCGGGGGACCAGGCGGGCGCATTGTTCACACCGGGTCGACCCGAGACCCGACGTCGCTCTGCGGTGCGCACTTTTTGTAAATAAATGGCCGCAGCACGCGTCTCGAAAGACACGTAGGCAATCGATTCACCATCGGGCGACCACGCAGGCGACATCAACGGCAAACGCGACTGCAAAATCACGCGCGCGTTCTCACCGTCGGCATCCGCCACGATCAGCTGATAGCGTTGACTCGGCGGTTGACCGTCGACCGATACATAGGCAATGCGCGTGGCGAAGGCGCTGCGCGAGCCAATGATTTTTTGATAGATGCGATCGCTGATGCGATGCGCCGCATTGCGCCAGGCCGTAGGCGGGCTGGTCACACGCTCGATCAACAAGCGCTGGCCGTTGAGTAAATTGAGCAGCTCGAAATCGATCGTGGTGCGTCCATCGGCTGCGACGCTCGCCCGGCCCGAGACCAGATAATCCGAGGCCGTCCGAACACCCACGATGAAACGCCCGCTGCGCGCAAGATTTTGCCGGACCACCTCGGCGGAGGTCTGCGGATCGGCCGCGAAATCTTCGATGGCGATCGGAATGGGCGCTGTCACGCCGGAGGTGATATCGACCTGCAGTTGCGCCTCGGCCGCTCGCGGGCTCAGAACAAAGAAAACGAGCAGCGCGCAAGACAGCAGCCCTCGCCATGCAGTTTGAATCGAATTAATCATTGGGCCTGAACCTCAACTCGATATTGCGTTCGAAAAGCGAGGGATCGGGCGGCGGCGGCAGTGGCGAGGCGCGAAACACCGCAGCCTCGATCGACTGCCGAACCGTGTCATCCCCGTTGCAACTGCGGACCTCGGCGCTCAACACCGTGCCACCCGGCGCCTGCGTCACCGCGAGGCGGCAATCGAGACCGGCGACGGCCGAAGCCGGACGAATCCAGGCCCGCTGCACGCGCGCCTGAATCGCTGCCGCCCATTGTGCCGAGAGCGAGGCCTTGCGGGCCGCTGCAGCGCGTGCCGCAGCCGCCGCCTCAGCGGCCTCTACCTCGGCGGTCAAGTCACGCTGCAGCGCGGCTTCGCGCTCGGCGCGGACCCGGGCATCGTCCTCACGACGTCGCTCTTCGGCAGCGACTTCGTCAGCGAATTTTTTGGCGTCCGCCGCAGCGCGAGCTTCGCTCGCTTTACGGCTTGCCTCGGCCGCCGCGCGCGCCTCGTTCGCTTTACGCGCGGCTTCCCGCTCCGCGGCAAGTTCTGCCTCGCGCTCGGCCGCGCGCTCGGCCGCGCGCTCCGCGGCGCGCTCTGCCGCCGTCGGCTTCGGCGGCGTTTCGGGTTTGGGCTCCGTCTCTTGGGGTGGCTCGATGGCCTGCGGTGGCTCCACCTCAGGGGCGGGCACCGCGGGCGGGCGACGCGCAAGACGCGCGAGCTCTTCGCCATTGATCGGCACGGCTTCGATGGCCAGAGCCTGCGCTGTCTCGGGCTCGTCCGGCCAAATTTCTTTCCAGGCATCGAGGCTGAGCACGACGATGACGAGCAGCAGCGCAGCGTGCACCGCAATCGACAGCAAATAGGGTCGCCAGCGCTCCATTACGCTCGGCATGGCGACCTCAACGCGCAGCTCGGATATTCACGGGGTCAGTCAAAAAACCGACTTTTTTGGCGCCCGCGCCCTGCAGCAACACCATCGCTTCGACAACGCGACCATAGGGCACATCGCGATCGCCTTTGACGAACACCGGCAACCCGGGCGCATTGCGCAAAATCGCCGCGACGCGCGCTTCGATCATGGCATCTTCGAGCGGTTCATCGTGGTTCTCGCCTTGGTTGAGATAGAGCCGACCCAGACGATCGACCGAGAGCACGAGCGGCGGACGGTTTTGCAACTCGGCCGGATCGATGGCGGGCGCATTGGCATCGGGTAGATCCACTTTGACGCCTTGCGTGAGCAGCGGCGCAGTCACCATGAAAATGATGAGCAGCACGAGCATCACGTCGATGTAGGGCACGACGTTGATCTCGCTCATCGGCTTGCGACCACGACCTGCAAGTGCCATGGGCTACGACCTCAGTGACCGCTGCGCGTCGCGTGACGCTGCAGAATGGTCGAGAACTCTTCCATAAAAGCGTCATAGCGCGCCTCGAGACGCCACACCTGATCGGCGAATCGGTTGTACGCCACCACCGCCGGGATCGCGGCAAAGAGGCCGATCGCCGTCGCGATCAGTGCTTCAGCGATGCCGGGCGCCACGGTTGCGAGCGTCGCCTGCTGCACCGACCCCAAGCCCACAAAGGCGTGCATGATGCCCCACACCGTGCCAAAGAGACCGACATAGGGACTGGTCGAGCCCACGGTCGCAAGACTCGAGAGCCCCTTCTCGAGGTACTCGATTTCTTTGATTTGCTGCGCTTTCATGGCGCGACGCGCGCCTTCGAGCAAGACCTCGACGGCCTCGACGCCCTGCTGGCTCAGTCTTGCGAATTCGCTGAAGCCTGCCTGGAAAATGCTGTCGATACCGATGGCGTTACCGCGCGACTCGATCGCCTTGTAGAGCGTGGCCAGATCGCCACCCGACCAAAAATCGCGATCGAAGCGCTCGAGGTTTTCTTTGGCGCGACCGAGTACTGCGCGCTTGCGAAAGACAATGCTCCAGGAATAGACCGACGCACCGACCAGCATCAGCATCACGAGCTGCACGACGATGGTGGCCTCGATGATGAGGCGCAAGATGGATAAATCGTTCACTGGATGTACTCCCCCATGCGCTGCGGTCGCAGCGTCTTTGCATCCACGCACACCACACGGACTCGCGCTTCAACCAAAAGTTCGCGCTCGCCCGCTGCGCCCGACTCAGCCGCTGCGACCGACTCGCGCCAGATCTTTTGATGAAAGATGGCCGTGGTGCGCCCCTCGGGCTCGACTTCGCAGCTGACCTCGAGCAGGTCATCGAGACGGGCCGCCGCTTTGTACTCGATGTTGACCGCGAGCACCATGAACTGCACGCCGCGAGCCACCGCCAGCGCGTGCTGCGAAATGCCTTTGCTGCGCAACCAATCGGTGCGGCTGCGCTCGAGAAAGCGCAGATAGTTGGCGTAATAGACCACGCCACCTGCATCGGTATCTTCCCAATAGACTCGGACCGGCACGCTGAACGTGCTCACGTACCCTCCTCGAAAAGCGGTATCGCGCCTCCCGGGCGCTGCGGGGGCGCGAATCCGAAGTGCAAATAGGCGGTGCGCGTCGCCACGCGGCCGCGGGCCGTGCGCATCAAAAATCCTTGCTGGATCAAAAAGGGCTCGATGACATCTTCGAGTGTGCCGCGCTCTTCGCCAATGGCTGCCGCGAGGCTGTCGATGCCCACAGGGCCACCCTCAAACTTTTCGATGATGGTGGTCAGAAGCTTGCGATCGAGCGAGTCGAACCCGACCGGGTCGACTTCGAGTAGATCGAGGGCGGCCACGGCGAGGCGTGCCGTGATCGTGCCATCGCCTTTGACTTGCGCGTAGTCGCGGGCGCGGCGCAGCAAACGATTGGCAATGCGTGGCGTGCCGCGCGAGCGCTCGGCAAGGCGCACGGCGCCTTAGGGGTCGAGCGGCACCCCGAGAATGCCCGCAGAGCGCTGCACGATGCTGGTGAGATCGGCGACGTCATAAAACTCGAGGCGCTGCACTATCCCGAAGCGATCGCGTAGCGGCGAGGTCAAAAGCCCGGCGCGCGTCGTGGCACCGACCAAAGTAAACGGCGGCAGCGACAATTTGATCGAGCGCGCCGCAGGACCCTCGCCGATCATGATGTCGAGTTGGTAGTCCTCCATGGCCGGATAGAGCACCTCTTCGACAATCGGCGAGAGACGATGAATTTCATCGACGAAGAGCACATCGCGCGGTTGCAGATTGGTGAGGATTGCCGCGAGATCACCCGGTCGCTCGAGCACGGGGCCCGAGGTCTGGTGCAAACTCACCCCGAGCTCCGCGGCCAAAATATTGGCGAGCGTGGTTTTTCCGAGGCCCGGTGGACCAAAGATCAAGACGTGATCAAGCGCCTCTTCGCGCGCGCGCGCTGCACCCACGAAGATTTCGAGTTGTTCTTTGACGGGACGCTGGCCGACGTAGTCGGCGAGGCGTTTGGGGCGGATTGCCCGATCGATCGCCTCGTCATCGCGCCCGCCCTCTGCACTCACCAGCCGTTCGTTCATCGCAAGGCCCCCTGCAGCGCACGGCGAATGAGATCTTCAGTGCTGCTGACGCCGCCCTCGCCTGCAGCAGCCGCCTTGATGAGCCGGGTCGCTTCGGCAGGCTTGTAACCGAGCGCCACCAGCGCCGAGAACGCCTCGCCCTCGACACCCGCAGTGCTCATCTCGGGCGCAGTGATCGCAACCGCCTCGGCATCGACCAATCGATCGCGCATCTCGATCACGAGCCGCTCGGCCGTCTTGCGCCCGACCCCCGGTATCCGCGTAAGCGCGCTGACATCGTTGGTGGTCACGCAGGATGCGAATCCCTCGACCGTGGTCCCCGACAAAATGCCGAGTGCAATCTTTGGACCGACGCCCGACACTTTGAGCAGATTGCGAAAGAGTTGGCGCTCGGCCTGCGTCGCAAAGCCGTAGAGAATATGCGCATCTTCGCGGATCACGAGATGCGTCAGCAGACGCACCTCCTCGCCCACGGCCGGCAAGCCGTAGAAGGTCGACATCGGCGCTTCGAGCTCGTACCCGACCCCGCTCACCTCGAGCAAGAGTTGCGGCGGTGCCTTGACCGCAATACGCCCGCGCAACGACCCGATCATCCTGCGGCTCCGGTACCACGAGTACCGTTGGCGAGGCGACCTGAAATCAGTCCGGCAAGGCGTCGATGCTGCGCATGGCACAGTGCCACGGCGAGCGCATCGGCGGCGTCGGCCGTGAGCCGTCCCTCGACTTTGAGCACCGCGCGCATCATGTGCGCGATCTGCATTTTCTCGGCACCACCAAAACCCACCGTCGCGAGCTTGATGGCGCGAGGCGCGTATTCCGCAATCTCGAGACCATCGAGTGCGGCCAGAGCCGCGCCGCGTGCCTGCCCAAGTTTGAGCGCACTGTCGACATCGCGGTTGACGAATACTTTTTCGATGGCAATCTCCTGCGGCGCATGCTTAGCGATGAGATCCCTCACGCCCGCGTGGAGCCGCGCGAGGCGCGTGACCATGGGCAGACCATCAACCTCGATACGCCCGTGGGCCACGCAGCGGGTATCGGCGCCGACTACATCGATGACCCCGTAACCGAGACGACGCGAACCGGGATCGATGCCGAGGATGCGGCAGTTGGCGCTGACTGGCGGCGGCGGGGAGTCGACCGCCCCGGGTGCTTCCGGTCGGTAGTTTCGCCAGGACTTGGACCGATAACGCGTCATGCGCTCGCGACCCCGGAAATACGCCGAAAAATGACACGCGTATGATAGCTGGAAACACCCAGTGCCGGCAGCCGAAGCGGCATCCGCAGCATGCAAATCGCAGAGCCCATATCCGATGCCATGCAGCGCGCTCTCGAGCGCGCGACGAACCTTTTGCGCGATGCGGATTACAGCGCCGATCGTCTCAACGAGGCGATGCCGGCGGCGCGACTCGTCGGCGCTCTGACCGAAGACATCACGCTCGCCGCGGGCGTTTTGCTGCACGAAGCCGCTGAGGGAAAACTGCCTGACAAAGTCCCGGTGGGCTTTGAGCCTGCAGCCTTTGCCGCAGCTCAAGAACTGACTCGCCTCGGCGACTTTGGGGGTCAAGCGCAGTGGCGCGACGGTGAGCGCCTCGATGAGGCGCAGGCCGAGGTGTTGCGCAAGATGCTGCTCGCCATCGTCGCCGACCCACGACTCGTGGTGGCGCGGATCGGCATTCAACTTGCTCGTCTGCGCGCCGCCAAAACCCTGCCCGTAGCGCTGAGTCGACGACTCGCGGGCGAGGCGCGTGCGGTATTCGGACCGCTCGCGAATCGGCTCGGTGTCTGGCAGGTCAAGTGGGAGCTCGAGGATCTCGCCTTTCGGTATCTCGAGCCCGAACAATACAAGGCTATCGCCAGCGCACTGGCCGAACGACGCGCCGACCGCGAGCGCTACATCACGGATCTGCGTGTCGAGATCAATGATTTGCTGGCACGCGAAGGCCTGAGCGCCGAAGTGTATGGCAGGCCTAAACACATCTTCAGCATCCATCGCAAGATGCAGCGCAAAGGTCTCTCTTTCGAGCAGCTCTTTGACGTGCGCGCCGTGCGCATTGTCTGTGCGAGTGTTCCCGATTGCTATGCCGCGCTCGGTGCCGTACATGGTCGCTGGACGTATATCCCCGGCGAGTTCGACGACTATATCGCCACGCCCAAAGATAATTTTTATCGGTCGATTCATACCGCCGTGATCGGCCCTGGCGGCAAAGCGGTGGAAATCCAGATTCGCACCCGCGAGATGCACGAGCAAGCCGAACTCGGCGTGGCGGCACACTGGCGTTACAAAGAAGACGGTCCGCGCAACGCCAACTATGAGCGCAAGATCGAGTGGGTACGGCAGTTGCTTGAGCCGACCGACGGCGGGGCGAGCCCGAATGATCCCGATTTCATTGACCGGGTACGTGCGGAGCTGTTCGAGGATCGTGTTTATGCACTCACGCCCCGCGGCGAAGTGGTGGACCTGCCGCGGGGCGCGACCGCGCTCGATTTTGCTTATCAGGTACACACCAGCCTCGGTCATCGCTGTCGCGGCGCGAAAGTGAACGGACGCATCGTGCAGCTCACCCAGCCGCTCGAGAACGGCCAGGTCATCGAGATCATCGCCGGCAAGCACGAATCGCCAAGTCGTGACTGGCTGATTCAGGACGGCTTTCTCGCCTCGCCGCGCAGTCGCGCCAAACTTCGCAGCTGGTTCAGGCGGGTCGATGCCAGTGAAAACGAAGCGGCGGGTCGCGCCCTCGTCGAGCGCGAGTTGTCGCGACTCGGCATCACGCTCGAGCACGTCTCGGCGCTCGCCAACGAACTCAAGGCCAATGATTCAGCGCAGCTCTTTCGCTGGTTGGGTGAAGGCGAGGTGTCGGTGGCTCAGCTGCTGCACGCGGCCACACGGCTTGCGCCCGGCCCCGCGCGCGCAGCGACCGATGACCTGCACGCACGCCCGTCATCGCCTGCCAAAACCCGTCGAGCACGCAAGGCACCGAGCACCGCTCGATCAGGCAGTCCCGTGCAGATCGAAGGTGTGGGCGATCTGCCGATGACCTTTGCCAAATGCTGCGCGCCGGTGCCACCGGAAGCCGTACTCGGCTATGTGACTTTGGGCCGCGGGGTCACGGTACATGCCGCACGCTGCGCGAGTCTGCTACGCATGCGCACGACTCATCCCGAGCGCTGTCTGCGCGTCGATTGGAGCGACGATGGATCAGCGACGATCGCCGTGGAGTTGTCGATCATGGCTTGGGATCGGCGCGGACTCGTGCGCGATCTCTCTGATCTCGTTGCGACGGCCAATCTCAGCCTCGAGAGTCTGCAGACCACGACCGACCGCGCGCGCGGCACTGCGACCACGATTCTGCGTACGCGCGTACGCGATCTTGCACAACTCGCGGATTTGTCGCGCCGACTGGCTGCGGTCGAAAACGTGATCTCGGTCAGGCGCAGCGCCTGAGACGAGATCAGCGATTCGGCATGTCGATCGCGCGTTTGTCGGCGGCGAGCGCCGCTTCGTGCAAAGCCTCGGAGAGCGTCGGATGCGCGTGGATGGTGCGCTGCAGATCTTCGGCGCTCGCCGAATACTCCATCGCGAGCACGGCTTCGGCGATCAGTTCGCCCGCCATGGGTCCGATGATGTGCACACCCAAAATTTGATCGTCATCTTTGGCGACGATGACTTTGGCAAAACCCTGACCCGACTCCATGGCACGCGCGCGACCGCTTGCAAGAAATGGAAAGCTGCCGACCTTGTATTCGCGGCCGCTCGCTTTGACCTGCTCTTCGGTGGCCCCGACCCAAGCGATCTCGGGCGCCGTGTAGACCACCGACGGAATAGCGTCATAGTTCACATGCGAGTAAAGCCCGGCGATGCGATCGGCCACCGCAACGCCCTCTTCCTTGCCTTTGTGCGCGAGCATCGGGCCGCGTACGCAGTCGCCCACCGCCCAGACATTTTCGGCACCGGTGTGACAGTGATCATCCGCCTGGATGAACCCGCGCTCATCGATCGCCACGCCCGAGCCCTCGGCGAGCAGATTGCCCGTATAGGGCCGACGACCGATGCAGACGATCAACCGATCGACCGTCAAAGATTGCGTGGCCCCCGCGACGTCGGTGTAGCTGACCTCGACCTCATCGCCCTTGACAGCGGCCGCGGTCACTTTGGCACCCAAACGCAGATCCAAGCCCTGCTTCTTGAAATGCTTCAGCGCTTCTTTGGCGAGCTGCTGATCTGCCATCGCCAGAAAAGTCGGCATGGCCTCGAGCACCACCACGTCGGCACCGAGGCGTCGCCACACGCTGCCGAGTTCAAGACCAATGACCCCAGCACCGATGACGCCGAGACGCTTCGGCACGCTCGTGAACTCGAGTGCACCCCAGCTGTCGACGATATGTTTGCCATCGAACGGCGCCGTCTTGAGTGGCATCGGCTGCGATCCACTCGCGAGCACCACGTGCTTGGCCGTGAAAACTTTGACGCTGCCATCGTGCGCCGTGTACTCGACCTGACGACCCGCGAGCAACTTGCCGTGACCCTGCAGCGCCGTCACCCCGGCTGCCTTGAGCAATTGCACGATGCCACCGG
>Ga0194116_10006660_pt1 | contig 12237 bp, 11 predicted proteins | sample TA2MahsurfametaG_4_FD_148617 | JGI IMG/M metagenome (GOLD analysis project Ga0194116, IMG submission 148617) | Freshwater microbial communities from Lake Tanganyika, Tanzania - TA2015008 Mahale S9 surface | ecosystem: Environmental > Aquatic > Freshwater > Lake | place: Tanzania: Lake... | reverse complement strand
CACCAATCCCCATAAATCTAAATCACAAGGATTATAATTATTGAAAAAAAAATATTTTATTTTAAAATTAATATTTTTAAATAATATTTTAATTGATATTATAAATAATATAATATATTTAAACATATATAAAGTTTAATTACAAATCAAAATTAAACTAAATAGCAAGATGTCAAATTTAGCAAAATTATTTTTTGTTTATTTGTTTATTATTGTTTTAATCTCATCCACAAATTGTAAACTTGAAGAAAATTCAAATAACGATTCTCCACCTGTTTGGCCAGACCAATTCGAACAAGAGTTTACAGAAACACTTACTTATCCTTTGATTGGTCCTTCAAAAACTAAAGGAAAATTCTTTTATGATTGGACAAATAAAAGATACAGAATCGACAGAGAAAATGGTAAATGGGATAGATATTGTGGTTCAGTTTATAAATTAACAGACACTCCTTGCACTCATATTGTTGTTGAAGGAAAAAGATATCTATATTTCCCTCAAAAAAATTATTGCTGTTACTGCTGTGATAGTGCTCATGGATGTGGGGTTTTAAAACCTAATTGGTTAGAGAACGCTGAATACACAGGAAAGCAAACTGATTCAAACGGTATTAACTATGATGTTTGGGATAAAAAAGGATTACAACACAATTATTATTGGGCTACTGAAGATAAAAAAATTATGGCAAAAATTGATCAACAACCAAATGATTTACAAGAATATGATGTTGCTAGTTTCAAAGACAGTATAACTGATGCTTCCATATTCAATTTGCCTGAAAAATGTAATGCAGACTCTAAATGCCCATTTGTTTCTGTTTGCACTGCTTTAAGAGCTTTTAAGCCTTAAATAATTATTTAGTTAGGTTAAATAATATTAATTTTATCAAATAATTTATTACTTCAAAATTATTAATCACAAGTGTTTCAAATTTAAATAAATTAAATAGAGATTAATTAATATTAGTTATATTTTTTTCTTAAGAGTTTAATGAAATAAATCATAAAAATTAATTATTCTTTTTTATCAATGCTTTATTTATAATGTTAGATTGAAAATTAATCTATAGAAAATTTTAAATATTTTTTTTTTATGAATATTATTCTTAAAAAACTCTTTTTATCACAATTCAAAAGAATTTTTAAATTAATTAAATTTGTTGGAATAATAATACATTTCATTAATATTTTGATTTTCTCAAGAATTAAAATTATTCAAATATTTAAAAGTAAGAAATTGGGATGAAATATTATTTATTAATATTTTTCCAATTTATTTAAATGGAGATTAAATTGATAAAATTCTGTTTTAAATAAATCTGTACTATTTAACATTTTATATATTTTTTATTTTTTCAATATTTTTTTTCTATGATTTTTGGCTCTTTATTATATATAACATATTGCTTAGGGATAAACTCTTTGACCTCATTAATATCCATTTTCCTTATTTTTGATAATGGGTTATGGATTGAATTATTTAGATGATTCTTTCCATTATTGTTCTCAACAAACTCATGATTATAATTTTGATTATAAGAGTTGTGTTTGGATTGAAAGGGAACTTGGATATTAAAAAATTCGTTTTGTTTAAGATTTTCAGTATTATTAATATTAATATTTTTATTTAAATCATCAGAAAACTTATATTCTTTTGCTTTATTAATACTTTCAAAATATTGACCATTCTTGTAATTTTGTATTTTATTTAGTCTTTTTAAATTATTGTTTTCGAATGGAAAAATGTCATTCATATTTTGACAATCAATATTATTTTTGTTTAATTTATTTTGAGAATCACTATTTTCAAAAAAATTGTTTTTAAAACTATTAAATTTATAATGATTTTTTTCATAATTAAGATAAGTTCTTTTATCCTCATATGAGTATCTTGCATTTTGTTTATTATAATTACTAAATTTTTGTTGAGGCATATTTTGATTTTCATAATTTGTATTAAATTTTATATTAGAATTTCTTTCTTTAGCAAAATCTATTTGTTTAATAAATGATGAATTTTTTGTTTCTGTTTGAATCAATTGTGTTTTATTTGATTTAGTCAGTTTTTCTAATAAAAATTAAATAACCAAAAATTAAAAAAAATCTAAAAAAATTTTAATTACTATTTTTAACATTTGCTTCGTTCAAGTTATTTCTTTTATTATTTATTTTAGAAGTTACACAATTTTTCGTATTATCAATAGAATTTTTAATATTAGATTCATTCTTGTTATTAGCATCGCAATCAATTTCATTATTGAATATTTCAAAAAAATTTTTATTTACACCTTCTAGTTCAGAATTTGAGAGATTATTTGGATCAAAATTTATTAATTTTTCTAAATTTAAATCTAAATCTGTCAAGATGTTTCTTAAACATTCTGATTTTAAAATATCCTTTTTGGATATAAAGAGAGAAAATCCAGAATTTTTTTTGTATTCAAAATTACTCGGTAATATCAATTTATTATTGTAAGAAGGTGGATCATTATTAAATTGAAAACAAGAATCTTTAAATGTTTCAGTGTATATTGATTCAGATTGCTTTCTTAATTTATTATTAAAGTTAAAGAATTTTAATCAATCATAAAAAATGGGATTTTATATACTTTATGTTCTTAATAAGTTGATCTCTAAAAATTTCAATAACATATATGTTATTAAAATATTCATTTAATAAAATTCTTGGAATTTTGTAATTTCTATTATCCATCTCACATATAAGAAATATAGCATGATTAATTTCACGATTTCTAAATAATTTATAATTTATTTAATTAATCTAAATTTACTGTAAACTTTTCAAAACTAGTTGTGCATAGTTTTTTCTACTTATTATTATTTGGGATTTTAAACTTAGGGAATATCTCTCTATCAATTTGCTGTAAGATTCGTATTCAAGAGAACTCTCTATTAATTCTGAATATTCCTTATTAAAAGCTTCATCATCTTTTACGATTTTATTATCAACAGATTGCTTAATATCTTAATAAAAATAATATATACCGTATAAACTTTCAACTGAAATAAGCTGGTGAGTTCTTGAAAATTGATTATTCAAATGTCCAAATGCTAAAGCTTTAAAAAACTTCTCTTTTTCTGTGTGATTTAAATGTAATGATTTTATTGGTTGTTTGTTTATGTTATTATTATTGGTATTATTATTGTTATTTAAATTTTTATTTTCTGATTCTTTATTATTTAATTTAATGGTTGTTTTATTAGATTTTGGATTCCCATTCATGTTATTATTTGTATAATTATTCAAATTTGTATTATTATTAGAAGCTTCTTGGTTTATTTTATTGCAGATAATATAAGAATTATTGCTATTATTAATATTAAAAGATATTTGATTTAAATTTTCCTTTAAGTTTAAATTTTTTTGATTATTTTTATCTCCTACATTTTCATTATTAAATATTAATGAACTTTGAGCTTGATTTTTAATATTTATTGTATTATTCACTAATTTGCTTTTGATTAAAGAGTTATTATAATCATGACTAATTCTTTTACCTTTAAATAATTATTTTAAAATTATAAATAACTAAATAAATACAATAAATTTAATTTTTTAAAACTAGTGTTTTTATAGTAGTACCTTCATTCGAGATATCAGCTGAATCATCTTTTTTTATTTTTGTTTCTGGTTCCAATAGTACTATTTTCTTCATAAGCAAAGAAGATCCAGAATCAGCATTTTCATTAGAATTTTCATAATAATTAGAATTGTTATTATATTTGTTATTACTGAAATTATTATTATCAAAGAAATTTATGTTATCTAAATTTTCTTCACCCTTTTTTTCAGCCAAAAGTTTTTCTTTATTCAAAATATTATAAGCTTGATTTTTTAAAAAATCTGAATCTAAATTTTTGATTTTGTCTAATAATTTATTATCAGTAATATTTCTTTCTATGATTTTGGTTTCTGAATTAAGATTCAAATTTGAAATATTTGCTTCATTTATAATATTGTCGCTAATAATCTTTTTATCTTTTTCTTTTTTAAATAAATCTTCTTCATGTTTTTTTTTCCTTTCCTCTTCGATTTTAGCTTTTCTTCTTTCTTTAATTTTAAATAAAATATAATTAATATTACCTTCAGCCTCCAGAAGAAAATTATTCTCTTGTGGATTTAATTCTTGATGATTCAAAGTGGATAATTTTCTTTTTAAAATAAAAAAAACAATCGTGATCAACAAGCATAACTAAATTTTTAAAATTTTGAGATGTTTTCTTTATTTAAAAATATTTGTTTAAATTTAAGTATTACAAATAAGCTTATAGCATGTATAGGCTCTATTTGCCCTTTTTTATGAACCTTTTTCATTTTTTAAATTGTTATTGATGTAAATACTTAATTAAATAAAATTTAAAAATTCTTTAAAAAAAATTTAATTTAAAATTTAACAGTAAAAAAACTCATTTCCTCACAATAATTAAATATTTTTCTATTTTTAGTTTTATTTTTTGTAATTTTTTGGATAGATAATTTATTTTATTAATTTGTTTATTTCTTATTTTTATTTAAAAATGATTTGAAAATATTGATCATTTTATTTCGTGATGTGTGAAATCTAATTATTTTATAATTGCAATAAAAAATAAATTAATTTATTTAAGATATCAAAATTAATTAATGTATATAAATGGGAAAAGTCCACGGTTCTTTAACCAGAGCAGGTAAAGTTAGAAAACAAACTCCTAAAGTTGAAAAAAAGGAAAGAATTAGAAAATTGGTTGTTGGAAGAGCTAAAAAAAGAAGACAATATCAAAGAAGATATGCTATTTTAACTTCTGATGATCCATCAGTTAGAAAGAGATTCAAAGCCAATAAACAACAAATTAAATAAGCATATTCATTTCATGATTTTATATTGAATAAATACGATTTTATATTAAACGAGAAATTTATACCTATATTATATTTAGACTTGATTTTTAAAACTGTGTTCTATAACTAGAAATTTATTATTTAATTTTTTGGAATTTTATTATATATAAGAATTTATAGATTTATCAATAAACATTAAAATAAAATTAACTTAATCATTATTTTCATTACATAAAATTACAAAATCTAATCCAAATTATTTAGTTTTGAAATTTTTTGATTTAGCATTTTAAGCAATTTCAATTCTCTTGTATCCGGCCGAATATAAATTTTCAATTTTTGATCATAAAAGATTTTCTCAATTTCATCACGAAAATTTCCTTTTAAATTTATCTTCAAATAATCTTTTTCAACGACACTTTCTTTAAAGTCAGAACTATTAAGATTTTGGGAATTCTCTAAATCTGGTTGAGTGATGGTACTATTTAAATTTTAATAAAATATGCTTCTAAAATCAAATATAAGTATGTTTATAATTATTTAAATTTATAAAATAATAAATTACTTCTCATTAAAATCGTTGAAATTTAAAAATTTATTTAATCTTAAATTTTGATTTACAAATCCCAAATTGCAAAGCCTACCGTATCTTATTCTTTTATCATAGACAGTCTTCTTGAATTTTTTTTTTATGTCATTTATTTTTGTATTTTGTGAAAAAGTCTTTGAATTATCGATATTAAATAGACTAATTTTTTCTTCATGAATATCTTTAAATGAGTTAAATATATATATATAAAATAAATTTTTACTTGATTTAATTAAGTACTTTTATCATTTATTCCGTTTTTTTCATCTATTTTATTATTGGCTATGCTCTCCAAATTTTCCATGATAAATTATATTTTTAAAAATTAAATTTAGAGACAATATACTTAAATAAATTTTTATACAAAAAAATCATAAAAACTTTATAAATATTAATTTATAAATTTTAATTTAGGTTTTCAAAATTTTAAGATCGGAATATTCAGTTAAAATATCTTTATGAATTATTTTATTCATAAAATATTTAAACATATAAAAGAATTAAAAAACTCATTAGGATCCCAGATTTTCAATTCCAAATTTTATAAATAATTTTTATTAACTTAAAATATAATACAAATAATTCACATATCTAAAATAATAAATTTAAATTATTTATCATTCATTTAAATGGGACCTAAACCAGCAGTAACAGATACAGAAATGAAATTTGTCACTTTAAAAGTCGTCGGTGGTGAGCCTCCTTCAAATGCTATCTTATCAGCTAAACTTTCACCATACGGATGTAATCCAAAAAAAGCAGGAGAAGAAATTTCTAAACAAACAAAAGAATATACAAATATCAGAATTTATGTCAAATTATCAATACAATCAAGGGAAATAAAAGCTGTTGAATTATTACCCACTTGCTCAGCTTTTATTATAAAAGATTTAAAAGAACCCGTTAGACAAAGAAGAAAAAATAAAGGAGCTGTTTACAAACATACTGGAAATCTCACTTTCGAACAAGTGAAAAATATTGCTAAAAAAATGAAAGAAAAAACCCTTTCTAGAGAATTCAAAGGAACTGTTAAAGAAGTCTTAGGATCTTGCCTTGCAGTTGGGATCACTGTTGATGGAAAAAACCCTAAAGAAATTACTGCTGATGTAGAAAATGGAAAGTCTAACCTTTAAATATATACAAGGCTTTAAACGCAAATGCTATTTCAATTAATAAATTATTAAAAATAAAAATAAAATTTTAAATTAAAGCCATTCGAGAAAGAATCATTTTCAATTAAAAACATTGTATATTTCAAAGATATTGATGTAGATATCATTTATCTTAAATTTATTAATTTTATCGATATTATTTTTATGAACAAATTTTTTTAGCAAAATCACTTTAATCTGAATGATTAAACATTCTTATACGATTTTTATAGTTTTAAAAATAAAAATTATATTAATTACCATAAAAAACTCCGATGACAAGAACTTTATTTTTTTATGCATAAATTTTAAAATATGATTTTCGATGTCTTTAATTTTAAATTTTAAAAAATATTTATTTAACATATTCATGAACAATAATAATTTAATATTTATACAATAATAAAAATAAAAGATTAAAAGATTATTTTATGTCTTTCTTTATAATAATTATCTAATCTCAATGAATTATAGAATTTAAAAAAGTTTTCCAAAAAAAGAATCTTCATAAACACAAACTCCTATTTATCATCTGCTGTGGGATCAATCTGTTTCTGATCTTTATTTGCTGCTGTAGACCCAGTTCCATTTCCAGTTCCTCCTTGATTGAGAGTAAGCATATGAGTAAGAATATCTTTTGTATATTTCAATCTTTTAGTCATTTCAGTATTATTTGATTCTAAGGCACTTCCTAATGGATAAGTCAATCTCTCTGCTTTTTTATTAACATATGTAACTATTCTTGATTCTGAGCTTAAAATGATTTCAGTATGATCTTGGAAACATACTTGCACAATTCTATTTGAAAGTCTGAACATTATAGCATGTCTTGTTCTCATCCATTTTTTCACATAAACGTAATTATTAATTTTCTTTAAAGAATCTTCTCCCATTTTTACTTCTTCATTTACTGCATTATTAATATTTTTATCAAAGTTTTTGATATCGCTAGAAGTTGCCATTCCTCCTGCATTGTTGGAATCACCTTCCAAATAGCTTCTGAAATGCTGAAGCAAAGTTACTTTTTTTTGTAGTTCTTTTGGGTATTCACTAAGTGTATGAGAATAGGCAATTTCTTGTTTATCACTCATTCTTCTTTCTATATAATTGAAATTATTTGTTTTGGGATCCAAAATAATTTTTGAAGAATCATTAAAAAAAACTCCTGTAAAACCGTTTGATAGTAAATATCCCAAACCATATTTTGAGGAGTAATCAACCCATTTTTTAACCCAAATATCTGCAGAAGGTAAGTTATTTGAATTTGCTGTAGAAGGATTATTCGTGCCAGTTCCATAAGCTCCTGATGATGTTTTTCCTCTTTTTTCACTTGATATTGTATTCCCACCTGAAATTAAAAGATTTTTTGTTGATTCTTTTAAAGTATTACCTTGTAAATTTCCTAAGTTATTCGACATATAATTAGTTGTAAGTGGTCTTCCAGTTCCTGTATTTTCCACAGTATCTGGTCGAGCTGAATTAGTAGTTTGTTGGTTATTATTAGATAAATAAGGTTGCTTACCTTTATCTCTGTCTGTAATCACTTTATTTGAAAGAGATTCTTTAGTTTCTCCCATTCTATTTGTTGTTGATTGTCTTTGAACAATACCATTTGAACCAGCATCTGGCATGAATTGACGTATATAGGATAAAGAAGGAGGACAAGCCAAAGTCGATGTTGGAAGTAGTTTAGGAATAGAAGTTCCTAAAGCGAAAAAATCAGAAGCAATCATACCATCAAGTGTTGGTCTTTTTTGTGGATCTGTAGTTAAAATATCAGTGATTAGACTTTTCGCTGCATCGGAAATAACAGCTCTTTCGGGAAATGTATAAGAATTCATTTTTATTCTTTTATAAGTAGTTTTAACATCTTGAGTTTCAAAAGGCGGTTTACCAATAATTAATGTGTAAATGATTACTCCTAGGGACCAAATATCAACTTCATATGAATGTCCGCATTTCCCATCAAGAATTTCAGGTGCTATGTAATTTGGTGTTCCACAAACAGTTCTTTTTCTTTCACCTTCAAATTCAAGCTTAGTTGCTAAACCAAAATCTCCAACTTTAAGCTCCATTTTATCAGTTAAAAACAAATTTCCCAATTTTAAATCTCTATGAATAATACGATGTGAATGCAAATATTTTAGAGCTTTAATAAGTTGTATAGTATAGCATTGCACTTCAATTTCAGTTAAAGTCTTTCTTCTTTTAAGCAATTCATTTAAGGACTGATTAGTACACATTTCGAGTAAAATATATACATTATCAGTGTCTTCAAAATAATGCTCAAAACCAACAATATTAGTGTTATGCAATGCTTTATGAATTTTAATCTCAGATATTAATTTTTGTTTGGCTCTTGATTTCACTAAAGAAGATTTCACTACAACCTTTGCTGCGCTGATTCTCTTGGTATCGACACAAGTGAATTCATAACATTTTGCAAAACCTCCTTTTCCTAGCAAACGCCCTTTTATATACTTTCTAATTTGTATATCTCCTGTAACTTTCACGATTTTTTCTTCGACTATTGTTTGGTTTTCTGTGTTGACCTCTCCTTGTTTATCTTTTTCGGAGTTGTTGTTCATCATTTATTTATTAATTTAATTAAAAATTCAACTTATGATTATTAATGAAATAATTCTCAGATAAATTTCAAGTTTGGGATATATATAAATTTACTTATGTAAAAAAAAGAAAAAGTTTTTAAAATTTGAACTAATTTCTATATATAATTGAGATAATTTACTTTCAAATTAAATACAAATTTTTTTATTTAAAGTTTCTTACTTTAAAAACTTGGTTGCTAAATGAAAAAATTTAATTATTAAATTATAATGAATTTTTAATAAATTCACCAAATAATCTTCAAAAACATTTTAAATATTTTTAAAAAAATTTAAAATATGAAAATAAATTTTAAAATTAAATGTTTTTTCATTATTGAATACCAACTATATTATTTAAGAATCTCAAACAAATTTAGATTTAAGCTTTGTCAGTAGCATATTTAGAGAAATGCAAACTATTTTTTGAAAAGACTTATTTTAATAAAAAAATTAAAAAAATATAAAAAATTTTTATTTTATACAAAATAGAAAAAAATCCAATGCATTATCTTTAAAATAAAAAAGATAATAAGCTACAAAATAGCATCCTTTCAATTTGGATATATAACAAATATTATTTTTTGATTTAAAATTATGCCCTAAAGAGATTTAATTATGTTATATTTATAAATATTCCTCTTCTAGTCTGTTTATTTCTTTTTAGCAATTATTTGAATTTATAGAACTATAAAAAGAAATTTTAATTAAAATTATATGTGATTACTTTAAAATATTAGTCTTTTAATTAATTTTATCTTTGAGAGTCTTAATTGATATATATTAATTTCAACAAAAATTTCAACAAAAAATTTCATATTTAATTTTTATAAAATATGTTATTCTTGCAATAATTTTTATAATAAATAGTTTGTTATAATTTTATCATAATATTGTGATTTCCTTTACCTAAATTTCTTTCATTGGAGAATTTAAATTAAAATTGCTTGTTTGAACTGGAATCATTCTTTTACACTGTACATTATCAGAAGCAAAGCTCAAGTTTTGAGCCGAGTCATCATAGTTTTTATAATTTTTATCAGAAGTATTGTTTTCATTAGATTTTTCAACTTCTCTAATACTACTTAAATAGTAATTTTTATTTTTATTTGATTCACTTTGTTTTGAATTAATAGATTCTCCATTTTTTTTATTTTTGATTTTTGGGACTAAATCTTCTAATAGTGAGTTTTCATTTTTTTCTACATTGCTAATATTTTTATTATTTTCTTTGTTCGCAATATAAATATTCATTATATTGTCCAACTTTTTCTTGTTGGAATTTTTAATTATATTATTAGTTTCTGATTTAATTGAAACATTTTTTTCTGCTTTTTCCTTTGCTTTAACTAATATAGAGTAATTATTTTTTTTATAAGAATTATTTATCTTATTCAATTTCTCAATATTTTGAGGTGAATTCTCAAAGTTTTTATTTACTTTTTCAGATTCATTAAGATAATTAATATTAGTTTTCGAATTTTTTTTAACATTAGAATTTAAATTTATTTCTTCCAATGGTGGTTTTATAATTATATTAATCCCTTTATTTAAAGGAGTATTTATAGTTTTTTCTAATTCTTGAATTTCTTTCTCTAATATTTTTATACTATCTTTCTTTTTTGTAAGAATCTGGTTTAACTCAGAGATATCTAAGTTATCTTCATCTATATAATTTTTATTATTTAAAAAGCATTCTTCTTCATTATTCATTGAGTTAAAAGACAATCTCTTTTTGACCTTTTCATAATCATAATTATTATTTTGATTTACCTTATTAAAATTTTTTGGCGAATTATCTTCAATTTTTTCTCCCTGTTGATAACTTTCTTTACAGTCAACTTGATCAAAGCTTAAATTCGTTGGGTTTTCCTTTTCTAATTTTTTTTTCTTATCTGTGAGTTTTTTTATTCCTTCATAACAAATATTATCCGATAGGCTATTAATATAAACTTTATCTTTTCTTTCAGAATTCAAATAATTTTTTTGACTAGTTTCGAAATCAACTTCTCTTTTAAATATACTATTCGAAATTATCGATTTTTTTTCAGTATTATTTTTAAAATATGTATAATCATCAATCCAATTTTTATCTTTAAAATCATTGCAATTATTATTTAATTTTGATAAATATTCATTTTGAAAACTGGATTTATTTGCATTAGTATATATTATAGAATTTTCCTTATTAAGAATTTCTTTATTATTTGAATTATCATTTGAAATTAAATTGATATTTTTAATTTTTCTATCGAAATTTTCTATATTATCTTTGTTTAAAGAACCAAAGTTGTTAGGTTGAAAATTATTATGGTCAGAAGCACAATTATTATAAGAATTAACAAAATTATCATTCTTATTTAAAGAGTAATTATTAATAGGACTTACATGGCTTATACTATTATAATTGATATTCTTTATTTTAATATAATTTGGATTTGATAAATTGAAGGGGCTATTCATTAGGTTTGATTGCAAGTTTTGGAAATTATTTTGTCCGTTAAAATTACTATTTTCATTCATATTTAATAAATTTTTGTTTCTATTATTAGTTGGTGTATTTAAAATATTATGTTTATTGATGTTATTTGATGTAGTATTTATTTTTTTTGTTTTTTCTCTGTGTATATAAAAAACTATGATTGTCAGTAATATTATTGAAAAAGCTAAAAGAATTTCACCCATTTAAAATAATTTTTTTTCAATTTATATAATTTATAAGAAATATAAATAAATTTAAATATTTTTAAAATAAATTTATTAGTTCATAATCCTTATAAATATAAAATGAAGATATAAATAAACATATTTAGATTTAATTAAACGCATAAAAAAAATATCGTCAATCCTGTTAAATTATTCCATTTTTCCAGAAAAATTTTTTTTTGCTTAATAAATAATTATCATTTTTATAAAAAATTATTTATTATTATATAAATTTTTAATCCAATAAAATTTTAATCAATATTTTTCCTAAATTTAAATATATTTTAAAAGTTATTGTTCATATAAAATATAAAAATATTTGTTTTCATCAATTAGAAAAAGAAA
>Ga0194116_10006656_pt1 | contig 12240 bp, 15 predicted proteins | sample TA2MahsurfametaG_4_FD_148617 | JGI IMG/M metagenome (GOLD analysis project Ga0194116, IMG submission 148617) | Freshwater microbial communities from Lake Tanganyika, Tanzania - TA2015008 Mahale S9 surface | ecosystem: Environmental > Aquatic > Freshwater > Lake | place: Tanzania: Lake... | reverse complement strand
TGCGAAACAAACAAATTAGAATGACAACGTCAAGATATATGGTGATCTATACGTTCACGGCTACCAAGGTCAAAGTTTGCCAACTAGTGCGGCGCGCATCGAAAAACTGCCCCATTACCGTCGCATGTCGTTGTTCTTGGTCGAATACCATCGATTTTTTTCGATGACTTCCATTTAGGAGAAGGACGTTTGGTACCCTCAACGTAAAAAGAATAAAGCAAAACAACGGTTGCGGATCATTTCTCGGTCATGATTTGTTGTACCATGTTCTCACCCAACCTGTCGATCGGGCATATCCCACGTAAGAAGAAAGCATATTGTTGCCTCACAACTAACAGAAACCTTCGATCGGCTTGATGAATAATGGACTCAGCCACTGATTTCATGGTGGCTGTTCCTTGAGTTCATGCGATGTATTTGTTTCACTGTGTAACATCGGCGCAAAGTGGGCTAACGACATCAATGGATTCCTCACCTATACTTCCAAATGGACACTAACCGATCTAGGGCGGAGACCTATCCCAGTTCTGCTCCGTCATCAACATCGGTCCAAAAGGCTTGGTGTTGAGCTTGTTTCGGGCGTCACGTGTTATATTCACAGGCGATAGGTATCTGTCCCATATTTCTTGATAGTTACCCACAGCGTTTATGATCTTCCTCAACATATTCGTTTTGTTCACCCAAGGACGAAACAAATTGATTCGGGGCATCTTTCGAGAGTCATCTTTGGTGATATTCTTCTCGTCGGCGTACAAGATGGCATTCACAACTAAATCGACTAACTTTGAAAAGACAGGGTCGTCCTCATTCGTCACTAGAGCACGACTCTCGCGAGACAACCACACAGTTCCAGGATGATACGGTCCTGTGTAGTATTGTCTAATCAAGAGTTTAGACTTCCCAATCATCCCGGACGCGGCGACATTGCAGGTTCCGTTAGCGAAGGCCTTGATGGTCTCTGCGGTACTAGCCTGCACAAGGAACTTGCCCTCAAACTCGCCTGGGAGAATTGATCGAAATTCTTGGATGGAAATCTCGATTGATATTTGCTATAGATGGGCCATGTTGGCATGTCACCATAATGTTCCTTTTCAACATTGCAACAAGGAAAAAAAGCATGTGACCATTCCAGCTACTCGTTGTCATGAACAAATTGTTTCGCTATCGGGCTTCAGTTTTTCAACGAATCCTTTTTTAGATACCGAACACAACTCCGGATACTGAGATAGAGGAGGGACGAGACAAAAAATAGACCGTTGAGATGTGTATGAGAGAAGCCGATGCTCATCGAGACACGGCAAAATGAGAATGAGACGCGAGAGAAAGGTCAAGATAGATGGGTGATCCTACATTCAGGGCCAGAAGTTGGCAGACTAGTGGTGTGTGCAATGCAAAACTGAATAATATCAACACAAGAAGCATGTAAACTGGTGCAAGGTGGGGACTTCTATGTATATTTTCGCTGCAGTTGGAGGCCTTCTTCAGTCAACGCTAGATTCTTGCTGGAGGTCATCGTTGATGTGTCAGTCCTCCTTTCAAGACTGGTTTCGGTCGACCCATGGACAAGTCGTACCTTCGGAGACCTACCTTCGCATGGGGAATCTTGTGTTGGATACCATCTGTTGTTTAGGGATGACTTTCATTAGGAATGGTACGTTTGAAGAATAAAACAAAGAACGGTGGAGGAGTGAAACTACGACGTGCTATCGGGAGTGACGACGATGGATCATTTCTCGGCTGTGATTTGTTGCACCATATTCTTCGAGAAGCTGTCGATCGAGCGAACGTCTCGTATGGAACAGAGTCTATTGTCGCCATACTTGCTGACAGTGACCTTCCATTGACCGGATGAAGTAGAGACTCTGCCACTCATATGGTTGTTGCTGTTCCCCAGGGCCCGATTCATTTGACAAGAACTTGCATGATACATTGCAACACCAGCGCACTACAACATCAGCAGCGCAAACTGAGGCTGTTGACATCAATGGACTCATCACTGGTATTTCCATCTTGGGGGCGGGGGCTTATTCCAAGTCTGTTCGGTAATCAACATCGGTCCAAAAGGGTATCTGTTGAGCTCATTTCGAGCATCGCGTGCAATGTTCAGAATACCAAAGTGTCTATCCCAAATTTCTTGATATTTACCCACGGCGCCAATAATATTCCTCAACATATTCGTGTCGTTCACCGAAGGATGGAATAAGTTGATTTGAGGCATCTCTAGAGAGTCAGCTTGGGTGATATTCTTCTCGTCGGCGTACAAGATGGCATTCACAACTAGATCGACCAACTTTGAAAAGACAGGGTCATCCTCATTCGTCACTAGAGCGCCACTCTCGCGAGAAAACGACATATTTCCGATATCATACGTCCCATTGTAGTATTTTCGAATCGATTTTTCAGACAACCCAATGATTCCCGACGCGGCGACGTTGCAGTTTCCTTGTACGAAGGCCTTGATGGTATCTGCGGTACTATCTTTCACAACGAGCCAATCCTCAAATTCCCCTGACATCAATTCGTATCGAGTCGTTGAGTTCGTCAAACACATTTTCAGGTCTGGGCATCTGTTGGACATGGAGTTCCGCTTGCCCTCTTTGAAGGCTTGTTCCGCACATTCTATAGTCCTGTGGATCACAACAAGGGGGGGAGGGGGGTGTTCTGGTGAGCCTCTCGTTTCCTTGCCCTTTGAGATCTTCTCACGATGGACTTACGAATTGTTTTTTCCCACAAACTGTATTCGATCATGAAACATTGGAGTTGAAAACGTGAAACCCTGCTTTGTTGTCTTTTCCTTCACATCTCGTTCCATTGTGATTGTCGTCGCTCCAGCGAGATCTATCTCACCATTCTTCAGCTTCGCAAATCGATCAGATGTACTCGTAGGCTCATACTTCACCTTGCCTGGGTCACCATCGAACAAAGCAGCTGATGCAGCCTTGGCAAAATCGATGTCAATACCGACCCATTCATCATTCACGAAGACAGAAGAGGGGTAAGTGTGGATCAACACCAACTTGAATCCAGCCCCGTTCCTTAATCCTGTCAATGGTCGGACTCTTCAGCTCACCGGGATAGTCCACTCGAAGGTTTCCCAGAGGTTTGGAGTACATAGCGGCTGTGTTTCCGTTGATCTCGTTGGCGGGAGAGCGTGTTATCAGATCCTCCAGATGTTCGTCATAGAGCTCACCGTAGCCCATCTTCAACACAGCAAAAGCATCCCGGAACATACTCTTGTAATGACTTCCAAAAACTTCCGGCTCATCCAGATCTGAGAGATCTGAGGCCTCAATCGACGAGCCATCCCGTTTCCGTTCTTCCTCTGCTGTCATCAACGACTGCAACATGTAGTTGACAAAATCAGAAAACTTTGCATCGCCATCACGAGTAACGATCGAAAACAATTCCCTCGACATCGTCTCCTCTTCGTCCCAGAGAACAGCATCGACCGCCATCTCGTTGAGAATTTTCTGAGACAAATCAAATTAATCTCCTGCTAAAACGTTGCAGGTGCCATCTTTGAAATTCTGATAGAAGGACCCAAGCGTCGATGCATAAACTATATTCTTCGACCGAGTCAGTCCTGGTTTGGATATGACATTTTCCACCGTTTTCTCGTGTGTGGTATCCTTCAGGACGCATACCTAATGGTCACAGTCAACAGAAAACAAATGGTCCCAGTCAACAGAAAACAAATGGTCCCAGTCAACAGAAAACAAATGAAGATGGTCAGAAGTGACTTCCCTTTATTGCCTACGTCTCACGATCATTTTACGTACCTTAGTCTCTTGACAAGACTCAGCAATCACAGTATCATCCATCGTTGAGTTGATGGTGGAAGAGATACAGTCAAGGTACTCACTCTGACCGGCAAAGGTAAGTCCCGTCACAAGATACGGTGTTGAGAAAGTGTAACCTGTTTTCGTCTTTTCCTGGAGAAAAGAGTGAGAAGATTGATCAAGGCTGAGCCTCGAATCAGTCGAGAAAGAAGTGTCCGCCATTCATGTCGGACTCACCTCATAAAGGCTTCGTTCGAAGGTGTGGGACGTTTTCGCAAGAAGCAGATCAACCGACCTGTTCTTCAAAGAGGGAAATCGTTCTCCTGCTTCCAAGGAGACGAACTCGACGGGCTCCTTCTGTCCATCATCAAAGCTATCTTTTCCGAAGATCCCTGCAGCCACTGCTCTGCAGAGATCGACTTCGAATCCTTTCCAGATGCCTTGTGTATCTTTTTGGGCGAAACCCAGTTGTGACATGACACCGCATCTGAGTTTGCCTTCACTGAGAATTGCCGACAAAGTTACCGACTTGATATCCAATTCGGTTTTCGAATTGTTTAATATTGTAGCAGCAAGAATAATACCACCAATGAAAACAACCGTCGCAATGACAAGAACGATCAATCGGCATCGGTGGGGGAATGTATTTCGAATCTTCTGCGTATTGTTCATTTTCACCGTATCTCGTTCGTATATGTGTATCCGATGGCACCATTCAGCAAGAATCTCTTCATGGATAACTTGATCACTAGCTGGGACCCATTGAGTGTCATCGCATTCCGTATGAGGAAACATGGTGTCCCCTGCTGGTCTTCAATTTCTTTCTTGATCTGCTCCAGAAAGATTGTTTCGGCAGTTTGTTTCATTTGTTCCGGTCTTGCTTCATTCCACTTTTGAATCAAGTCCTTGATGATTTCCTTCATTTGTACGTTACCAGGATGGTTGTCTTGGTCATGATCGGTCATACCATTCGAGCAAATGATATCAAAATCACGTAATTCAGTTGTAGGAGAGGACAAAACAGAGATGGAACTACTCCATACTTCAACAGCCTCGGGGGAGGACAAAAACGATACATCACAACTACTGTATTCAATAGTCACTGGACCTGTCCAATTCTGGTCTACTTGGATGTATTCCTCCTCCTTCGTGTCCTCTGCAGGAGTGTTCAACTGTTGACTCATATGGAAAGATCACTACCAAATCCGTCTTGTGGAGTTCTGATGGACAGTTTCTGCCGGCATGGCATGGGAATTCGATCCGATGGCGATGTCGCCATAATTCGGGTCTGGACTGGTACAAGAGAGCTGTAAAGGACCGAACGGACACACGGCGTCTAAGTGGGAGCCGTTGGGCGCGCAGACCACGTCAACCACGACCGTTGCGCATGATCATGCCCATGATACAGTCCAACGGATCGAATCTCGACTTCCGCCATCCATCGTCTCCCATGTTGCGTCGCCTTCCATCCCCAGGTTTTCTACCCTTCTCTCATCCTACCCTTCGTCAACGACGGAATCTTGCGTCCTACAGTTCAAGCCATCGTTGCAAGGAAAGTTCCGAAGGGAATGGATCCTGCGTCTCATCTTTTATTGTGTTTCAAGGGTCAGGATTGCTTCCTCGCTGCCATACAATAATCTCCTTCGTCTTTCAGATTTTTTTCCAAGACGATGAGTTTTGAGTCGAAGCTATGAAATGACAAGGAGTATCAATTTCAGAGACGTTGAGCAGGGAATCAAAAATGATGCATTTTTTCGGCAACAGAGATATCTTGTTCAATGTATGCTCGCCTGTTGTTTCTACTAAGGGAGGGGGAGGGCTTCTCCCGACAAAATTTTTTTTTGAAAATATGGCTTTTTGGTCTCTGTAAGGAATCAAACAATGGATACCCTTTTCAATCTTATATTAAGTGCAGAGTGAGGAGAGAGTGGACTGCGACAGTGATCATCATGACCTGTCGCGGCTTATCGACGTACAGGATGGAGGGATCGGCCGAGAATGAAATAGGCGTCGACACAAACATACAAAAGAATTCCACTTCTAGGCGACAGTTCACTTGGGAAAATGTTTCGTTACTTGGGAGTATTGTTGTCGTCTTGTGCACCCCATTTTCGATGTCAAGGAGACTGTCCTTTTTGGTTTCCTTTCTCTGTGAAGAATCCGATCTGTGATGACAAGAGAATTGGATTCATATATTGTTGTCATTCTGCATGCGTCTATCCCCCCAGGAACGAATTTTCTTTTTCGAACGTCTCGTGAAATGAGGATGATAGAATTCGACCAACCCTATTCACCGCGCAGTGCAACTAAAGATAGAATTCCTCACGGAACAAGTGGCGATTTTTTCCGGGAATGATACAGAAAAAGGAGTATCCGTGCAAGCGATTCGAGGAAAGGTCATTGGGCAAGAAAAATGAGGAAATAGGAGTTGGTCAGATCCCTGCCCTCCTCACCCCCCCCCCCCCCTCCCCCCATGCGGCTCCCATTCTGACGATTGATTTCCTAATCACCATTCCAGATTTTGATCTTCACATGTTATGTTAAGACGAGGAAAGCAATCGATCGTTCGACGATCAATTTCCGTTCAAAGCGGCACGTCTGATACTCTTAATTGCAAATGGAATCAATGAATAAAGAACGGCTAGAGGGGAATGAAACCACGAAGCTTTGGAGCTAACGACGAATCATTTTTTGCGATTGCCATGATATAATGGACAATTGGATTCACCGAAGCGCCGGAGTAGTCGAACGCTTCGAATAGGAAGAGAATCCATATAGATTTGCAACTAACAGTTATCTTCTTTTGACTTGCTGAAGTTTAAGTTTGGCTACCCATTCGATGGTGAACGTTGGGTACCCGATTTCATGTGCATGTACTCAAATGGATTCATCGCGGGAACTTTTGTGATTAATGATAATCCTATCCGGTCAAGGGGGGAGGCCTATCCCAAGTCTGTTCCGTGATTAACATCGGTCCAAAAGGGAAGGTGTTGAGCCCATTCCGAGCATCGCGTGTAATGTTCAGAATACCAAAGTGTCGATCCCATATTTCTTGATAGTTACCCACGGCACTAATGATGCTTCTCAACATCGTCGTGTCGCTTACCCAAGGACGGAACAAATTGATTCGTGGCATCTCTTCATCGTCAGTCTTGGTGATACTGTTCTCGTCAGCGTACACGATTGCATTCACAACCAAATCGACTAACTTGGAAAACACGACGTCATCCTGTTTCGTCACTAACGCCCGACTCTCGCGAGAATAAGCTTTCTCTCCAAGAAAGTACGGCCCCTCGTAATACTTTGCAATCGATGCTTCGGACCACCCAATCATCCCGGAAGCAAATACTTCACATTCTCCTTTTGCAAATGCTTCGACTGTATGGTCGGTAGTGCCTTTCACAATCAGCCTGTCCTCAAACTCCATGGACATCAACGTGTATTGTGTAGTTGCATTCGCTAAGCAAACGACGAACTTCGGGCAATCGGCAGATATGCGACCGATGGTGAAATCTTTCTCGGCGCATTCCACATACCTACGGATTGCAGTGGTGAGCCAACACATCCTCCTTATCCGTCCAGCGCTGTACACGATGGTACTTACGATGCGTCTCTTCCCACGAAACGAATTTGATCGTGGAACATGGGGGTAGAAAAGGTGAAGCCATGTCCAGTTTTGCGTTCCTTCACATCTCGCTCCATGGTGATCGTCGTCGTTCGGGCAAGCATATCTATCTCACCGCTTTCGAGTTTCACGAATCGATCCGCTGGAGTTACGACCACGAAATCGACCTTGTCGTCTGTGTCGCCATCGAACAAGGCAGCAGCCACAGCGTTGGCGAAATCGATATCAATACCGACCCAGTCATCATCGACCAGTAAAGAGAACATGGGTGCGTCCGTAACTCCAACTCGAAGACTTCCCCGCTTTCTGATTTCGTCAATAATCGGACTTTTCTGATCCGTTGGATTGTCTGCTTCAAGGTTCCCCAGGGGTTTCGAGTATATTGCGGCAGTGTTTCCATTGATTTCATTTGCCAGAGAGCGCGAAGCAAGCGTCTCCAAGTGTCGGCCATAAAGCTCACCATAGTGTCCGACTACAGCAAAGGCGTCCTGGAACATTGTCTGGTACCGACTTCCGAAAACCTCGGTCGTAGCGAGGTCTGATGCTTCAATCGGAGCGGATCTCCTGACTCTTTCTTCTTCTGCAGTCATGAGCGACTGCAGAATGTAGTTGACAAAATCAGAGAAAAAGGCATCACCATCACGGGTCACCATTGAAAATAACTCCTTCGACAAGATTTCGTTCCCAAGTTTGGTTGGAGTTTCACGATCGAAATCCTGCAGGACTTCAGGGGATAAGTCAAATTCATTATCGATCAAAAGATCGCAGTCTTCATTCTTGTACATCTCGTACATTTGCGTTTTCGAAGACGCGAAAACTATGACTTCAAGTCCCAGTGCAGAGAGATAAGGCATCAACGTCTCTTCGTACGTGTCCTGTACGACGCATACCTAAGTTTGATGTCGCGCAGAGAAACGTAAGGGAACATTCGTCGCTCGGTTCTTACGCGCTACAATCACCAATCTTACCCTCGTGCTTTGGCAAAGATCGCCATCCTCCACTTTCGTTGAGTTGGTTGTGACACACGGCAGATACTCGGACGTCCCTGCGAATCTGAGGCCTGTAACCAGGTACGGCGTTGAGAACGTATAACCTTTTTTGGTACTCTCCTGGAGGATGAAGGGAAATGAAGTAATATGGTGAGCCTGGAACAAGTCGTAAAGAGACATCCGTCTAACATAGACATCGGACTCACCTCATAAAAGCTTCGTTCCATGGTATGGGGCGTCATCGCAACAAGAAGGTCAACCTCCTTGTTGTTCAACGAATGAAACCGTTCTTCAGCTTCCAAGGGGACGAATTCGATTGGCTCCGTCTTCCTATCAAGAAAACTATCCTGTCCGAAGATCCCCGCTGCCACAGCTCTACAAAGATCTACATCAAAGCCTTCCCAGATGCCTTGTTCATTTTCCTTCGCAAATCCAGCCCATGGCATGACGCCGCAGTTGAGCTTCTTTCTCTTCAGGATGTCCGATAGGGTAGGTGATCCTGCCTCCGGTTCGACTACGGTATCTTTTTCTTTCGCCACTTCGCGATCGTCTTTTGGTTGTTTTGCCCTGAGGGTAATATCTACAATCAGCACCACAAGGATCACCACGGCAACCACAATGATGATCTTGTGGTGACGGAGAAATTCTCCGCGCTTCGTCTCCTCGTTTCCTGGAAGTTGGTCCTTTTTAGAAAGCGCTTTTTCCATGTTTGGATCGTTACCATTACGTTGCTGGCCTCCGTCAATCTGACGGCGCCATTCACCAAGAATTTCTTGACCGATCACTTCATCCTTGGCTATTCCCCATTTTGTATCGTCGATATTCCGCATAAGAAAAGTAGGTGTTCCCGGCTGTTCTGCAATTTCGCTCTTGATTCGCTCAAGGATGTTCTTCTCATTCCGCTGTTCTGGTTCTGTTTCGTTCCATTCACGAACGAACCCGTTGACAATCTCCTTCATTTGCACATTACCAGGATGGCCGTCTTGGTAGTGGTCGGTCATCCCGTTTGAGCAGATTATGTCATGATCACGTAGTGCTATTGTAGGTAAGGACAAAAAGGAGATCAAAGCGCTCGACGTTTCGACGTCAAGATTCGGAGGAACGGCCACAGGTGGTTCCTCATTTTGGCCTCGCGCCTCTTCCTGTTCTTTCGGCCTGTGCCGCTGAGCATCTTCATGTTGTTTCGCTGTACCCTGTACAGCCTCGTAAAACACCAATCTGGGTTCACTCATGGTTCTTTATTGCAAATGTTTTGGGGAATCAAATACGGGTCTGCAAGATTTCAAGGAAGCAGAGGGTAATGCGAACCGCTGCAGCTTCCACCAGGTGGATTGACAATCCAACCGGATCTGCCCCAACTTCAGAACGAAATGACTGTGACAGGCCTCCACCACTTTAGAAAAGGAAAAAAATGTCTATTTTATAATTAATACGAGGCTAAGGGTGGAACCCGCTGGCCAATCAGAACGGCTTCATCCAGGATCTTTGATGCTCGGCCAACCACCGTGTTTCCCCACATGCTTTGGCCGATACAAATTGACAGTTGCTGATCTCTAGCTAGAGCTAGTGATGGAGTTTTCGTCAGCGTTCCATTATGGAACTCGATCAACTCAAAAAATAGTGTACTCTCCATCCGTCGCCGACACCCGCGCAATACGGTATAGTCACTAGGTTAGGACCGTTCAATGAATTTTGGCTCTACGTCTTACTACCTTAGCTCGCTGGTCTCTCTTGCCGATTAATACGTAAAAGCGGGCATGTGCTCCTCAAGGCTTCTTGACACCAAATCATGTTGGGTAGCCGAATGCTTGCGAAGCTCACATTGAATTCTGGATGTGTCGGCGAAGATGCCATTTCAGATTCTCAGGCAGTCCTTCCCACTCTGTACTTATCTGGTTCTCTTGTTTTACTTGCTGGATAGAAAGACAGACTTGTGGTGCGCCGTTGACATTCCGGATGAGGAATGAGAGTCGCCGTCTTGCTGTTTCGATCATGTTCAGCTATTGCTACACAACTACCACCACGAGTGCCTCATATTCATGGGCTCTGGAACACGGTTATAAATCTCGGACTTGTTGTCAACGCGGTTGGTTTTCTCCATCAGGACGATTATTGTCACAATAATTCGGCTCTTTGTCTTCTCTCATATGTCGATACCGCAGTCTCGTCTTCTACATCTTGACGAACGTTGCTTCGATTCTCCGGTTTGATTCCTTTGGTCGTTTCTACGATGGATCAAATCAAAGCATTTGACATGGCTTTCGTTGTGGATCTCATCGTTGCCGACTTCTCGCCATTTTCCACCGAAGTACTGTGCAGCTTCGCTCCTGATTTTCTCAATAATGGTATTAAGAAGAGTCTGGTTCCATGGTTCCCGTCCTGACGTACACTTCGATGCTCGCGTTCATTCTCACGCCACCATCACCTGAAGATGTGTCTCGGCTTGGGCTGCTGAGACCGTTAGAGAAGATCGTATCCTGGTCAAGAAGTGCAGCCACAGGAGCGGTCAATCTAGAGACGACGTGACTCGACACTTCAGAAGCTTCGATAAGATCTGAGACCTCCTCGTCTGTGTCCTCCTCCGGAATATCGACTGACCAGAGTCTACTGCTGTCTCGCTTCCGTGCTAAGTGTCGTCTCCGAAGCTGGCGTTCCGGCCAGTGTTGTTCCTCTGTACCCTGCTCAGGTTCAAAAAATTCTCGATTGCTGCCTCCAATTTGTACTATACTATTTTGCATTTCGTCTCCGCCTTGAATGACCCCGGACGAAACGGCACGTTCTGCGTTTCGGTGTTCTTCCATTGTACCTTGATCCGGTTCGAAAAACTTGTGATCCATCGGACTTTCGGCTTCCATCAATTTGATGCTGAGAAACGGCGTCTTTCTCGTTCCGATTTGGAGTCTCTCTTGCTCCGATGCGGTTGCTCTTTTGCTCCGCATGTGGCCCTCTGCTATGAAAGCTCATGAATTTTTGCGGGTCTGCGCGGTGGCTGCTGTAGAGCACAAGACGCTGGATTTACATCAATAAACCACGAGGCGAAATCTCGTGGGATGCGACGGAGGGTCGTTGTCAAGAGTCACTGTACAGATTGCGTAAAACAGTTCTCGATCATTATCGGTATTTCATTGGAACATCTACACTCGAAAGCGAGTAGTTCTCGAGTCGTTCTCAACTTATTGACTCGGGCCCTAATTATTGACTTTATAAGTGCCCTTTAACGGCAGAAGCGCAAGCTAGAATAATTTCTCTTAGGAGGAGAGGAAGACAGGCGCTGTCGACGCTGAAAGACTCAACAGAATAAAGCTATGAAGCTGGAAGAAAAGATAGTGGCGAGACCATGCATAATGATTTGTAGGCGAAGCCAAAAGGCCGATACTATGATTTACTGTGGATTCACGAAGCTGTGAAACAGCTCGGATAGGGAAAGCCCCTGTGTCATTTGCAATCGACTGCAAAAGCCACTATTTATGTGGTGATTGATGTTTGGTGGCAGTGTGTTTTTGCGTATGCGATTTCATGTTTTACATTTGCGTCACCACCAAACATCGAAGAAATGGGGTGGGCTATTGACACCCATGGAATAATTGCGGAAACTTCGTGATCAACATTAGCCAGCCAAAAGCGGAGGCTTATCCCACGTCTGCTCCGTAATCAATATCGGTCCAAAAGGGTAGATATTGAGCTGGTTTCGGCCATCACGGGTAATGTTCTGACCGTGAATACCCAAGTGTCTGTCCCAAATTTCTTGGAAGTTACCGACGCCGCGAACGATATTCTCCAACATATCCGTGTCGCTCACCCAGGGACGGAACAAGTTGACTCGGGGCATGTCTCCAGGATCTGCTTT
>Ga0194116_10006652_pt1 | contig 12243 bp, 12 predicted proteins | sample TA2MahsurfametaG_4_FD_148617 | JGI IMG/M metagenome (GOLD analysis project Ga0194116, IMG submission 148617) | Freshwater microbial communities from Lake Tanganyika, Tanzania - TA2015008 Mahale S9 surface | ecosystem: Environmental > Aquatic > Freshwater > Lake | place: Tanzania: Lake... | reverse complement strand
TCCATTTTTTCATCGTTCAAATTTGGTTTCATTTTCATAATATAGAAACTTGCACGTTCCTTTGCCTCGATTTCATTGTTACAAGCACATTCCTCCAAAATAGTACACTTCCAATTCGTCCATCCTCCATTTTTCCGAATTGAATCGTACAACCTTGTCTGAATGAAAAGATCCAAAGTCTCGCGCTTGTGCTTATACTTCCGTTGTGTTAGATTGGTTGTGTACGAAATGTACGCGTCCAAAACAGCCGAATTTTTACAAGTCAAACGGTAAACATACGTTTTTGAGTAGTCAACATACTTTCTCGGCATTTTTGATCGATTAGAATCTTGTCTGTTTTTTACCCCAGTTGTCTGTTTTTACCCCAAATTTGTCTGTTTTTACCCCAATTGTCTGATTTTTACCCCAAAAAATATGTATATTTTGGTAGTACGTACGGCTATATTGACTCTATATACAGTCTATATTTTATCTCTATTATATTTTACTGATTTGTGATCGGTAATTCATTTTACCCCAGGGGTAAGGCAACATTCGCACCATCGGTTGGTCTAAATGTTGCCATTCTCACATCAAAAATCGAACATCATCGTCACGTTTTTTGTCTGTTTTTGTCTGTTTTTACCCCACATTTGTCTGATTTTGTCTGTTTTTGCATTTTGACACTTTAGAGATTTTGGCAACATTTACACCATTTTCAGTGTCATCACCAGAAAGTAAACGGCTATATATCCCGCTAAACGAAAATGGGTAAAATGGTATTTTTTCAAAAATGTCCAAATCCGGGGTTGGCCGTTTTACTTTTAAAACACGTTTTTTTGCACATTTAGCCTGACGAGAGCATATTTGTCGAATTTCACCAAATATGCGCCTACTTTTTGCTCGATCATAATAAGGCTGTTTATACAAACGGCCCAAAATGCCATTTTTGCGCCGATCGACGCGGTTCCCCCGCCAGACTGACTTTTCAAAAAGCTATAAGATAATGCTATATATGCTCTCATTTTCAGTAAGGGCGTCGCCGAATGACTCAAAATATGGGACGGTCAGTGTCAATCGGTGGGGGTGGAGTAAGCATCAAAATTGCATGGGGTAATATGTAGAAAACCCGCGTCCTTTACCTAGATATTGAGTAGGCGGTTGTGTATTACGCGCGATATGTGCCCCGATCATCGGTCGCATTGTTGTCGTTTTGGGTGCTGGAGTCACGGAGAATCCGTGAATGATGTTTCCCATAATTGCGTTCATATGTATAATAAACAGATTATACTGTATCTATATATTGTTGTCACAATGAAGAAAACCGTTGTCGTGGATCTAGAGTATATGCGTCCATCAGTTGGGCGTGGTAAGTCGAGGTCGAGGTCTCAGTCGCGGTCTCGATCGCAGTCAAGGTCCGGTAAACCGGCTATATACGGCGAAGAAGAAGAGGACGAAGAATTGAACATTGTGGCGTTACTACAGCAACACAAAGACGACGATTATGAAAGCGCGAGTGAAGAAGACGTGACAACGGACGACGATGACGACGACGACAATGCAATCGACAGCAGTGATAGCGAAATCGAGTCTGACACATCACCTCCAGCCAAAGAACAATCGAGAATCCACCCTAGCGTTAAAGATACTGATTATGCAGTGGATTCAGATGAAGACTTGTTTCAATCCGTATTGGATGAACCGACATTTCCACTTGATATTAATGCGATATTATCTGCGATGAACAAGACAGAGAATAACACGATTGCAAATATGACAATGAAGAAAATCACCGCGAAACGCCATGAAATTCTCTCGTCACTCAACCTTACAACGGAGAAAATGGAAGAGTTCGAGCGTAAATTGAGTATGTATCGGGTGATTGAAAACCCGTATGATCTTAAACATAACCAACTGATACGATGGATTCCACTCCGGTCTCTCGAAACGCGACCTTATGTTACACTTGGCGGTACACTATTTCGCGTACGTGAAAATCAAGAAGAAGGCGTACATATTGTGACGATTCGAAATGTCAAACGTTTTGTATTTAATATTCGGTTTGAGTTAAATGTTGTTTTTCAAAGGTTGAGTCAAGAAGAACTGTTGATACTGCGGGCAGTTGAGTATGTCGACGGCGACGGCGACGGCGACGACCGTTAGTTCAGTTTCACACGCCGTGTGGACTTCGTAACATCCCGAGTCATTCTTGGCCGTAGTTTGCCCGTTTTTGTTTTACATCGAAACCCATGTGGTCGTAAACCCCTCGAATTGAAGATAGACCGCGTACAATACCCGATTCGACGCCCTTCTTCAATTGTACTACCATTTGACTTGATGCATTTACACAGTTTTTCAGCAAGAATACGGTGAGCACGTTGTTTAACAGAAGCTGTTTTACGACCTCTCGGATGATCACGTTGATAATGATGAAGTATTTTCATATAATCGCTACGTGTTAGTTTCATATCTTCATCAATATCATTATCCGTATACAACGGTTCTTCTTTCATGAATAATTATACTCGTATAATATAACTACATAAAAAATGAAACATAAAGTCGTTGTGTTTGATGTAGATGAAACACTCGGCAACTTCTCACAGTTCTCTATTTTTGGTCATGCATTAGAAGAGTATTTCAACAAACCAGGTATCATGTATCGTTACTTCAATGATTTAGTTGATTTATACCCAGAGATTATACGACCAAGTATGGTACGAATACTCGATTATATACGAAAAAAGAAAGAATCGGGTGCTTGTAGTAAAGTCATGATCTACACAAATAACATGGGCCCGGATAAATGGGTCGCACATATTCGACAGTATTTCGAAACCAAACTTCGCGCACATTCAAACAACCAACATGGTCTAGCAATCATCCCCCCCTTATTCGACCATACCATCGGCGGATTTAAACCAGATGATGGATCAAAACATCTGTCGAGTTATCCAAAAAGAACAACTACCGAAAAGACGGTAAAAGAGTTCATTCGATGTTCGCGTCTTCCCGCCGATATTGATATATGTTTCTTAGACGACGTACAACATCCTAAAATGGTAGACGAACGTGTATATTATATCAAACTTCAACCCTATCATTCGTTCATTCCTTTCGAGATGTTCGTTGTCCGATTCTTGAATAGTGCATTATATCGTGACGTATTTGATAAAATCAACATTCCGTCAATTATCACCGGAACATCCTCTTCTGCTAAAAAGCAGATCATATCGATTGAATTGTACAATCTTTTCATGCGTTATATTGATATGGCTGAATACGATGAGCGATCACATCACCAGAAAGTGAACCCGCGCGAAATCGACGAAATCATCAGTAAGTACATCTTATTCCACTTGCAGCAATTTTTCCGTGAAGGCCCCCCACAAACGATACCAGAAGAAGTGTCTTCGAAACGAAAGATAAAAAAGACGTATAAAAAAAGTATGAGTCCAACCCACAAAGGACAAGTATTTTATATTGATAAGAATACAGCTGTAAAGAATATGAAGAATAAGACAATACGACGCAAATAACACATTCAAGCAAACCACGAGAGCTGTTCACCGCGCGCAGTGACAAATACAACTCGTTCACCGTTCCGTTCCGCCTCCGTAATCGCTTCTTGTCTTGCAATCTTCACTTCCGGTGTTTCATGCATCTCATCGATGTAGACAATTCCATTCTCTCGGCGCGAAATGATTTTCTCTCGCGCAGATGCCAACGCCATATTGAACAGCCGCTGACGTTCGGTAGTTACCCACCGCTGATGACGTGCATTGGAGACATGTCGATCCCAGTTTCCTTGAACACCTCTCCATCCGCATTGGCAGCTTACCGGCCGTACGATGTCCAGCTCGTGAATGGTGTCATCAAACAGTCGCTTCATGATGACTTGTAATGCATGATGAAGTACCATTGGGCTCGTTTCGAATCCGGCATTGCCTTCTATTGGTTTGTAGTTCATGATGAGCGCTGCAACCTCTCGTTCGTCCCCGCGATGAACCAAATTGTGTTCTCCGTCATCGTAGATGCTGGATTCGTCACCGCATAACTCGACGACGATGTCATCCGCGACTGCCATGATTTCATCGTACAGGTCTTCGTCTTCTTCTTCAATCTCGTCAAGTGTTTTCCAGCAACGCAACAGAGTTCCGGGACGCATCGCCGTAAGGGTTGTTCGTTTGTGTTTGTGCAATGATCCGAGTGCATTCATACCACGTAAATATGCTCCTTCTGGCATATTGCCTTGATGTTCTTCAAGTATTTCCATGACGGTATCGAGATCCTTTTGTATAGCATCACTCGCACATTGGAGTACACTTCCATTTCCTGCTGACATTGTCGTTCGTTGTTCGTTCGTTGGTTCGTTCGTTGTCTACGTTATTCATTGATAAAAACATTTCAATTTTTTTATCAACGTCAAAATCCACTCATGACTTCCATTTTGCAATATATTTATAGAAGGGGTTTACGACATCGGCGCCAACACTAGTTACCGGTTGTAAAATCTTCTGCGATATTTGTTTTTGCGTGTATTGAAACACTGTTTCGGATGCAATATGAGTGATTAAGATGAATACGCAAGTATATAAGATGAGACGTCGGTCAAACTCACTAAATTTACTTCCACCAAGAATTGAGAACTTCGGATTATTCCAGGATATGTCGTTGAAACGAAGTAATAAAATGATCACTGCAGAATACAATAAGATATTTCGTAATACAGGAATATACTCCGGAACTGTAGTATAAAATCCGAGCAATAAAATTCCGTATGTACCATAAATGAAGTAATCAATATATTTGAAATATGCGCTGTATTTGGTAAAGATAGGTGCTAATGCCTCACGAATTGCATAGATCAATGATGCAATTACGTCTTCTATTGTATTGATGATTGTGTTCATCTCCTTCCAAATTCGAAATCGTCTATTATAATCACATATTAAATTTCGAGCGAGTGCGAGACCACTACACTACACACTACGCCGGATTATCCGAGGACACATAAAATGACAACAAGCGCGCACTTGGATCAAGCACTCCTTCACAAAATGGGTGTCGCCAATAATACGGAATTGTACTGCCTCGTCCTTCATACAATGTCTCAAACACCCGTCGATAATAGAAGCTTTCCTTGTCGTATGGTGGGTTATAAATCGAATACATATAGTTATTTTTGTTGTTATATTCCACATCGGTTACCATTCGATCCGATTGCTCTTTGATCATTTGTACCCACGTTTTTCCCCCATTTGCAGCACTTACACCGTCACTGAATGCCTCCTTTCTTCGCCACAACACATTCTCTGGCAGAAGACCTTCATTCTGAAACGCTTTCCGAAGAAGATACTTCTCCATACGCTCATCGGTAAACCGTTTGAACTGAGGTGGAATCGTCATCACATACGTAAGAAAACGTAAGAAACTCTTTATCCGCAAAAGGAACACGCGCCTCCAAACCAGCACCGCTTATACTTTTATCCGAACGCAGTAAGTCAAAAAACCGCACATCACGTATCATACGTTCATTCTCTCGGTGAAAGTCGGCATCGCTAGGCGCCTTCAAGAACCCGCGATATGACCCGAAAATTTCATCCGACATGTCTCCGCAGTAAATAACAACATCCTCTGTTTGTTCTTGAATATACTTGCTAATAAGATAATTCCCCACCGATGCGCGAATGGTCGTTGTACAGTAACTCTCGGTTTGATAGATCGTATCGAAGATTGAATTCAGAAACTCGTCTTCACTTAATGCGACCTCATGATGACATGTACCCAAATGCTCAGCGACACGACGAGCCCACATGAGATCAACTGATCCTTCTAGTCCAATACTATATGTGTTCAATACAGTATGCGGGGACGTCCGCTTCAATTCTCTCGAAACAATTGCAGTTACAAGGGAACTATCCAGTCCTCCCGACAATAAACATCCAACCGGTCGTTCACTCATTAAACGCTTGATGACCGCTTTTGTAAAGAGGTTACGAATATTGGCACAGATTCCTTCTTCAACCAGCATCGGGTCCTTCCCATACATGTCCATTACTGGATAAGAATAATCCACTTCGATTTCCTTCAACTGACACTCCAACAATGACAACGTATCCGTTTTTTTGAATAGATCACCTGACTTGTAACGTATGTATGCATAGTCATAATATGTACGGAAAATAGCGGTACCATCCGTAATTTCTTCACCGGTATATTCCATATAACAACCTGCGGGAAACTGTACAATCGTCTCACAAATTGCATGAATCGACTTCATTTCACTCGCGACACACATTGCGTAATAGTATGGGTTTATAGATAGACATGTCAAGTCAGAGTAATCGCGTCCGAAACATCCGTCATGACGTGTAACACCAATATAAAGAGACCGAACGCCAACTGGATCTCTCGCGACATAGGTAACGCCATTTTCGTAGTCATACAAAACAAAACCAAATACACCATCCAATCGTCGAAGCGTCTCAGAGATACCTATTTTACGATAGAGGTGAATAATGATTTCACAATCCGAACCACTTTTGTATTCATTTTCCAAACCGAATTCTTGAATCAAGTCACGAAAGTTATAAATTTCACCGTTGCAAATCAAGCGGCATTTTTTCAAATAAAACGGTTGATCTGCTGAAGGGTCCAACCCATTAATGGAAAGTCGATGAAATCCCCATGCACGCGTGTCATCATTCACAAAGATAGTCTTATCTGGTCCGCGATGTGATGAAAGAATCAAATTTTCCTGTAATGTTTTGAGCGCTTTCAATGATAGTCGTGCGACCGTTTGAAAATAAAATATACCACACATTCTGGATAACGGTGACGTATATTGTGAATCACGATGTACCGTTTAAACCCTTTACTGTGTGTTCGAAAACTGCATTCGAAATAATAAAATTGATATAAATAACCACTTGTGTATAAAGACACTGCAGAATGTCGACAAACACGATAGACAACGCCAAGCATATCAACCATATCAACCAGCTTCTTCACAATAAAGGTGTCAAGCAAGAAGACCGGATCGCCGTATTGACATCGTTATTCGAACAACGAAAGAATGCGGCGGATTCAAAGACACTCCCGACATCGTTCGTGATCGACCCAAAATTCCGCGATGTCATGGAAGTCATTCAAGCAATCGATTTCACAAACCAGGAAATAACCCAAGAGATATTCATGCTTTTCGGTAGCAAACTTACGCGATACAAGCTGGATCAATTCTATACACCGTTAACAATATCGGATTTCATAAACGCAGTCATGGTTGGCGGTAGTGAAAAGTCAGCAGTCGACCCGGCCGGAGGAACCGGCGATCTACTAATTCATTACACCGGAAATACTCATATCTGGGACATCGATGAGCATGCATTACAGCTATGTCGTTTCAATTATGAGTTGAATAGGAAAACGAACTACCATATCAAATGCAAGAATTCACTTGTATTTCACCCTAACACCGCGGATGCGTCGTCGTCGTTGTCGTTCGACTATGTTACAATGAATCCTCCATTCGGTTCAAGCACTGTCGTCACAGACGAAGCCATCTTACAACATTACGAGCTTGGGGTTGGAAAAAAGAAACAGGAAATCGGTATTCTATTTTTAGAATTAGGCCTCAAACTACTAAAGCCGGATGGTATCATGTTTGCGATCGTTCCTGCTGGGTATGTTGGGAATTCAACGAAGCCGTGCATGGAGCTTCGTGAATTATTACTGCGTCATCGAGTGATTGCATCGATTGAGTTACCCAAACAGTCATTCAAACGTAGTGGAACCGGTGTGAATACATATATTTTGGTTGTGCAGAAGAAGGCAGCAGCACTGGTGACAGAGCCATACCCAATCTTCATATCATCTGTTGCCAACATTGGGTATGAATTGTCAAAAGCAAATACGCCGGTGAAATACCGGATTGTCCGAGAAACGGGTGATATCATGATGAATGATGAAGGACACCCGATCGTCGATAATGATCTGGTTGAATGTGCTGGGCAACTTTCGCAGTTTGCGGTAGACTGTAACGTATCGAATGTCGCTGCTTCGGTTCCCGCGGTCCCCTCTACCCCACTATACGACACGGTAGAGTCATCGTCATTACAAAACCTGATACTGGACGTGAAGCGATACAGCCGTATCTACCGGTTGCTATTATCAAAATTGACATCCACGCCAGGTTGTGTTCCGATCAGCGACCTATCAAAACTCGTCTTGAAAGCGACCAAAATCGAGAAGAATAAAAAATACAAGTACATCGACATCGGCGAGATATCCACCCCGTTATATGGTAGCAAAGAGTTATATGGATGGGAGTTGCCATCACGAGCCAAATATGCGCTTCAGAAATACGATATTCTCGTGAGTAAGTTGGAAGGCACCGTATCATACTGCGTGATTTTGGACGATTCTGATAACTATATATCAACAAACGGCGTCACAGTCCTTCGCCCGAAGAATATGAACACCTTGTATATCTTATTCGCAAATATTACCAAGAAAGACTTCATTGTTCAGCATACCGCCTATTTAACGGGGAGTATAATGGCGTCATTGGGCGACAGCGATATCGCAGGGATTCTTATGGATACAAATATCGACGTGAATATGACAAAAAAAATGGTCGAAGCACTGACCGCATTGAACGCATCGCGTTTGTAATTATGAACCGAAATCCTCTTTGTATTTAATACGAATTCAATATATCCTCGTATGACATCACCATTTGGTGTGTATTCGTATACGGAGCCTTCGTCGAAGGCGTCACCGGCGTTGCTGTAAAGAGATCCCGAAATGCGCCTGCGTATTTTTTTTGATGATCGGGGTTGGCGCGAAGAAGACGCAGAATTTGCTCGATTCGCTCCTCTTCGGAATGCCCACCTTGTTCTCGATTGCATGAGCAGTGACCGATGTAAACATTCCCGGCTTTCGTACCCGTTTCAGGATCACGGTGGCAGAAGTTGACGCTGTGTTCTTCCGCACAGTATGACTGGTTGAGTTCTTGAACACTTACGATATTGCCGCACCATAAACACTTGTGGCTATTCGGCGCGATTGAACCGACTGCAATACCCAACTGTTGTTGAATCGCCACTGGCAGTTCTGGAGCACCTTCACAAGCGAAGATCTGTTTGATGAGTGAGATCAAGATGTCATTTTGTTCAGTGGGCCACGCAAAGTCAGCTTCTCTGACGCCAATCGGTCGTGGAAATGACGGGCATGATTCATACTCCGCGCGGGTCATTGATTTCGGCACGGGAGGGCTATGGCGAGACCGACGGTTGAAGTAGGGGTCTCCAGTTCGTGTGAGTGAAGATCCGGTGCCAGCAGCACCACCGCCCGCTGCACCCTCATCAACAGAAGCGGTAGCGGCAGCAGCCTCGAACTGATGAAGCGCGTCAATTTTGATGCATTTTGTATTTCCTTTTGAGACATAAGCGTCCTGTTTGCATTTTTCGATGATTGTAGTAAGCGATGTGTTTGTTTTGAAGGCGTCAAGAAGACACTTGATATTGATTTTGGGGACATTGAATTCAGAGAACGGGACCTTTCCGCCAGGGTAAACATCACTGAATACACTGGTGTCATCACGCGCACATGGCACAAACGTCTCATTGAACACTTTGCGTGGAATATCGAACTCCACATCAGAGTCGAATGGCTTGATTGTCACAGATTCCTCTTGATTTTTGATCACAATCGACGGCACACCACCGCAGATCCAACTTACCTTTTTTGCTCCTTTGTGGTCAAATGACCGGGTTGGCCGAACAAACTCGGTCGTTCCTGTAATCAGATATTTCAACATTTTCGACGATCCAGAACCAGCTGCAGAACCAGTAGTAGTAACCGACATAATACGACGTATTGAACACTGTATTCCAAACATAGTAGTAAAAAGATTTCAATTTTTTTACTAATATATTTTCATATTATAAAGTAAGTAAAAATGGAATTCTATGGTGTTGTAAATGGAGCATACACAAATCACCATGACCGACTTGATGAAATCAATGAACGTATATCTCAAAGAAATATTCCATCTACGGATCTTCGACCAGCGTATAGTGTTCGCCCTCTTTCATCCAAATACGCGATGATGCCGATTTTAGAAACACGACCGGTTCCGACTGTAGAAATCCCGCCTTATCAACATTTCACCACCGAAACCGTTTTCAATCCAGGAAATGCGAAAGCCCCGTGGCGTGGATGGGCTGAACGTGTGAATCTTGAGTCCTCTCTTCGAAACCAGTATTTCGCACTTCAACGCAACGACCGCGCAGTTTACGTCCCAGACTCGAGAAGTGATTTATACGAAGTGATGATTGATGCACGTCCCGTTGAACAACCAAACCCGTACTTATTTGAGAATGGAGCAACAAACTTCGCACCAATGAATCCGAATCCGAACAATTTAGGCAAACTCACTTTTGAAAACTCTACACGATTCCAACTTCGTACGCTGAATTGCACGTATGATGGATTCTGTACAGGAGAAGGCGGTCCTTCGAACGAACCTGCCACAAGTCGCATTCCGGAAGAACAACTGAAGAAGAAGAACAAAGAAAAAAAACAGAAGGTACACTTCGCTCATATTGAGGAGGGTTTTACTGGGAGGTCTGAGGCAGAACGTGAAAATAATGAAAACCAGGGGAAATTTCCAACGCATATACCTCGCGCAACGGCATCATCGAACGCGCGTGAACATTTGACCATGCGAAATCGGATGTAAGTAGGCCGTGACGGCGTGACACCGTGACACCGCGACACCGCGACAAGTGAATATAAACATAACTTCACGTAGTATAATATAACAATCCATGCCGAATTATTGTTCTATTATAACATATAATATATTTACAAAATGGATCAAGAACGAGAAGAAGACACAACAAGCAGCACAAGAAAAGACGAATGGGATGTGTTAAGTCAACTTACACTGTCAGTTATGTCAAATCGTAATCGGTATGATAAATACAAAAAAAAAGTTGCAAATACCAGCGACACACTCATCGAACAATTTTCCAAAGAAAAAGCGTACTATAAAGAACGAATATTGGCGATGACGTGTGACTTATTTGATGAACGATGTGAAAATGATGATATCAACCACGCGCACGAAGAATATTTGAAATCGTGTATTGAATACTTGAAATGGAGTGACATTACTGAAATGGTGGAACAAGACCAACGAACAGAAGTAAAAGAAGACATTCAAACTGTCCGTCAAGAATTACATAAAAAGATACAAGAAACTTCGGTAGCCCTGACGACGGATTCACGTTCACCCAACCCCACCCCCAACCCCAGCCCCGACCCCGACCCCGACCCAGAAGACGATGAACAAACATCATCACTCATTCCGCATGCGGCTCCTGCACCGTCGTCCGCTGTCTCTGCCACGAGTACATTCACCGGAAAAATCATGTCGTTTGCAAACAAGATGTGTATCCGAAAAAAAACAATGGACGATTTTATTGTAATGAAACCGATTCCTGGAAATAGTGATCAAGAGATAAATGCGCGATTACCAAAAGTGCGTGACTATCAGAATGAAATCATGAAACGGGCGTCCGCGGGGTCAGCGGCGTCGGCGTCTCACTGGGACTGAGACAATATGCTAAGAACAGAATGAATCGTATAGGCAGAGTATGCGGTTGAATGTGTCTCCGCGACAAGTGGATCGAACCAGTAACTTCGAGAAGGTATCAGAGAAAACGCTTTGTATCCATTGATTGTTTCATTTGAGGAATCGTCATGTAACAATCGCTCCACGTCGTAGTAAGACGATTCCTGGCCGAATACAGTATCGCAAAAGTCGGATTCTGTAGTCACAACACCAATCATGTCGTCTTGAATGAAGTAGTCATATTCTCTTGACGGGACCACCATGGTCATAATGTAGTTTTCGATCGAATCCGTCACATAGGACGAGTATTTGGTTTGAAGCGTGTTCACTGGAAGTGGTAATCCAGAAGAGTCCGAATGACTGTCATCGTCGGGAAATGAGTTCTTGTAACAATTGGAAATGATGGTGTGGATGTAATAGAGCCTGTTCTTGTTATTGTATCCGATATACGCGGTCTTGTAATGCAATGTACGCTCACTATTGAAAACTTGAATGCGATACATGTAACGCGTGACTGGATGCATTGGATTCATGCACGCATACTTGTTCATGGTTTTCATTCCTGAGAGCGTGGCGGCAGCATCAACAGCGTCAGTAACGTCAGTGACATCAGAGAGATA
>Ga0194116_10006651_pt1 | contig 12246 bp, 11 predicted proteins | sample TA2MahsurfametaG_4_FD_148617 | JGI IMG/M metagenome (GOLD analysis project Ga0194116, IMG submission 148617) | Freshwater microbial communities from Lake Tanganyika, Tanzania - TA2015008 Mahale S9 surface | ecosystem: Environmental > Aquatic > Freshwater > Lake | place: Tanzania: Lake... | reverse complement strand
TGCCGGACAGCAGAATGCCGTACAACTTGGGCCTCGATTAGAACGCGGCAGTCGGATTCCGGGTCGGCGCTCTCGCTCCGGTTTCAATGCCCTTCAAATCGGGCCTACTTCTGAACCACGATCTTCAAATAAGCGGCCAGACCTACGCTGGGACTGTTTCAATGCCCTTCAAATCGGGCCTACTTCTGAACCTCGGCCGCCGACAAGGCCACAGACTCCTCCAAGTTTCAATGCCCTTCAAATCGGGCCTACTTCTGAACTGGAGTTATCAACGATCCCGGAAGGGGAACAGCGTTTCAATGCCCTTCAAATCGGGCCTACTTCTGAACTCGACGAGACCCCAAAGGGGAAGCGCACGCTGAAAGACGTTTCAATGCCCTTCAAATCGGGCCTACTTCTGAACCCGGATAAATGGATCTGGCTGATCACGCCCGGTGGGTTTCAATGCCCTTCAAATCGGGCCTACTTCTGAACCGTGAGCAAAGTGTCTCCAAGTAATGGGCCTTGCGTTTGTTTCAATGCCCTTCAAATCGGGCCTACTTCTGAACACCGTGCCACCATTCAAGAACAAGAGCAAACCCGCCGTTTCAATGCCCTTCAAATCGGGCCTACTTCTGAACATCATGAAAAAAGAAAAAAGTATAGTCTCTGCGGTTAGTTTCAATGCCCTTCAAATCGGGCCTACTTCTGAACCCTAGCCGATTCAGGCCAGACGGCGCAAGGTCTGCAGAAGTTGAGTTCTGCCACCGCAGGCCACTATCGCACCCCGACGCCGTTGACTCGGTATGTTGCTCGCCGGCGAAGACGGGGCAACGCGATGAGCTTCTGCCACCCCATTGAATGCGGGCAGTTCGCGAAATCTTCGGGTAACGCGCTCACAAAATGTAGTAGCCCTTCCACTCTTCGAGGGTACGCTCGCCCATTGTGGTGACGAGCGGCCCATCAGCACCCGTTTCAATGTAGTAAAAACGGATTTGATCTTCCTCGCTATCAATCATGCCACGCAGAGTTTCCCTAAGGATGTTTTCTTCATCCGTCCGCTCGAATCGGCACTCAAAGGTACTCAGTTGCACTCTAGTACCAACACCCTGAAGTGTACTGAAGACCGACTGTCTTCGATCATCGTCAGCGATGTCGTAGACAACAATCACTAACACTTGGTCATTTCCAAATCACTGGTCGATAGTTGGGCTTGTCATTCGTTACTTCGCGTGCGAGCAATTTCGCCTGCGTCCCTATGGCCTGCCGCCAACTAATCCGACGCCCGAGGTACGGGTGAGCAAACTCTGTGATAAAGCGGATTTCCAGTGCCTCCAAGAACCGTTTTCGTGCAGGCGCACCGAGCCGACATGACGGCTTGGCACCCTGCTCCACCACGAAGTCCAGAGGTGTCAACATCTTGGTGCGAATGATTCGCATGACCGTCGAGTCGACGACGCATGGACGAAACTCCTCCATCAAGTCCAGAGCAAGACCCTGCCGACCCACCCTGGGTTTGTGAAGAAATGATGCATAGGGGTCCAGACCGGCGGCCAAACACGCCGAGACAACCTCCTGAAACAATATTGAGTAACCGAACGACAGCATCGAATTGACGGGGTCTGGCGGCGGCCTGCGTTGGCGCGTGTGGAAATTCCAATCGCTGCCACACATGTCGCCAAAAGCTTGAAAATACAGCCTTGCTGCGATGCCTTCGCAACCCATGACTTCCGGGCGAGTTTCGGCAATTGCAAGTCGGCGAACGATTTCTGCTTGCCCTTGCAGGGTGGCGGACAGACGTGCGCGATTGGCTCTTCTAGTGAGGTGCACGAGTAGTCGGCGCTGATTAAGAATTTTGGCCTTAATCATCGCTCGTGAAACGCTGTCGCAGAATGCTTCGTCGCGCATGCGCTTGTATTGCGATTCCCGCAGAAACGGGTCTGAGCTGACGAGACCGTCCATTCGCCCGAAGTAATTGCCGCGATCACTGATGAAGACGATTTCAATCTGACTCTGCATCGCCATCTGCAGGAACGGTGTGGTTAGGCCGACCCGGCCGAGTATGACTACTTGGCGTGTACGGGCGAAGGGGACTGACATCGGTTTCTCGTCTGGTCGCTCGATGCGGATTCTCTTGCCCTTGCGGCGAAGCAGGGCGCCGGGCGTCGCAACATACAAGGTGCTTTCGAGCGGGGCGTGCATCGAAATCTGCGGTGTCTGTTCTCGCAATCCGATAGTCGCACCTAGAAAGTGCACTCCGCGCTCGAATGTTGCCACTTCGGTTTTCGGCTCGGATACGAGCAGTCCGAGGTCTGCATACGCTGCCCGAACCGCTTCAAGTACCCTTGGCGCATCGTTGCTGTCGGCAATCGGCACGGCAATGTCGTCGGCGTAGCGAACCACCTGCATCCCCAGCCTCAGTAGTTGTTGATCTGCAAGATTTAGGTAGAGGTTGCAGAGCACCGGAGAAAGTGGTGATCCCTGTACGAGACCGACAGCCGGTGCTTCGTCTGGTGCTGAGCGATAGAGCACCGCGCGAATCAGGCGAACTACCGCTGCATCAGCGATTGTCGTGGTCACAATCTCGTCGAGTCGTTGTAAGGGGATACTGTCGAAACAGTCGCGAATATCGGTGCGCACCACAGCACTGCAACCGTCGTCTCGCGCCTCATACAATGCCGCAATCGCATCGGTAGTTGAAAGTCCTCGGCGATAGGCAAAACACCAGGGGGAGAGCCTTTCGTCCACGGCATCATCGATTACCGACGCGATCACCCGTTCCACAATGCGATCCCCGATACTCGGCACGCCGAGCGTGCGATGCCCGCCCGATTCCTTCGGGATGCGCAACTTGCTGACTGGCCCCGGAACCCAGGTGCCGTCACGCAGCCGCTGAGCTATTGAAGCCAGATTCCTGGCAACCGAGCTCTCGAATCGATTCACGTCCTTCTGTGGGAGCTGGGCCTCCCCCACCCCACGAATGTGCAACCACGACCGCAGCAAATTTTGCTCGTCGCAAATCTCATCAATGAGATTCATAGAACAAATCGTCGCACCCATGTCGCAGATTTGCGTGGATACTCATTGACGGACTAGGACTGACCACGTTGGAAGGCTCAAAGTGATGCACATCGCTGTCCTTGAAACGCAATCAAACCAGCCGTATATTTTCGCCTCAAACCGCCAGGCCGCGGCGCTCGGCGCCTCTCAGCTCCTGCTCGAGTCCTGCACCAAGTGGGTGCTGGAGGAGTGCGTGCCGAGCGCTTCGGGGGATCTCACTTCCACACACGTCCGTCGGGAAGTGCTCGGCGGACAACCACCGCTCGACGCCCTCCCGCAGGGAGACATTCATGTCGCAGTCGCCACGAGTGGTCGTGCTGTACTCATTTCCGAACGGCGTGAGGATCTGGAGGACAAGATCTTTGCACTTACTCTTCGTGCACTGCGTGAAGCACCCGGAATGGGTCTCACAGCAGGCATTGCCGAATTCCAGCGGTCAGACTCTGCAAGGGAAAGTGAGTCGAGATTGCAGGAGGCTGCGCCAGTTTGGCGGGCGATGAGCGAAGCATCGCTGCGTGCGAAGCGAAACTGGATGCAAGCAACTCGCCCGGAAATGCGCTTCACTCGCATGCCCCTCTTGCGCGACTGCAATCTGAGCCGCTACCCCGCAAGCTGTCGCGTGCGCACACCCGACGATGTCGACGAGTTTCGTTCGCTGATCGTGCATCGCCAGATCGAGGCCCGGGATCGTGCTCTCGAACGAATTCGCCAACAAATGAGGGACGAAGATGCGGGCGTTCGCATCGCCAAGGAGATCGATGATCTCGGCTCAGGCTGGCAGGCAGTCATTCACGCAGATAGCAACGGCTTCGGCGCACTCTTCAGCGCTCTCGGCAAGGTGCTGCCACGAGGCGACTCTGAATGTATCGAGTCTTACCGTAAATTTTCGCTCGATCTAGAACAAGTGACGATAACTTCGCTGGCAGTTGCAATTCGGCAGGCTCCAGCCAGGCCCAGCGTCTACCCGATTGTCTTCGGCGGCGACGACGTAACGCTTGTCGCGCGGGGTGAGGTCGGCCTCGATCTCGTTCAGCGATACCTTGATGAGTTCTCAAGGAGGGCCTCAGAAGTTCTGCAGGAACTACCGTGCCCCGAAGATCTTCGCGACATCCTGCCACCCTCCCTCTCGGCCAGTGCGGGTGTCGCCTTCGTGAAGCCCGGTCATCCGTTTTTCTCTGCGTACGAGCTCGCTGACGAACTCACCAGTTCGGCGAAGCGTCCGTACCGTGGCCAGTCCACCAATGAACACATGGTGTCGGCCATCGACTTCCATCTGTTGTTCGACTCGACCAGTTCAACGCTCGACGCCATCCGCGAGCGACGGCAAGGGAGCAACCCGGAACCCCTGCACGGTGGACCATACGACGCACTCCCGTCTGATGCGTCCACTCCGACCAGGGCAAACCTGCCGAAGTTGAGCGATCTGCGGGCTGCGGCAAAAGAGCTGTTTCACGCTCGCCCCGTTCTACGAAACCTCCGCGCGACGCTGAGTACAACCTCAACGACCCCCGAAGCACAACTGCGTAGCGCCAAGAGCATTAGACGAATCAACCAAGAAGAGTTCGAAAGAATTATGCGACTCATGGAAGGTCGTCAGTTACTAGATGTCATCGACCTCGTGGATATAGAAGTTCCGGCGGTAATCGGAGAGGGTGACTAACCATGGTCCTCGAATTGCGTGTCACGTTGAAGAGCGACTGGCACATCGGTACTGGTGTCGGGCGACCAGGCGATGTTGACGCACTGATCGCGAGAGACGGCGACGACTTCCCGTGCATCCCCGCAAAGAGCCTTACTGGCGTACTGCGAGATGCAGCCGAGAACCTAGCGCGAGAACTTGGCAAGGACTGGCCGGATCTCGTCAACGAAGTCTTCGGTGATCAACCGGGTCTACCCAGCTCTCGCAGCGAAAGCAGCCCCCGACCGTCGGCCATATCTGTTCGTCTCGCTCGACTGTCCGATGCGTTTCGCAGCGCACTGTCTGACACTCGGCTACGTCAGAACCTCACGATCGTGCGCTCAAGCACCTCGATCGACGCGTTTGGCGTGGCACGAGACGACACCCTTCGCTCGATTGAAGTGGCGCGTGCAGGTCTCCAGTTGACCGCCCCCGTTCGACTTGAGCCCCGGTGGTCTGATGAGGCAGAGACCATGAAATATTCCGCGGCAAAGACCGTGGAATACTTCATTGCCGCGGCTGCGCGTCTCGTGGAGACAGTTGGGGGTCGTCGACGGCGCGGTTTGGGCAATGCGGAGGTGCGACTCTTCAGGAACGGCGTCGAGGTAGTACCCGTCGACGGAGACTGGTCCGCAGCACTACCTGTCAACCCACCCCCCAGCCGCACGAATACCAGCGACAGCCGCCGAGGTCGACTTGTCTCCAGCGTGACGCAGCGCTCCCACGAGGGTGGGGTTACCACACGCCTCGTGGTGACTGCCCTATCCCCACTCCTTCTCGCCAGTGAAGTTCGAGGCAATCAGTGGTCGACCGTCGACTACATCGGTGGCAACCTGTTGCTGCCGATCGTGCACCGCGCCCTTGTGGCGTGTGGTGTGGATGCCGAGGCCGCCATAAGACACCAACACGTCATCGTCCGGCGGGGCAACCCGGTACTGAGCGACGAACGCTTGCTGCCGGCACCTTTCATCTTCGAGGAGGAAAAGGGCTACAAGTCTCAACCCTGGAAGAACTCTCGCGACGTCGAGATCAGTGGTGACAAGAGTGCTGGGGTGTACAAGCCGGTACGGGGAGGATGGGTTGGCGAGAATGGCTTGCGGGCTCGTGGCGTAGCCGTCGAAGAATACTCCCACAACACAATCGACGACACGACACAAAGCACTGGCACTGCTGGACTGTACTCGTACAGGGTTGTCGCCGCACATCAGACCTTTGCAAGTGAGTTGTGGTTGTCTGACGCACTGCATGAAGAGATCGAGTCATCCGAGTCGCTGCTTCGAGAACTGAGCACTGAACATTCCGTCGGGCGGTCGAAGAAGGATGACTATGGTCGCGTGCGCATCGAGGCATCGCCATTATCAGACTGGAGGTCTCTACAACCCGTTGAGAGCTCTAGAACGAAGATTGAGATGATTGAGATGTGGTGTGGCTCCGACGTGCTGCTACTGAATTCTGCACTACGACAAGAGCCCACGGCTGAGCAGTTGACCGAAACCGTTGCTCGCACCGTTGGGGTTCGCCTCAGATACGAAGCGGACAGAAGTGTGATTCGTACTCGTCGCCTTGACTCGTGGTCGGCAGCCTGGAGTCTCCCCCGCCATACGCTCAGTTGCATAAGTGCTGGCTCGGTGGTTGTGGCGAGTCTGGCCGAACCAAGCGACATCCAACTCCCACCCAGGATTGCCGTTGGTGAGCGGCGAACGGAAGGTTTTGGTGAAATCCTCTTGAATAATCCGCTTCTTACCCGAGGAGAGATCCCGCTAAATGTGGAGAGCCTGCATCGCTCGAGAGCTTCCGAGAACACAGACATGAGCACAGGCCAACAGGTCGGCAAACCCACTGATGAAGAAGCACGACTATTGGATGAGCTTGCGCGTTTGGCGTCCATCAACGCCATTACTCGTAGGGCGATTGAGATAATCGAGTCGCGCGATGGTCTTCAAGGAATTGGCTGGGACAACAAGAAACCTACGAACTCTCAGATCGGCAAGATTCGTGCATGGCTTCGGAGCGATAATTCCGCGATGCCAAGCTCGTTCCAGCGGAATTTTGATGCCCAGGTGCATAACCGCCTGCAGGAACTGCTGTCTGGCGCTGAGGTGTGGGATGTGCTCGGCTGGGACTGCATCATTTCCCCAACGACATGGAGCAACGATCAGACCGGTCAATTCAGGAACAACCTTCGACGGAAGGCAGTGCAGATACTCGTTGAGACCGCGCACCAACACCGCACCCGAGGTGGCACACGATGAGCCCGTCTTGGTCAAGCAACGCCTTCGTGCATTTCGAGGCGCGTGGCACCATGAAGTTCGTAAGTCCATTCCATTCGCGCGGTACAGCGAAGATCGTCGGACTCGATGCTCCTCTTGTTCGCGATGGTGTCGGCCGCCTGATTGTCCCGGGTACGAGCCTGGCCGGTGCACTACGCGCGTGGGCGACGGAAAACATTCATGACAGCGGAGACGCTGACAAGGGGTTCGGGCAAGGCGACATTGATGCGCTTTTTGGGCCGCGGGCAGCAAAGCGTGAGAGTGCCCTTAGCCAGACTGCTGCAAGTTGTCTGACTTGCTGCGATGTCGTCATCGATAATGCAACTGAATCACTGCGAGATGGCGTGGGCATAGACCGCTATTCCGGTGCTGCTGCAGAGAACTTCAAGTTTGACTACAGCCTGCTTGAGCCCGGCGCCGAAGGAACCGTGCAGTTGCGGCTCCGTCTGCCTGCCAATGACGCCGAAGGTCAATCGGGCGTTTATCGTGCCTTTCTCGCATGCTTGGCCGCACTCCGCGACGGGGAGTTTGCGATCGGTGGCCTCGTAACGAAGGGGCTGGGGCGGTTCACAGTGGAGAATCTCAAGGCACTTCGCTGGCACTCGGGTCGCGATGCGATTCTCGATCGGGTGGCGAATGCGGGCGGTCCTTCTTGGAGTCAAACGGCATCAACAACTCCCATCCAGTTGGCGGAGAACACTCACATTGGCCCGACTGCCGACTTCAACGTCGAATTTCGACAACTTGGGCCGATGTTCAGCAGGTTCAGAGTTGATGGCGGTCTCGTTGACGCAGTTCCCCTGGTCGAACGACGAGATGGCAAGGCTGTCCTCGTGATTCCAGGCTCATCCGTCAAGGGTGTGCTCCGTTCGGAAGCAGAACGAATCATGCGCACCCTGCTGAATCTTGACTTCCCAAGCGACGGCTCGCTGAATGACCAAGTGAAGGTCCCGCTCGTGAACAAGATCTTTGGTACTGGCAAGATCAGTAGCCAAGCAAAGGCCGCTCCCACAGCGCTTACCGATGAACTGTGCGACCAACGTGGCGCCATGGAATGCCCAGACCTGGTGTCAGAACATCTTTGCACTTGGGAGCAGTGGCAAGACCTGCGGGAAACCATAGCGAGCGAGAAGCGCACCGAGAAAGACAAGGCCGGACACGCAGGACAGCTTCGAGAGCTTCGACAAAAACTTGATACGGCGTCCCTTAAGTCCTGGAAAGTAACGACCAACGTGGCAATCGACCGTTGGACCGGTGGAGCCGCGGAAGGCAAACTCTTCTCTGTTCTCGAACCACACAACGTGGAGTGGCAACTGTTACGCCTGCGACTTCACGTCCACCGACTGTCTGACGACGAGACGGCGGCAGCCAAAGTACTGCTGCATCTCGTGCTTGCAGCTCTTCACGAGCAGCGACTTGGCTTCGGGTTTGGCTTTGATCGTGGCTACGGCCGGGTTTCGGCTGAAACGGTCAATGGACATACGCTTACCGAGCACCGAAATGACATATACAAGACCCATCGCGAGGCTTGGCGGCGCCAACTCGAGCGCTATAGGTCAGCCGAGGCATCATCATGAGTGGCTACATCTGCACGAGCAAAGTGGACGAGGACGCCTCGTCGTTGCTGGCAAGACGTGAGCTGTCGGGGAGCACCGTATTTATCTCGACGCCGCGCCGTTGGTTGACAGCCGTCGTGGGCGACGGCGGCACACTCTTCGGCCATGATGATGCCGTGGTCGACCTTGGCGATGTCTTCGCCCTCGAGGGATTTCATCCGGATACTGGTCTCAACTTTCGTTGGCGACTGACCGCTGAGGGTGGCGTCGGCGCGACCATCGGATCTTCAGATGTGCAGACCGAAGAATCGAGTCGTATTCTCAGCCACATTGATACGGAGTATCTGCTCTGGGGCTCCATCGCTGAGGTAGACGATGATTGGGCAAGGCTCCATGAAGCGCGCGTCGGATCGATATGGATTCCAATCACGGGTTCACACGCGTGCGTCGGCTCGCGGGCGCGAATGACTCGCCGCGAGTACATCACACGCTCTGACGACGGAATTGCCGTGGTTGCCGACGAACTTTACATACGACTTACAGTCGAGTCATCTGAAACGGAGTCGTGAGCCATGAGTCAGTTCCTTAATCCCTACAACTTCATTCCTTGCCCCACGCGCACTCCCGGGGATAAAAACTTTGGCGATAACCGACCACCTGGGCATGAGCGCCTGCACACCGAATGTGTTTCAGGCACGATGGATGACCGTGTTACAGGCACGATGGATGACCGTGTTACAGGCACGATGGATGTAAGGATCAAGGCACGAACGCCACTTCTGGTGCCTGACTCGGAGTACGAGGTTGACAATAATAATCATGTAACGAAGAAAGTCCGAGTTGATGACAAAGGACATCCACTGATACCCCCGTCGTCAGTCAGGGGCGCGTTGCGGTCGGCATTCGAGATCATCACGAACTCGCGCATGGGTGTGCCGCAGCAGAAGACCCGTGAAGATTTGCGACATGCCGAAAAGATTGATGATCTCTCTGCGGCTGACCATGTGTTCGGATGGGTCAGTGATTCGGGCCGCGGCCAGAAGCACTCTTCCTGGGCCGGACAGATCTCCATTGGTCCAGTCACCGCACTTGACTTTGCCCCCGATAAGCCACGAACATTGACATTGGCGGTGCTGTCATCGCCCAAACCACACAAGAAATTAGAATGGTACGGATCTGAGGCAGAGGGCCGAAAGGTATACCTTCATCACCACTCACAGCCTGCAAACGAAAACCATAAAAAAAACACAACAAACCAAAGTATCACCGGCACCGTAGCCACAGGAACGTTCACGTTTCGAATCAGTCTTCGTAACGTTTCAGAAATTCACTTCGGTGCGTTGCTGTATCTGTTGATGCTTCAGGATGAGCACTATCTGCACCTTGGGGGAGCAAAGCCTCTTGGCTACGGGAGTATCCGACTGGAAATCATCGAATCACAGATCGCTATCGCTACAAACTCCGAATGGAAAGACTCATTCAAGGAGTTGAAGTCCGTCAGCCACTTCGATCTCGAGGATCTCAAGAAATACAAGACAGATTTTGAGTCCGAAGTTAATAAAACCTTTGGAAATGAAGTTCTTAAGCAGTTCGGCTGCATCACGAAGATCAAGCCGTCTGACCAGATGATTCGCTACCCCAAAACAAAGGGCGAACGACTACGCCTAGATCCGCCGTGCCCACCACATACGAAGTAGTGTTCAGACTTCGCACGGTTCTTCGACGAATCACGTTCGCCGACGTGCACCGTCTTGCCTGCTACCTCGTTGAAGAGCCCGGACCGGAGGCGCATGCTGCACAGGTGAAATCATTCAGCGTTTGGCCGCTGCACTACGACAACGATCGCTGGTATCTAACGATTAACGCAGTCAACGACTCTGAGCAGTGGGACCGTCGCATCAATGATCGCTTAGCGAAGACACCACACCTCGGCACCGACATTCCTCTTGTAGAACCCCGACTGCACGTCGCACGAGTTTCATTTTCCGAGATAGCGAAGCAGTCTCCCCGAACGCGGCAACGCGTAACCTTCGTATCTCCGACAACCTTTTCTCGGAACGGGCGTTCCTACGCGCTACCAGATCCAGTGCTCATTCATCGGCAACTCGCACGAAAGTGGAATCTGTTCGCTCCACCCGAACTCAAATGGTCAGACGAGACAGTGGAACAACTCTGTCAGACGGTCGTTTTGGAATCGGCGAATATTGAAGCGAGCCGTTTGCCGAATCTCGGTTCTCGGGTTGGTTTCGTGGGTTCAGCAGAGTTCCGTACCGAACATACGTCTGCTGCCATCTTCAGTTCACTGTGGCACTTTGCCACATTTTGTGGTGTCGGTTCGCTGACCACTCAGGGTCTCGGTGCTGTGCAGTTACCAATAGACGAACGGTCAGCGCGAACCAAGTGAACTCGCAAACGTGCCGAGTCGGCGACAGCCAATAATTGAACCCGCCTGATCTCGCACGAAGTCAACTGGGAAGAGCAGATCCGTACGGTCACGCCTAGCTTCGGCGACGATACGACTCACCAGATAGTGCACTCCGGGAACTGAAGCCGGTAAACCAACCAGGTCTCCCGTTGCAACCTGAGCAACCTCGATGTGCATCGCATCTCCAGAGTCACTGCTACCGACTGATACGACCCCTAGTGGCCGAGGATTTTCAACGACTCTTGCTACGAGACCCGACCTTGGAATTTCAATCCTCTGATCTTGCGTGACCTCAACAGTTACGGCATGCGGGGTCAGATTGACTATCACAAGTCAAAGTTATAGGTTGTTGCCGTGCACCCCAGAGTAAGACGATTCGGAAGACGCTTTATGGTTTGGGCTCCAATAACCTTTTCAATGGCAGCAAGTGAGTTCGTCAGCGCTGTTGACTGGTTGACTAAGGTTGGAATCCTGGCTGGCGCAACCTTGGTGGTCTGCTTGTTTCAGCCGGCTTTTGTGAAGAGGTTCGTAAATCCCTTCGACCCACAGACCGCAGACGAAAAGGAGTTACAGAAAGTTCATGCATTTATAGGCGTTGACAACAGACCGAAAGGACCTTTGGAACTCGGGGATGAGCAGAAAGACCGAATCACAAAGAATCGCGAGTTGTTTCGCAAGGAGTCATGCTTGTATCAGAAAGACAACGAAAAATTTGAGGACTTCAAGGATTTTGAAAGCCTTCACTTCCCGCCTTCATACGGCACTTTGGGTCTTATCAGACAGACAGCTGGACAAGCGCTTAAGCGAATTGACTTCCTTGTAACTCAACAGATGGAATCTAAACAAAAAGATGACCTCGAGAAATATACGAAAATTCTGCTAACTGCACTTGACATTGCTAATGGGGATACTGTAATTAGGCATGAATATGCAGGAATAGAGATTGACGTCGAGGGGTTGCGATCTCTCTTTGAAAGGGTCGCTACTAAGTCCGCAAAAGACCTCGAGGGCCGACTAGCAATTGATACTACGGGTGGTACGGCACTACATACTCTCGCAGCTGCCAAGGCATCAGAAGGAACTGAGGCACTTATCATTTACAATAATGCAAGAGTCGTCCGCGATAGGGAACGATGTCCCTCGTTGCAAGTAGTTGAGGTTTAGTGCAACCTTGAGAGTTCGCTCAATGACAAATGGACAGTAACGCAAATTAGTATGCATCACGTGAGCGGACGCGCCGATGCAACGATCGGCGCGGGCAACGACGTGCTGCCCATC
>Ga0194116_10006648_pt1 | contig 12253 bp, 14 predicted proteins | sample TA2MahsurfametaG_4_FD_148617 | JGI IMG/M metagenome (GOLD analysis project Ga0194116, IMG submission 148617) | Freshwater microbial communities from Lake Tanganyika, Tanzania - TA2015008 Mahale S9 surface | ecosystem: Environmental > Aquatic > Freshwater > Lake | place: Tanzania: Lake... | reverse complement strand
TTCATGGACCTTATGTTTCTGAAAAAGAAATAGAAAAAGTTGCAACATATTTAAGATTACAAGGAAATCCAACCTATGTTGAAGAAATTACAAAAATTGATGAATTAGAAAATGATGAACCAATTTTAAATCAAGATGGAAAAGATGAATTATATAGCAAGGCTGTTGAAATTATAAAAACAGAAGGTAAGGCATCTACTAGTTTTTTACAGAGAAAGCTTGGAATTGGATATAATAGGGCAGCAAGAATCATTGATCAAATGGAAGAAGAAAAAATTATAAGCCCTGCAAACCACATTGGTAAAAGGGAAATTTATTAAAATTGCCAAAAAAAATAATATTAATAATTTTTTTTTTTATTTATTTTTCTAAATATTCTTATTCTAATGAGATACAAAAAATAATTCAAAAATTAGAGGAAACTAAAAATCTTAAATTTGATTTTATTCAAACTTTAGACAAGTCCGTTGAAACTGGTAATTGTCTATTAGAATTTCCAAATAAGTTTCTCTGCCATTATAAGGAATTAAATAGAAAAAAAATTTTAATTGATAATAATATCTTATATTTAGTTGATGAATTAAATAACAAATCTAGTCAGAATATAACTGGAACTTCCATTTTATTTCTAACAGACAAAAATGAAATGATAAAAGCTTTAAAAAAAATTAACGATTATAAGATCTTTGGAAATCTTATTTTTGTAAAACTTTATTTCTCTCAAAATGAAACTATTGATCTATATTTTGATCAAAAAACATATCTAGTTTATGGTTGGAAGGTAATTAACTATGATGGAACTTTTTTAGAATTTATTTTAAAAAATGTATCAACTAATATTCAAAATATTGGGAAATTCTCGATAGATTAAATACTAATCGATATTTAATTCTTCAGACTTAAAGACTCTCATTCCTCTAGCCATATAATTTTTTAATGCATTTGGATGGTCTAATGTACAAGTGTGAACCCAAACTCTTTTTGCTCCTTTGCTAAAAGAATTCTCGATTGCATGACATAATAAATAACTACCAATTTTTTTACCAAAATATTCTTTAAATATACCAAAATATGCTATTTCAAAATTCTTGTGCTCATCAAAAATTAATTCGTAATATCCAACTAAATCCTTATTTTTAAATATTGTATATAGTTCATAATTAGGATTTGATATTAATCTTATCCAATCATTATCACTCCAGCTTAATCTATCTTTCCAGTTAAAATCTTTCCCGATTTCTTTATATAAAAACTTTGGAAGATCTTTATTAGTATTATTTTCCTTTTTAATAGATAAATTTTTTTCTAAGCATTTAGAAAATTTTAAATCACGAATTGTATTAATCTCTAGAAAGAATCTAGAAACTTTTTTTACCATTCACTTCGAAATCATTTTTCCAAGCTTTTCACCACCAAATATATGAAAATGCATATGTGGTACTTCTTGACCACCATTTTTTCCATTATTTACTAAATAACGATATCCTGTTTCTTCGATATTTAAAATCTTCGCAACCTTTCCTAGTCCTCTTATAAAACCATCTATTTCTTCAATTTTAGCATTACTAGAGAAATCATTTAAATCGATATAGGGTCCCTTGGGAATTACTAAAACATGTATTTTAGTTTGTGGGTTAATATCATGAAAAGCTAAAATAAATTTATCCTCATAAACTTTATTACTAGAAATTTCACCTCTAAGTATTTTAGCAAAAATATTATTTTTATCGTACATTAATATTCCTATTATTTTTTTCCTTGATTCCTGAAATTTTTCGCCTTTTTCTTAATTCCTTTATTACAGTGGTAATTGAAATTTTTTTAAATTCAAGAAGAACCAACAGATGATATATTAAATCTGCAGCCTCGTGAGTTATATTTTTTTTGTTATAAGATTTGCTAGAAACTGCAAGTTCTCTTGCCTCTTCCATAAATTTTTTTATACAAAAATTCTTTCCTTTATTAAAAAGACTTGCTGTATATGAAATATTAGGATCTTTTTTTTTATTCTTTTTTATTCTTTTAATCAAAAATAAAATATCTCTGTTCATAAATTAATTTATCGATTGTTTTTTTAAATAAATATTTTTCATTTCTGATAACATTTGGTAAAAATTTTCTGAAAATAACTTAGTATTAAATAAGGGTGAACTTCTACAAATTAATAATAATTTTTTTCTTACATTAATTAATGCCTCCTTATTATTTGCAAGTTGAATAGCTTTATTTGTATAATCCTGTTCATCCTCAGCAATCATTTCTTTCATATTTAGATTTATGTTTATACTTTCTCCACACCGCGAAAGAAATGTATCCCCTTTTTTAGTCAGCAAAGGGCATCCCATCCATGAGGCCTCGAAACTTGTAGAACCGCCGTTATAAGGGAAAGGATCAAGAGCAATGTCAACATCATTATACATTTCAAATAAGTATTTTCGATTTATAGAACCTTTTAAAATTATTTGATCCTCCCTCACACCAAATCTTATAAAATCATCTATTATACTTTTTTTAATTTTTGCTGAGTCAATACCATTATAAATTAAAAGAATTTTACAATTTTTAACATTATTTAAAATATTGGACCAAGTTTTAATTAAATTAATATTATATTTTAGAAAATTATTAAAAGACCCAAATGTAATAAAACCCTTTCTTTCAAATGAACTAGTTTTATTTATTTCCGTTAAAAAGTTAGGTGGACTATAACAATTCCAAATACTTGGCATTTTCCATAACTTTTCTGTAAAAAACTCATCATTATTTTCTGAACAAATTGTTCTATCTGATATTAAATAATCCATATTAGATAGTCCTGTGGATGCAAGATAACCAATCCAACTAACCTGTATTGGTGCAAGCCTATTTTCAAACAGAGGTAAAATATTATTTTTGGTATGACCATTTAAATCAAATAAAATATCAATTTTATCTTTTCTAATTAAATTTATGACATCTTCAGGACTTTTACCGGCAATCAGAACCCACTTATGGAAAAACTTTTTAATAGTTTTAGTTAAGTCTGTTTCAGCAAAAGAGTTTGAATATGCAAATAAATTTAATCTATCTTTTAACTCGTATAAAGTTTTTTCAAGAAAATATCCAACCGGATGATCTACAAAATCAGCAGATACAAAACCTATATTTAATTTATCTTTATTATTTTCTATGTGTTTTACAGAACTTAAAGATTTATATTTTTTTATATTAGTACTAAATTTTTTTAAAATTTTAGTATATTCATTCTTTGGATATTTTTCCAAATAACTATAAGTAAATAATATACCTGAGTATACATCATTGTAATCTTGCTTGATTATTAATGATTTCTCAAAAAAATTTAATGCATTATTAAAATCTCTTACTCGCATATAATACGATCCAATTGCTCTTAAAATTTTATAATTATTTTTCTTTTGATAAAATTTTTCATCTAACTCCAATGCTTTAAATAAGTTTTCTTTTGTTTCATCGTATTCGTGACGCTGCAAATGAACATCAGCCAAATCCCAGTACGCCTCTGAATAATTTGGATTAATTAAAATAGCCGACCTTAATGAGACCTCAGCTTTATCGAAGGCACTGGCAGTCTTAAAAGCTTTACCTAAGTTTCTGTGTAAATAATCTATTTTTGGATTAATTTTAATTCCACAACTAAAATTATATATTGCAAGATTAATATCACCAAAATAATCTAAATATATACTCCCAAGATTATTATAAGCTTCTAAGTTAAATTTATTCATTTGAATTGATTTGCTATAAAACCTAACAGAATTGCTTATTTCTTCTAATTTTAAGTAACATAATGCAATCTTATTGATTAATAAAAAATCATTCTGTTTTAATTTATGAGCCTCTAAAAAATACTCTAGAGCTTTTCTAAAATTTAATAACTTTTGATTGCAAATACCTAAATTGTAGTTTGCATCAAAAAAATTATTTTTATTCTCTAAAATTTTTTTAAAAATTTTTTCAGCATCTAAATATTTCTCAGTTTCAAGAAAAATAATCCCTAAAATATTTAAAAGATCTAAATTATTAGGCTGCGATAAGATTAGATTATCAAGAATATGTTTTGCATCTACAAATTTTTTATTTTTTAAAAAAAAAGAAATTTCTTTTATTTTTTCATTAAAGTTATCAATCATTTAAAGTCTCACGGGGACTCCTCTTTGTGATAGATAATTTTTTGCCTCCTTGATAGAGAAAGTGCCATAATGAAAAATTGATGCTGCTAATACAGCGCTTGCATGACCTTTTTTAAAACCATCATATAAATCATTAAGACTACCAACTCCTCCAGAGGCTATAACGGGGATTGAAACCAGATTAGAAATAGCACTTATTAATTCAAGATCATAACCAGACTTTGTTCCATCTTTATCCATGGATGTAAGAAGTATTTCTCCTGCCCCTTTTTTTTCTGCAATTTTAGCGTATTGGATAGCATCAATTCCTGTTGATTTTTTTCCTCCATAAGTAAATATTTCCCATTTACTCTCTGCTACTTTTTTTGCGTCAATAGCAATCACTATGCATTGTGACCCAAATCTAATTGAGCTCTCTTTAATAAAATTGATATTTTTGACTGCTGCAGTATTAATTGAAACCTTATCTGCGCCTGCCATTAAAAGATTTCTAATATCATCAATAGTTCTTATTCCTCCACCAACCGTTAAAGGAACAAAACAATTTTTTGCAGTAGCTTTAACCTTATCTAATAGAATTTTTCTATTTTCATTAGATGCAGTAATATCTAAAAAACATATTTCATCAGCCCCTCCTTTGTCGTAAATCTTTGCTTGTTCGACAGGATCTCCTGCATCTTTTAAATTTGTAAAATTAATCCCTTTTACAACTCTGCCATCCTTAACATCAAGACACGGAATGATTCTTTTTTTAAGCATTTTGCCTTACAATTAAATCTTTGAATGCATCTGACATATTTTTTGCAAGGAACTTGCTATCATAAATAATAAATTTTTCTCTATTATCCAAAAGATAATTTCTTATTGACTGTAAAAAGATAGAGTTACTAGAAAAATTTATTGCTTTATTAATATAATCATCTTCATCATCAGCAATCCAATCATTTAAGCCGATATTATTATTTATACTTTCTGTACTCTTAGAAATGAAATATTTGCCTTTTTTGGTTAAGACGGGGACTCCCATCCAAGATGACTCTAAAGAAGTAGTACCTCCGCTATATGGAAAAGTATCTAAAGTAATATCTATTGAATTATACTTATTTAGAAGATCATACCGCTTTATATTTGATTCAAAATGTAATTGATTTATTTTAACATTTTCTTCTAAAAATAATTGAATAAAATAGGTTTTAAAGTCTTTATCATTAAAATTATTACTAAATAAATATAATTTAGAGTTGTAAACTTTGCATAATATTTTAGACCAAATTTTAATTACTTTTTGATTAACTTTTAAAATATTATTAAAACTTCCAAATGATATAAATTTGTTTTTAAAAGCTGGCAAACTACTATCCGGAGTAACATGATAGTTTTTGCTCAAAACTGTCCAAGTTTTGTCTAATCTATAAATTTTCTCTTCATAATTGCTCTCGTCTTCACTTGGTATCGTATATTTATCTGCAAAAATATAATGACTCTCTCCCATACCAACCGATGCAAGAAAACCGCACCAGGATATTTGAATTGGACAGGGTTTATAACTAAAAACATTTAATCTTCCACCTGTTGTAAATCCTGCTAAGTCTAATAAGATTTGGATGTTGTCATTCCTTAATCTATTAACAACTTCTTCATCAGACATATTAAAAATATTGATCCAATTAATATTTAATTTCTTGAAACTCTTTGAGATTTCATCTTCTTCTAATTTGTTAAAATATAGATATAATTTGAATTCTAGATTTTCAGATAAATTTTTGATTACATCGTAAACTTGATAACCTACCGCATGCTCCCTGAAATCCGATGAAACAAATCCTACTCTTATTTTTTTATCAAAAGAAAAAAAATTATTTTTGTTACTAACTTTTATATTTGTACTAAGAATTTTTTTAAACTTATTTATATCTTTATAATAATTGTCTAAATCTAAATCTTCTTTATAAAAATAACTAAATAATTTAGTCTCTAATAATAATATATCCTCATTAATTTTTAAACTTTTGTCTATAAATTCAAAACCCTCTAATATTTTTCCAATTTTTATATAATACCCTCCAATTGATGCCAAAATATTATGATCACTTGGATTACTTTCAAGAATTTTTTTTAGCAATCTTATAGCTTTTAAATAATAATTTTTTCTAGCAAAAAATCTTGATAAATTTAAACTAAGATCAATAAATGTTGGATCAATTTTTAGACCAATCTTGATAATTTGGATTGCTTGATCAATTAAATCTTTTTTAAAAAATACAGCGGCAAGATTGTTATAAGCTTTTACATAATCCAGATTTATTGAAATACACTTATTAAAACAAAGCCTCGCATCCTCTAGTTGGTTACTCTCAAGATAAAGTAAGCCTAAATTATTATAAACGTCACAGTTATCTTGTTTGAAGTTAACATATATTTTTAAATAAAAAATTGCTTCATCTCTCATTTTGAGTTGAATAAGACATAAGCTAATGTAAAAATAATTTTCTAAAAATTTGCTATTCAGAGCGATTGATTTTTTAAATATCTTTATTGCCTCTAATAAATTACTCTGTTTAAATAATACAATTGCATAACAATGAAGAAACAAGTAATTATCAGGGTCCAGATAAAGTAATTTATTAATTTCTTTATAAGCTTCATTAATCTGATTATCTCGAATATATTTATTAAAATCGTCTAAATTTTTATTTTGCATCAAATAATTTATTAAAAAAAACTAATTTTTTTTGCTCTATTGTTTTGTCGTAAATTGCTTTACCAATTATAATACCGTCCAAATTTCCAAATTTGTCTAATTGCTGAACATCTTTAATGTTCGAAACTCCACCCGAAACTACCAAAGGGATATTTACACTATTAATTATTTTTTTTAATTGAACGAAATTGATTCCATCCTTTGTGCCGTCTCTATTAATATCAGTATAAATAATTCGTCTTACACCAAAGTTCTCTAATTTTTTTGAAAAATGTATTAATTTTATTTTTGTTTGCTTGACCCAACCTTTTATTGCTAGAAAGCTTTTTCTAACATCTAGCGCTACAGCTATCTGTCCTGGGTACAAAATGCATGCTCTTTTTAAAATATTAGGATTTTCAATAGCCATGGTACCTACAACGACAGTTGATACTCCATTTTTAATCCAAAAAGATATCTGTTTTAATGTTCTAATACCCCCACCTAATTGAATGTTTAGATTAGTTTTCTTTAAAATTTTAAGTATAATTTTTTTATTATTTGATCTTTTTTTCAAAGCGGCATCTAAATCAACTAGATGAACATGAGTAAAACCTTTTTTTTGAAATTCTAAAGCTTGATCAAATGGGGAAGAATTAAAGATGGTTATTTTATTGAAATCGCCTTTGTAAAGTCTTACACATTTACCATTTTTTAAATCAATTGCTGGAAAGATTATCACAAAAAATTCCAATTTAAGAAATTAGATAGTAACTTTACTCCATTATTTTGGCTTTTTTCAGGGTGAAATTGAGTTCCAAAAATATTTTCTTTCAAAAGACCTGCAACGAGAGTTTTTTCATAATCTGTTGTGCAAATTACATTTTTTTTATCTTTAGCTTCAAACGAATAACTATGTACAAAATAAAAATGAGATAGGTTTTTTATATCTTTAAATAAATTATTTTTTTTAATGACATTAACTTCATTCCAACCCATATGGGGTAATTTCAATTTTCTATTATTTGTTTTAATTTTTTTTACTGTACCCTTAATCCAACCAAATCCTTTTGTTACTTTTTCCTCATATCCTTTTTCTGAAAATAGCTGCATTCCAACACAAATTCCAAAAATTGGTTTTTTTTTTAATAATACAAATTCATCAAGGGACTCCCACATTCCAGATATTTTTTTTACGCCTAGAGCACATTGTCGGAATGAACCTTGACCTGGTAAAATAATTCTATCTGAGTCTAAAATATCTTTGGGTTTACAAGATATTTTTAGTTTTATTTTTTTATTAATATTATTTGCGGCAAATTCTAAAGCTTTTAATACTGAATTAAGATTACCAGTTCCATAATCGACAATAGATACATACATCTAAACTTTTAGAGTATTCCTTTGGAGGAGGGCAAAGAATTTGGAGCTCTTTTATCTTTTTCTAATGCAATACGTAAAGCTCTTGCAAGGCCTTTAAAACATGATTCAATAATATGATGACTATTATCACCGTAAATGTTTTCTATATGTAAAGTGATACCAGTACTTTGAGAGAAGGCCTGAAACCACTCTTTAAATAATTCAGTATCTATTTCTCCCAGTTTTTCTACTTTTAATTTTACGTTCCAGATCAGGTAAGGTCTGTTGGATATATCTAAGGAAACCCTTGTTAATGTCTCATCCATTGGAATGTAAGCAGTTCCGTATCTTTTTATACCAATCTTTTTTTTAAGGGCTTTTGCAATCGCCTGTCCTAAAACAATGCCCGTGTCTTCAGTTGTATGGTGCTCATCAACATGAAGATCTCCTTTAGCATTTAAATTTAAATCTATTAAGGAGTGCTTTGAAAAAAGCTCGAGCATATGGTCTAAAAAACCTATTCCAGTTTTTATATTTGATTTACCTTTTCCATCTAAATTAACTTTAATTTCGATAGATGTTTCTTTAGTTTTTCTTACAACTGTTGCTGATCTCATTAGGTTAACTGATATATAAACAAATTATTGGTTTATCAATAAATTCTAGTTAAACTTGAATAATTTTAAATAATAACCATCTCTTTCTTATCGATTTTATAATTTATGAACGAAGAATTTAAATGGCATGGAACAACTATTGTGCTTGTTAAAAAAAACAAAGACGTCGTTGTAGCTGGAGACGGACAGGTAAGTTTTGGGAATACTATCATAAAAAGCACTGCAAAAAAAGTTAGGAAAATTCAAAATAGAAATGTGATTGCTGGATTTGCAGGATCAACCGCGGATGCATTTACTCTTTTTGAAAGATTAGAAGCAAAATTAGAAAAACATGCTGGAAACTTGACAAGAGCAGCTGTCGAACTTGCAAAAGATTGGAGGTCAGACAAATACTTAAGACGTTTAGAGGCATTAATGGCTGTAGCAGATAAAGAAAAAAGTTTTATGATAAGTGGCAATGGAGATGTGCTTGAGCCAGAACATGGAGTTATAGCCATAGGCTCTGGTGGTAATTATGCTCTTGCTGCAGCAAAAGTTTTAATGGATACAAACAAAACAGCAGAAGAAATAGCCTTAGCATCGCTTAAGGTTGCATCTGAAATCTGCGTATTTACAAATAACAATGTCACAATTGAAAAACTCTAAAATAAAAAAAATAGAAGAAGAGAAAATAACAAGCTTTTCTCCAAGAGAAATAGTATCTGAACTTGACAGATACGTTGTCGGTCAAAATAAAGCCAAAAGAGCTGTTGCTATTGCACTTCGAAACAGATGGAGACGTCAGATGCTAACAGACAATATGAAAGACGAGGTTCTCCCTAAAAATATTTTAATGGTTGGACCAACCGGCGTTGGAAAAACTGAAATATCAAGAAGACTATCAAAGCTTGCTCAAGCTCCATTTATAAAAGTTGAAGCGACAAAATTTACTGAGGTTGGCTATGTTGGAAAAGATGTTGAACAAATTATTAGAGATTTGATGGAAATTGCTGTCTCTATGATTAAGGATTTAAAAAGAAAAGAAGTTAAAGCAAAAGCACAACTTGCTGCAGAAGAGAGAGTATTAGAAGCTTTAGTTGGAAAAAATGCAAGCTCTGCAACTAAAGAAAGTTATAGGAAAAGATTAAGAGCAGGAGATCTTGATGAAAATATTATAGAAATTTCTGTTCAAGAAAATACAACAACTCCTTCTTTTGAAATTCCTGGAGCATCGGGAACAATTGGGATGATTAGTATTGGTGATATCTTTGGAAAAGGACTAGGTGTAAAAAAGAAAAAAAGAAAAATAAGCGTTAAAGAATCCTATGACTATTTAGTAGATGAGGAGTCAGAGAAACTTTTAGACCAAGATCAAATTTTAAAAGAGGCAAAATTTGCAACAGAAAACAATGGGATAGTTTTTCTAGATGAAATAGACAAAATTTCAGCAAGAAGTGAAAGAGTCGGGGCTGATGTATCAAGAGAAGGTGTCCAAAGGGATTTGCTGCCTTTAATTGAAGGAACAACAGTAAATACCAAGTACGGTACCATTAAAACAGATCATATACTGTTTATCGCATCTGGTGCTTTTCAACTTGCAAAACCATCTGATTTATTGCCGGAGTTGCAAGGAAGATTACCTATAAGAGTAGAATTAAATCCATTAACTAAAGAGGATTTTGTTAGAATTCTTAAAGAGCCAGATAATAGTTTAATTAAACAATACGAAGCACTTATGAAGACTGAAGATGTAAGTTTAAAATTTTTAGATGATGGCGTTGATGAAATTGCAGAAATTGCAACCTATGTAAATTCTACTATCGAAAATATAGGAGCAAGAAGACTTCATACAATTATAGAAAAAATTTTAGATGATATAAGTTTTAATGCGCCAGATCGAAGTGGTGAAGTGGTACTTATTAATAAAGCCTATGTTCAGAAAAATCTTGGAGATATTAAAGGAGATAAAGATCTTTCAAAATTTATCTTATAATTTCTTAAGTTTTAGTTCATAAGCACCTTCACCGCCATTTTCAATGCTGGCTACTGAAATTGAAATAATCCTGTTTTGGTAGTTTTTTTTTATATAATTGGGTACAGCATATCTTAATAAGTTTAAATCTTCAGATTTATATGGATCTTCAAAAGTCTTAGACCTCAAACCTTTTCCTGTAACTATCAAAATACTAGTAAGATTTTTTTTTTTACTTAAATTAAATATTTCATCAACCTTATCAAAGGATTCTTGCAATGAATACCCATGAAGATCATATTTTAAATCAAACTTGAATTTTTTAAAAGTGTGATGAATATCAGAGTCCTTATCTTCAAAAGAAATACTATCTTGTTCTTTAAAACTTTCCCAAGAACTAATATCTTCTTTAGTTATTAAATCTTTATTTTTATTTTTTTGAATCTTTCTCATCTAAAGCTTGAGAAATTTCTGTTAGATACCAAGTTGGATCTTCTGAATTCAAATCTTTTCTAAATATCCACACATCATTCACCGTCTTAATCTCATTATTATTTCCATCAATTGTTTTTCCGGTTTCATCTTTAGTAGATGATATAATTTCACTTATAAATCTTACTTTAACATTGTATAGAGTATCTTGGTTTTTAACTTCTTCAATTTTCGCTTTTTTAATACCTATAAAAGTAAAGTCATTTTTTATTTTTTTAGATTGTCTTTCATCAATAACAGAAATAAAATTTTTATAAATTTCGGGATCAGTTAAATCCTTAAGGTTTTTTTTATCACCATTTGCAAACGCGTTTACTATCATTTCATAAGCTGCTTGGGCTCCTTTTAAAAAGCTTGTTTCATTAAACTGATTAATCTGAGTAGAGGACGTTAAGTCTTTATTTATTTTTTCTAAAGAATTTACATTTACTGATTGTAAATTTTTTACTCGTAAAGCACTATCCTCTGCACCTTTACCCAATGAATTTCTAAGTCTTAAAATTATTAAACCAGCGATAAATGCGAGGAGTATAATGTCTATAAATCCAAAATTTTCATTCATTTTTGTAATTCTAAAATAATCAATATAGTAATAACATAAAGATTTTCAAACATGCAGAAAACACTAAATACCCATTGATTACAATTAACTAAATTGTCAATTGAATGAACGAAAAATATAGGATTATATTGGACTTTGTAAAAGACATCTCCTTTGAAATTCCATCCGCAGATGCTTACATAAGTTCAATTCAAGACCTTGATAAATATGAAACTAAAATAGATATTCAAAGTAAAGTTCTTGCAAACCAAATTAATGAGATAAACTTGAGAGTATTTTTTGAGGCTCCACAAAATATTAAGAATAGAATTCATGCAGAAATATGTATCACTATAGTATTTAAAATATTAGATCAGACAATTACTCAAAATGAAATTAAAAAGATTATACTTGCTGATATCCCAAATCTTTTTTCAGAAAAGATTACTAATATTCTAA
>Ga0194116_10006647_pt1 | contig 12255 bp, 15 predicted proteins | sample TA2MahsurfametaG_4_FD_148617 | JGI IMG/M metagenome (GOLD analysis project Ga0194116, IMG submission 148617) | Freshwater microbial communities from Lake Tanganyika, Tanzania - TA2015008 Mahale S9 surface | ecosystem: Environmental > Aquatic > Freshwater > Lake | place: Tanzania: Lake... | reverse complement strand
CAATCCCCAATCCCCAATCCCCAAATTTCTTAAATAAAGAGGAGATGTATATATTCTCAATATTTTTAACTCCAAAATTTATATTTACAAAATTAATGTTTAAGAAGTAATTTTATTATATGGATATTAAATATGATGATTTATTTTCAGATCATGAAAAAAATGAAAACATCAATACAAATTGTATAAATATCTATTCAGATGGAAAAACTGATGATTGCAACAACGATTTAAAGCTTCTCGGTAAAAAAAATAATAGGGAGGATTCTCAAAAACAAGCGATATGTGATTCAGAAAAAATAAAAAATAAAAATAAAAAGAATAAAAAAAATAAAAATTTGAATAATTCATTAGAAACCAATAATGACAAAATAAAAGAAATCCTACAAAATAATAAAGAGAATCATTTCAATATTTCTAATAATGATGAATTAAAAACTAATAATGTGTATTTTAAGAATAAAAAAATATTTATCAATTCATTTTCCAAACATGATTTCGAAAATTCCAATAAATCTAAATATCAAGATATTTTAGGAAATAAAAAGTCCATTTTAAAAATTCAAGAATATGCATACGATTCGAATATGACAAATTCGAGTTTGAATTATAAGGTAATTACTCAAATAAAAACGATAAATTTTAAAACAAACAATGTTATCTTTGAAAAAGGGAGAGCTGGAAAAGATAATAATGATGAAAGGTATATCAATGGACAAAATCTTGTTGAAAGCGGACATATGCCTTCTATGGGATTTTGGAATCAAAGATATTATTACTTCAGCAAATTTGATAATGGAATAATGCTTGATTATGAAAGTAAAATAAAATGAAAAATTTTAAGTAAATTTTATAAAAATTCCAAATTTAATTGTCTTTCGAATAGGTTGGTACTCTGTAACACCAGAAGAAATTTCAATATATATAGCAGAATTATGTAGAGATAAGGTTGTCTTGGATGCATTTGGGGGTTGCGGTGGAAACACCATTCAGTTTTCCAAATTTTGTCAAAAGGTTTTATATAATGAATTAGATGAAAATAAAGTTAAGTATTGCAAAAATAACACTAAAATTTATAATTGTGCTGACAACATAGAATTTCTCAATGAAGATTTTCTTAACTTAAAAGATAGATTAAAAGCAAATTTTATTTTTTTATAATTTATGAATTTTCCATTTTTTCTTTTTCTTATAATAATTTTCTTTTCAGAACATATTCAAAATTATTTATTTCTTAATCAAATAAATTTTAGGCTGATATTGTTTTTCTATCACCTCCTTGGGGAGGAATGGAATATAAATCTACAGAATATTATTCTCTTAAAGAATGGGTTACTCCTGATATTGCTGATATCCTAGAAACAACATTGTCAATTTCAGATAATTTGATTTTATATTTGCCAAGAAATATAGAAATAGAAGAACTATTTACAATTTTATTCCAAACCTATGAAAAAATATCTAAAAAAAATAACAAAATTTTCGATCCTACTATTTTTTGCGATATACATATCTTATATTCAGCAAATAAAGCCAAAGCTTTACTTATATTTATAGGAGATTTATTTAACAATGTATATAAAGACTTAAAAGATTCAATTAGATATTTAATCAAATTAAATTAAATTATTATATAAATATATTCATCTATTTAGGTCTCTGCAAGAAATATAAGAGATTATCTAACTTCTTTTTATCAGAAAGTTAATAATCGAGAAGCAAATGAAATGATTGAGATTATTAAAATTATTGGACTTGAAGAATATCTAGAACTTACAAATAAATTTTATGATAAATTAAATAGAAAAATTCATAAAAAGAAATTGGAAATCAGCACGTTATATGATAAAGCAGAGTTTTTGCAATTGATGAGCTTTATATTAAGGAAAAAAGTTAAACAAGATGTAAATTTTCTTTCTTTCCTCAAAAAAAATATTTCTGAAAAATTTAGTGAATTGAAAATAAATACGAAAGATTATAACAATAGCTTAATACAAAATATCCTTAAAATTTATTCATTTGTTGAAAATGACTGCAATAATGAAAAGATGGATCTAGAATATAATTTGAAAAAAGAAAGCATATATCCTTTAGATGAACAAACTTTCGACAAACTTAAAAATAAAAAAATTTAAAGATATTATATTAAAAATTTATTTTTTAGTTTATTGCAAAAAAATAATTTACTTTTAGTTAAATTTATTTTAAATAAAATACTAAAAAAATTATTAATATTTTTACTATATTATATGAGAAAATTGAGCCTTTTAATTAATTTCACAATAGCATCATTAAAATAAAAGCTCAAATTATAATAAAAATTATTAATTTTTTAATGATTTATTTTATTGATAAAAATAAAAATGGCAAATCACGCTAATCTTGGAAATTGGAAGACTAATATAAACAAAATAATCCTCTTAGATAACGGTGCTTATGAAATAAAACACTCCAGAGCCAATTATTCAACTCAAAATAAAAAATTTCAAAACTGTAAATTTTTCGAAAAAACCGGTGGCAATCAAACTGATGCCGCTTTTTTTATTAATGACATTCACACAGACATTACTTTAGATAGCCTTTCGAGTATAGGCAAAAATTTTTCTCGTCCTCTTTCGCGAGGACTATTACACGATTGTGATTTACAGTGTGAAATTTGGGAAAAAATTTTAAAAGAAAATTACAAAATCACTGAAGACTCTGCTAAAGAAAACATGCTAGTATTTACTCATACGCCTTTAGCGCCTGATGATGTTCTCGAAGGTTTTTTTCAGATAATTTTCGAGTATTTTAATTTTGATGCCAGCATAAAATCTATTCCTCATGTTTTTTCAGCCATTTCAGCAAAGAAATTATATCCAGATAAAATTCACGAAACAGTCCAATTAGTAATAGATAGTGGATTCAGTTCAACAACAGTTGTTCCCATTTTTGATAATTTTCCAATTTACAATTCAATTAAAAGAGTGGATATTGGTGGGAAATTACTAACTAACTATTTGAAGGAATCTGTAAAATCATTTCTATTTTTGCCTCTGCTTAAATATTTGAAATTTTCTTTTTATTCAGAAAAATTATTATCCTTAAAAAGAAAGGCATTTTTTGAGAATTCATTTTTTTAATAATTTTATTTATAAAAACAATTTTTCTTAAATTGTATAAATGAATTTTAATTGAATTCATTCTTTAATTTTTATAAATAAAATATAGAAATATACATTTAATATTCATATTCAATTAAACTTACTTATAAAATTGGAAATTATTGTTTCAATTATTCTTATTAAATTGAATATTTTTCTTATTTATATTCCTAGCTTAGTAATGCCATTGAACTTGATTTACGTAAAGATTTCTTTTTGGTTAATATAATGAAAGAAGAAAATTGCTTCATGAGCAAAAACTTTATGATAGACATGAAAATATCCGCTTTAAAAAATGAAAATAACATAAACAAAAAAACATTTTTATTACCTGAATATAGAAATAAAACAGAAGAATTTTTATCCAAAATTCCTAAAGAAAAATACTCAATTAATTTGAATAGCTTGAGGTTTATTGTACCAGAATTGATAGTAAATCCTAATATTTGTGGAATCGATGAAGGAGGATTAGCACAAGGAATTTTAGAAAGTGTAAAAAATTCGCATCCTGATTTTAAAGATTTGCTTCTTGAAAATATTATTCTTTCAGGTGGGAATACTAAATTTGAAAATTTTAAAGAAAGGCTTTATTCAGAAATTGCTTTGCTATTAGGAATTGATAATAGAATAAATCTTTATGAATTTACTAATCACTATCTAGACTCAAATGTTAAAAAAGACCATCTAAACGACTTCAATGTTTTAGAAGGCATGAAGGAATTCTGTCAAAATTTCGAAAATTTAAAAGATTTGGCAATTTACAAAAAGGATTATGAAGAGTTGGGATTTAATGTTGTTTGGAAAAATTGCTTATAAGAAAGTCAAGAGAAATTCATATATATATAGTATATATAAATTAAAAAAAATTATTACTGTTAAAATTCAGTAAAATAATATTTTTTACTTATCTATTAATTTAAAGAATATCCCTATTTAAAATTAATTAAATATTGAATTTTAATAATTTAAAAGATTTAAAATGAATAAAATTAACTTTATTGATAAGTTTATTAATATTTTTTTATATTAAAATTATTTAATTTTAAAATTTATGAATACAAGTGCTGACAATATCAATCAATTAAGATCGATATTGTAAAATTTATAAAATAATCAACAGATTTTCTCTTCAAGAAGTGAAGAGATACAATACAGATTCAAACACAATGAAAATTATAGATAAAGAAATAGAAAGAATTCAAAATTTAATAGATATTAAAAATAACAATACAAAAGAAAGTAGCAAATTCATATTTTCAAGGAATAATACTTTTTCAGGAAATGAAACAAGTCGATTGTAACTAATCAAAAATCGTTATTAGGAATTTCTTAAATAAAATTTGTTAAAATTTTTCGTAATACATTTACCATAAAAAACTCGCAAAATTTTACTCCACAAATATTAATATTTATTCCTTATTTCAATACTTTTGACTGATTTTTCCATTGAATTATTTTATTATTTAAAACAACCATTTTGTAAAACAAATATATTTGAAAATTCATATTTTTTAAACAAACAAGGCCAGATTTTCCAATGTCTTCCCAGAAAGAGTCACTTCAGACCAACATAAATGATAAAACCCAAGACGTTATGTCGGTGAGCCTGGATCTCAAAAATGTTGGTTTATCTAATAAGTCTAGACTGATGATCCAATTGAGAATTTTGCTTTTGATTCTTCTTTGTATTTACATTCCAATAGAGATAGTTTTTTCTGATAAATTTGTCAAATTTGAAACAGAGAATATTTTCAATTGGGTAATTATTTATTTTCCTCCTTCTCTTCAAGATGATAACCTATATAGAAATTTATCTAAAATTTATGCATTTATTTTCAGCGATAAGGATATGATAATGATTTACAGCGTGCTAATATATATTTTTTATCATCCATTTACAGCATATAAGATAATATTCGTTACTCATTTGCTTCAATTTATTAATGTTATAATCCGGATGTTGTATAAATCAGGTAGGCCTTTTTGGTACGAAAAACTTAAATCCTTGGGATGTTCCACAAGTTTTGCAAGCCCTTCTCTTTCATTTTATTTAGTTGCTTTCTTTTACTTTTATACTTGCATAATAATTTTAACAGAAAAAAAAAAAATTTATAATAAGCAAAATGATGGAATTAAAAAATACAGGCTTGGCTTATTTCAAAGATTTATGCTATTTTTTTGTTTTTTATTTTTCACATCTATTTATGGAATATTTCTTATAATCAATCGACTCAATTTTTTATATCAAATTTCACTCGCAATGGTTTATACTTTAACTTCTATTTTCATTTGTCTTGATTTAGAATCGCATATACATAATTCGATTTACAAATCCCTTAAAAATATTTTTAAGATAAGAAAAAATAAAATAAAAATCTTGCTATTTACTATGTTTATTAATATGTTGGGAATTATTTTATATAATTTTATAGATCACGATATTAATAACAACGTCATTTATCAGAATTTAGCAACTCTTGTAATAATAAATTATTTTTTATATAGGCATTTGGCTTAATTATGTAAAATTTATTTTTTAAATCGATTATAAAAAATCACTTTTGATTGATTTAATAATTATAATATAATCCAAATTTTAGGACGAATGTAAAGACAGATTAAATAATTTTGGTATAAAAAGGACGTTTTTGGATTCTGCTTACATTTACGGAATTATTGGAGCCTTTTTGGGTATATCACTTACAGTCGAAAAAAAATGCGGGGTTTGGTGGCAAGGAAGCATTAAAAATAAATTCTTTAAATCACTTGTAGCTTTGATATTTGGACTAGCATATGTGATTTTATTCAGTAAACATAAAATTTATTATTAAACCTTTTTTTTGAATATCTAATAAACAGGTATTTATTTGAATTTATTTTTTTTAAAAATTATTTCTTTCAATTTGACTTTTAGGAACTTATGAATCTCCATCTTTTGAATTCGATTATTTTCTCTCCATTATAAAATACATTTTATTCTACTATTTAATGCTTGGATGTTTTCCTTTGCTATTTGAAAAGTGTAAATTAAATAAATCCCATGAAATAAGAGCTTCAAAATTTAATAGATTAAGCGAGGCTATATCAAATTATCATAATTATAATCTTAGCGATGATGAAATGAAAAGAAAAGAATTCAATATATTTAAAAGAACAAATATTATCGGTGGTGTTGATCCAAAAACTCTTAACAATAATTTGGAGTTTTTGATAAGGAATGAGAATGAAGAAAATTATAATTATATTGATAATGGAGATGTGATTTTAGAAAGAGAAGAAGAATAAATAATATATACATAAACTATTTTTAAATATTTTAATGATTTGAAATTTATCTTATTTAACAAAGTCATTAATATTGTAAATAATTAATCTCATATATTTTCTTTAAAAATACAAAAAAAAATACTTATTTAAACCTTAATAAACCCAAATTCAAATAGACAGATCCTTTAAAACCAATTTTGGGTTTTGGAAGCCTTAATCAGAGGTTAAATAATCCACATTAACATTAATAAAAAATATATATTTAACTTTTTGAAATAAATTAATTTTTATTTATTTAAGGGCTGTTAAGAAAAGTCTTAAATTCAACAATTATTCAATTTATCAAAATATGTTTTAAATTATTAATAAAATTAAATTAGAATGTTATTTATTATTAAATTATTAATTTATTATTATTAAAACTTTTAAGAATTTTTATATGAAAATATATTTTCTTGAGTTAAAACTAAATAAAACATATTTGCACATTTATCTACTACCTTTATTTTTTCTTTCCCCATTTAGTCATACAATTACTGGTTTCAATTAATTATTAAAATTCAATATAATTCTATCAACGAATGAAACTGAATCATCTACATCTTTAAGATCAATACAAGGATAAAATTTATTTTCATTTGTGTATATTGTTATGTTATTACTATTCAATTCATTTCCGTTTAAAAATAATTTTATTATCTTTAATTCAAAGTCAACGTAAAATGTATAAATATCTCCAGCTCGTCCTTTTCTTGCAAAATTACCAGTTTGAGAAGTTGTTCTCACATATGCTTCGCTATTGGATAAATTATACATAAAAGTATTATGCGATTTATGATACCCTCCAGGAACAGCCATTCTAGGATCAGATGTAATTCCTATGAATATGTTTGATTTATTAGTTGTTTGCAAATGAACATTAAAATAATATTTTCCTTCAGATGAATCTAAAGGATCTCTGCATCTTATTCCAAAAAAGCCATAATCATATGAAGAATAGTTTTTTTTAATTGTTTTTTCGTTTATATCGAAATTATTAAAAAGTTTTTCATTTTTAAAAAAAGAAGGTGTAATTTCCATATTTTTTCCATATGACAATTTCTCCTTTTTTGCTGATTTATTATTTTCCTTCAAATTGTTTCTTAGATTATTGATATCATTAGAAATTGCATAAATAGTATCATCATCACCTCCTTCGCCAAGTAGATTATTGTTAAAGTTCGAAAATTTATTTGTATAAAAAGAATTGTTATTGATGACATTATTTATGTTGTTTTTTTCATAGTTTAAATTACTATAATTATTTATATTATTATTACTATTTATATTATTTTGAGTATTTGAACGAGAATAAGTTTGGCGTTTATTGAAATTACTTAGAAAATTATCATGATCTGAGTTATCTTTATAGTTGTATAAATTAAGGGTTTTTTCAATCGATTTTCGATCTACTTTATTATCAAAATTATTTTCAATTAAATTATATTGAGTGTAATTATTTCTCATATTAAAAGGTTCTTTTTCTTTTGAATATTTAGAAGAAATATTTCTGGTTTTTTCCAATGAAAACCGTGTTTCTGCCTTAGTTTCATTAATTGCATTGAAATTTAAATTTTTGTGATTTCCGATGAGACGATAGTTGCTTAAAGCGGTTTTTCCATCTAAATGTTTGTTGTAATCGTAAGTTAAATATTTTGTGTTGAAATTTGTGTTGTTATTATAATTGTTGTTATTAAAAATGTAACCATTTGGGTTTTCTCCATTTCTTTCTTTGAGATCTTTAATTTCTTCGAGAATTTGGAATGAAAGATTATTCATTTTATCCAACATCTCCATAAAATTATTTTGGTTGTTGTATAAATCGCTTATTTTCTTTTCAAGGTCAGAAATCTTTTTCTTCTGAGTAATTACTGTATTTTCCAACTCTAAATGGCTTTTGTCATTACCTAAATTAAATTAAAATCAAATTTTTTATCAATTAAATTCTTCTGAAAAAATAATTTAATAAAATTAAAAATAAATTAAAAATTTACAAAGATTCTTTTGAAGTCGAATCGCTTCTAAGCAATTATTCTCATCATTGAACCTTTCAACGTTGGATCTTCTTATTTGTGAATTTTCATTAACATCAATTGAATTATCTTTATTTTCCAGAGTTTTTAATTTAGGATAATCTAATTCCAGCTTTTTTTTCTCCATTTGAGCGTTAATATTTTTTAACATTTCCTCCTCTTTTTTAGTCCTTAGTTTTTCCAGCTCATCAAGAATTTTTTTTTCTTGGCTTTTCTTGAAAATTTCTAAATTGTTTTGCATTTGCTTTTGTTCTTTATTTCTTTCTTTTTCCAATTCACATCTTAAATTTTCTTCTTCCTGTTTTTTTCTTTTCCCTATTTCTTCCATAAATTTTTTTTCTTCTTCAGCAAGTTTATTATTTAATTCTTGCCTTAAGTTTTTTCCTTCGAATTCATTTACATTTTCATTTTTTGCTTTGATTGAAGAGAATTTAGTGTTGATTTCCTTTTGAATTTTTTGCTCTTCCTTCTCTCTAAGATTTTTTAATTCTTCTTGTATTCTCTTTTCTTCTAAATATTTTTTTTCATTTAATTCGGCTTGGAGCCTTTGTTCTTCTAATTTTACTTTCATTTTAAGTTCTTCTTGTAATTTTTCCTCTTGCTCATTAAATTTTTTATTTAATTCACTTTCTATTGATTTCTCTTGCTTATTCCTTTTTTCTGCTATTTCTTCCTTCATTTTTTTCTCTTCAAAAATTTTTTTCTTATTTAATTCTTCCTTTAAGTTGTTTTCTTCTTTTGTTTTCATTTGAACTAACTGCTCTTGAATTTTTTTTTGCTCTTCAGCAAAAAATTTGTTTAGCTCATCTTTTGAATCTTCTTCGCTTTTCATTTTATTTTTTAGAAGCTCCTCCGCTTTTTGTTCTTTCAATGCAATTTTTTTTTGAATTTCTTTTTCTAGTAAATCTTCTTTTTGTTTTTTTTGGATATTTATTTCTTCTTCTATTCTCTGTGTCTCAAGAATAAATTGTTTTTCTAATTCTTCCTTAATTTGCTTTTCTTCGGATATTTTTAGGAACTTTAAATCATCCAAAATTTTTTGTTTTTCTTTGCTTTTGTATTCTAAAATCTCTTCTTGAATTTGCTGCTCGAGTTCCATTCTTCGGGTTTCAAATTCATCTGCGATTTTTTTCTCTTCTAATAAGCGCAGTTGATTCAATTCTTCTTCTATTCTTTCTTGCTCTTCACGTATTTGTAATTCAAGTTGTCTCTGCATTTGTGCTTTAGATTCTTCAAAAATTTTTTCTTCCTCTAAACGCATATTTCGGATTTTTTCTAATTCTTCTTGTTTTTCTTGTTCAAGCTTTTCCAAGTTTTTTTGGCTGGCATTTTCATCGGATTTGTGAGTACTAAATAGATTATTGCTGTATCGGTTTTTATTTCTAAAATCATCATTTTCTTTTTCAGAATTACCATCTTCGAATTCATTTAATAGATCATTTACCTGATCGAAGTTATCTGACATATTGAATTTTTTCTTATTACTATTTCTTAAATTAATGCTTTCATTGTTAATTTTTTTATTATTAATTGAATCTTCATTCTCATTATTCTTAACTATATTTTTTTCATATTCATCATTATTATTTTCATGCACATTATTTTTGCTCCCTGAAAAATTTTCTTTTTGTTTATTCATATTCTTAGAAAATGTTTCAACATCATTCAATAAATTCTCCATATCTTCATCATCTTGTAAATAATCATCAAGTCCCAATTTATGTTTTTGATTTTCCCTATTTTCAGATTTTACTAATTCTTCACTTTCTAACTTTCTTATTCCTTTCTGGTTCAATTCCTCTTCTTGATCTACTGAAATAATATATATAAATATCATTATTTTTTAATGAATTTTTCAGAAGGAAAATAAAATATCAAAATAACTTGAAATTTTACAATAGTTTTACTAATTGCTAATTTATTTTTAAACAAATTAAAAAACCTACAATTCTTTTCTAAAGGATTGTGCCTGGACTCATTTTGCTTATTTTGTAAAACATTGTTTTCCTCTTCAGTTTTTTCGATTTCCATTTGTGCTTCTAACAATAAAGGAAAGAAAAATTCATATTGTTCAATTTCATCTTCTTTTTCTTTTTGAACCCAAAAAATTAAATTTAAAATTCTCGACTCTTCATCTCCGCTTTCTAATCTGAATTCTCCATTACTAACTTGGAAAATTAAATATTCAGCTAAATCTTCTGGTTGGAAAAAGCATCCTTCTAAAAAATTAAATTTTTCTGCTAAATTATTCAAATCAACAACAGCTCCCCACAGAAGCGCTTTATCAATGCATATTATTTGAATATAAACAAATGATTTATCATTGAATATTTTTAATTGGAATTCTTGCTCATTAAATTCAAAAAGAGTTTCGAATTGCATTTTTATTGATTTATGAAATTTAATTAAATTCTTTTTATATTTATTATATTATTAATCTTTCATTCTAATTAATTATTTTATTAAATTACGATACTTCACTTGACTTATTCATATTTGATAATGCTTAAAAATTAGTGTCTTTTCAATTAAAATTAAAAAAAATTTATTAAACGATTGCAGAGTTTTATAGTTAATTTAAAAAGAATATAATTAATTGAATAAAAAATAAGAAATATAAATTTAATTTATATTTTTTATACAAAAAAGTTTTTTTTAATAAATTTATAATTAGGATAATGTTTTTTTTACATTTAAATTTAATTATTGAATAAATATTAATAAAACAATTTTTCATCTTTTAAATAAATATTACAATTTTAATCAATTTTTTCTACCTAGATATTTATTTTTTCTATTTCCTTCTAAAAAATATTTAATTTAAAAATTATTGGAAATTTTATTATATAATAACTTAATTTTAAAAAAAACTCCAAAACTTAATTTTCATTTTCTTCATCATTCATCTCACTCGTCCACATAATTAAATTCTCTTTCAAAATCTGAATAATCATTATTGCATCCTTAACTTTATTTTTATCCACTCCATCTATAATACCAACTGCTCCTTCAAAAGCCATTTTTGCAATTAAGCATCCTTCTTCCTGCTTAAAAAAAATCTCATAATAAAAAACAGAAAAATTCAAAGCAAGTCCTAATCTAATAGGATTGTAAATAGCTAAATCTTTTTCTGCTATTTGATAAGCTAGTTTATATGAATTTTCTGCTCTAAAACAATTTTTATTGAATTCCTCTTCAGAAGAAATTTCTGCAATGTATCTATAATAATCTCCCATCAATTTTAAATAGAAAACTTGAGATTCTGAATCTTCCTTGTGGCAATTAGGAATCAATATTTCTTCAATAATTTTATGGATTTCTTGAGATATATCAATAATCTCTTTTGTTATATTTTCTTTTGTGTGTTTTATATATGGTAAATTTTCAGGGTTTTTTTTAAAGTCTTTTTTCTCCATTAAATTTAAAACTCTCCAACTCGTGCGTTTTGGTGTTATTAAGTTTTTATATGAAGCAGAAAAGATATTTCTTTCCTCAATGGTTAAAACAGGATCTAATTGAATTATTTCTTTTATTGCATTTATCATATCCTGAAAACGATCAGCTCTCTCAAGAAGTTTAGTGAGAAAGATCAATTCCTCTCTTGAGTATTTAGCTAGAGACATATTGACTTTTCGATTATTCAATTAATTATTGATTGAAAATATAATAAATGTTTTATTTATTTCATATATTTTATTGGTAATAATTTTTTATTGTAAAATATTTAAATTAACCCAAATGTACATAATGATTATTTAATCAATTAATACCCG
>Ga0194116_10006646_pt1 | contig 12255 bp, 6 predicted proteins | sample TA2MahsurfametaG_4_FD_148617 | JGI IMG/M metagenome (GOLD analysis project Ga0194116, IMG submission 148617) | Freshwater microbial communities from Lake Tanganyika, Tanzania - TA2015008 Mahale S9 surface | ecosystem: Environmental > Aquatic > Freshwater > Lake | place: Tanzania: Lake Tanganyika... | reverse complement strand
CGCGGATTGTTCGGTCTTTTTTGTGGACGACCACCAACAGGTCACCCTCAAAGACATCGGATCCGCCCAAAACATCCGGAATTGGGCCCAGCAAGCGGGGGCCTCAATCCACGAATACGCGCTCCCCTCGCAGTTTCGTTGCAACGGCTCGGATGGATACCTATCGCTCATTGACGATCTGTTACAGATTCGTCCAACGGCCCATACAGATTTGTACGATTTGAATTACGATTTTCGGGTGGTGGACAGCCCCAACGAACTACTGGACCTGATTCGCGATCGCAACCGGCAGGACAACAAATCCCGCCTGGTGGCCGGCTATTGCTGGGACTGGAAAAGCAAAAAAGACCCCAAGGCCATGGACATCGTCCTGCCCGAATTTGGCTTTGGGATGCAATGGAACCTGTCCGAAGACGGGCCCGCCTGGATTATCCGCCCGGATTCCATCGACCAAATCGGTTGCATCCATACCTGCCAAGGGCTGGAAGCCTCCTATATCGGCGTCATCATCGGCCCCGATTTGGTGGTGCGCAACGGCGTGGTTCAGGGCGACCCCTCCCAAAGGTCGAGCATGGACCGCTCCATCTACGGCTACAAGCAAGTCCTGCGCGATCAGCCCATCGAAGGGGCCCACCGCCTCACCCAAATCATCCAAAACACTTACCGAACCCTCCTCACCCGCGGTATCCGAGGTTGTTATGTCTATTGTACCGACCTCGAAACCCAAGCCCATTTCCGCGCAAGGGTAGGGGGGTAGACAACGCGATATCCCATGCATAAGGAAGTTTTTTATAATATTCACAAAATCATTGAGCGGGATAGCAAATCGACCACCTACAAATTTGCCCTGCTTCGTGGTGTTATTGACATCCTTCAAGATCATTCGCCTTATGTTACCTACCATCAGGATCGCGTGCATTTCCCTACCGGCTTGCTAATCGAAAAGTGGCTCCTGTACTATTACCCCATCCTGGAATCCAAAACCATTCTACCCCAAATCAACGGGGATACCCAACTTGCTTTTGGGAGGGCCTTCGAAAAGATTATTTCGGCCTACCGGGACCTAGGGGGCTTTTCGGTTTTTTACAACGACCTCAGGAATAAGGGCATTCCTCCGGCGATACAGCCTGATTTCTTTGATTTGGCCAAAATTCTGCGCAACACGATTACCCAAATGCCCATGAAATACATAGGCCGATCGATAAGCGATGAATACTATTCGATTTTTGGATACGAGAACAAACCTTTGCGAAAGAGCAAGGCCGTCATGGACCGGGAATTTTTGATCCAAAATTTTGGAACATTCTCGTTTCCGGTGGAATACGGTGAGGCCTTCAAGATTTTGGGTAGCTTTATGAATGGCCAGGATTCGATTCTTTTTAAATGGGCCGAATTTTCGGTGAATGCTTCAAGGCAAAATTTGTCCATGGCCAAAGTGGTTAGCGAAGTGCTTCGAAGCCCAATTACCGAAAGGGAAATTGCGGAATCCAAGAAGATTTACCGGGAAATACTCAAACGCGAGGGTGAGGTTTTTTGTGTTTGGACCGGAAAGAAAATGCCATCCTACGATATTGATCATGTGATACCCTTTTCGATTTGGAAAAATAACGACCTCTGGAATTTGCTCCCTTCGGATTCCAAAATCAACAACCAAAAAAGAGACAAAATCCCTTCCCCCGATTTGATCGAAAAGCAAAAAGACCGGATTCTCCAATACTGGGAAATTTTGTACCAAAGCCAACCGAGCCGCTTCCAAAAAGAATTTCAAATCGCCTTGTTGGGCAACAGGCCTTTTGATTCGTGGCGGGACAGCGGCATCCGACAACTCCAAAGCAGCTGTGATTACCTGATCGCGAACCGGGGGTTTGGGGAGTGGAAAATCTAAGTTGGGCCCAAGCGCCATCAAACCGTTCAACCCTCCAGCATGAACCAAACGCCTGCATGTCCCTTTTGTACCCTCCCACCGGATAGGGCGATGATTGCGAAATCCGCGTTGGCTTATGCCATTTTTGATAAGTTTCCGGTGAGCGAGGGGCATGCCTTGGTGATCCCCGCCAGGCATTGCGCCAATTACTTTGACTTGACCCTTGAGGAGCAAACGGACTGCATTGTCCTCTTGAATGAGGTCAAAGCCATCCTCCAAAGGCAGTTCAACCCCGACGGATTCAATGTGGGGATCAATATCCATGCCGCCGCCGGCCAAACCGTGCCCCATGCCCATATCCACCTCATGCCCCGCTACCAAGGCGATGTCCAGGAACCCCGCGGCGGCGTCCGCGGCGTCATCCCCGGCAAGCAAAGCTATTAAAGGTGGGGCGAAAGGCCCCCATAGGCGCCCACAGGTCCCCAAAGGCCCAGAAAGAAGGATTTGGGCTTGCTTTGACCTAAGATGTCAATTTCAGTCCGGTCTTGATAGTATGGGGGTTTTTATCCGTAAATTCATACCAAATCACAAAGCAATAACGGGCCATTTACGTTCGAAACCTATGAAACGAAATAATGAGTACAAAAACTGCCCAAAGCAACCATCCATGGGGTGTACTGGGGAAGTTTTAGCCGACTTATGAGTAAGTATGCAGAAACCCTATTACAGCGTGCTAAACTTGGGCAAACTCTCCTTTGACATCGACTTTAGTAAAACTTTTAGAAAAAACTCCCACGTTAATAAAATTTTGAAAGAAACCTAAGTTCTTTTTCTTTTTAGAAATATTTTTGACATAAATTGTCCAAAATTTATTTTCAATGAATCATAAGGCAAAATTTGGTGAGATGATAAAGGAACTGCGGACTAAAAGCAGACTTCCATTGCGGAAAGTTGCAGGCATCCTTGACATTGACACTTCAACTCTTAGTAAGATTGAAAAAGGAGAAAGGAATGCGAACAGGGAAATTGTAAAAGCACTATCGGATTATTTCAAACAAGATTATCAGGAAATGCTTGTAATATTCCTAAGTGATAAAATCGCATACGAATTGCAAGAAGAAGATTGCATTAAAACAGTGTTAAAAGTTGCAGAGCAAAAAATAAGTTACTTCAAGAAAACAAAAATGAGTATTAACAACTCACTGAACATGGCGCGAAAAAATAAAGCATACAAAACATTCGAGGAAGAAGATGATACTTTGACTAATGCAGCCGAAAAGCAATTGGAAATGTTCCGTGAAATGGAACTTGCAAAGTATAATGGTAATGGACACTTATTGAACGGAAATTCAAAAAATAATCTTAATGTAATATCACTTTTCACAGGAGCGGGTGGGCTTGATATTGGTTTTAAAGAAGCAGGTTTCAATATTGTTTTTGCTTCGGATATCATGCCTCAAGCTGAAGAAACATTCAATTTTAATTTTCCATCTACTCCATTTGTAAGGAAAGATGTTCGATTATTTTCAACGGAAGAAATCCTTAAACTTACTGGTGGTAAAAATATTGATGTGATAATTGGAGGACCTCCTTGTCAAGGTTTTTCAAACATGGGAAACAAAAACTCCTCTGACCCACGGAATTACTTGTTTGAAAATTATGTGAGAATAGTAGAAGCAGTTCTCCCGAAATGTTTTCTTTTTGAAAATGTGAAAGGGTTCTTTACAATGTTTGAAGGAAGATTTTTTGACAAAGTCGTGAATGCATTTCTTGAAATCGGCTACAACATTTCTTATTCAATGATTGACTCCTCAAAATATGGAGTTCCACAGAAGCGTGAAAGGATAATAATTTTCGGAACTAAGATTGACAGACCCTTCAAGTTTCCGAGAGTAGACATGAAGCCTTTTGGCAAAATAAATGCTTATGGAAATGTTGGTGAAGCGATAAATGACTTGGTTACGAAAGATGAAATGTTTCCAAATCACATTTCTTTAAATCACAGTGAAATTGTTACGAAACGTTACGAGTTGATTCCCGAAGGGGGAAAACTTCCAAAGCCCGAACACCTGCCTAAAGAAATTAGAAGAAATAATTTTGGCAACACGTATACACGTTTGCACAGAAAAGAATTTGCTTCTACAATAGTCCCGGGAAACAATGCACTTCCTGTTCACCCTACGTTAAACAGGAGTTTGACACCGAGGGAAGCTGCAAGGATTCAAACTTTTCCTGACTGGTTTGTTTTCAGGGGTGATAGGCGTTCACAATGTATTTTGGTCGGCAATGCTGTTCCGCCTTTACTTGCTGCAAAACTTGCTGAGTGTGTCGCTGACTTCATCAACGGTGTTGAGTATGACGGTTTGACGCCAGAAGGTTACGCACATGTAGGAATAAAGTTTTCTCGCTATAAACTAAACGGAGTGAAGAAAAATGGTAGGGCGACTTTAAAATTTGCAGATTTGTTTGCGGGTGTTGGTGGGTTCACGCAAGGACTTGAAGCAGCAGGGCTTGAATGCGTTTTAGGTGCTGATTTTGATGCTTATGCAGTTGATGCATACAGACGTAATCACACTTCACACGAATGTTTGCAAATTGATTTGTCAACAGAACAAAATCAAAAGTTTGTAGCAGACAGATTAAAGAAAGCGAAAGTCGATTTGGTTGTTGGTGGTCCACCTTGTCAAGGATTTTCAATTTTTGGCAAACGGAGATTTGTCAACACGAAGAACCATGATTTGAGTAAAGATAAACGAAACGATTTGGTTTTTGGCTTTGCAAATATCGTTGTAAAGTCTAATGCAAATTGGTTCATTATGGAAAATGTTCCAGGTATCTTGTCAGCACATAATGGTTCTTATGTAGCGGAGATTCGCAAGTTTTTCAAGAAGCATGGTTATAAAACGGAACCGAAAGTGATTAACGCTGCTGATTATGGGGCTCCACAGTTAAGAAAGCGATTTATTCTTTTCGGAACCAAAACCGATTTGATGATTCCATTTCCAAAGCCAAAATATTTTGAAGAACCTGAATCATGGCAACTTCCTTACAGGACAGTTGGTGAAGTTTTGACTGACTTAGCGAGCAATTCAACTTTAGGGAAGTTCAAAAATCATGAAGCTCCAAAACATGTGAAAATCGTTTCTGAACGATTTTCCTATATTAAAGAAGGACGAAAACTCGATGTTGAATCTTTGCCGGAACATTTACTCAACGGCACGAAAACAGGAAAACCAATTTCCAATTACAGTCATGTTTTCAAACGACTGCATAGGAAAAAGCCTTCAGGAACAATTGTTCCCGGTCACAACGCGTTTCCAGTTCATCCGACATTGAACAGGACATTAACAGTTAGGGAAGCGGCAAGAATTCAAACTTTTCCTGACCATTACGAATTTGTTGGACCAATAATTAATCAATGTTTGCAAGTAGGAAATGCTTTCCCTCCTTTGGTTGCACAAATTTTTGGCGAAAGGCTGCGGACTGTAGTAAATAAAGATTGGAGTGATGAAAATGCCACTCATTATGCAAAATACTCCATGTTAGTACAGAAAGAATTATGTCAGTAAACCATCATCTTTTAGCTAAGACAACAACCGATTCGGTTTTAGCCCACTTCAAATCTGGAGCATGGAAGTGTGTCAATGATGTTGGAGTGGATTTTTATCGTGTCGGTTGTGACAGCACTTTTCCATCTCCTGATGCAGCATTTTATGACGATAAAAAAAAGTTGATGGTATCATTTGAATTCAAACCACCGACCGAAACAAAGAGAGGAATCCTTACAGGTTTGGGACAATCAATTGCATACTTGAACAGCAGCAACCTTTCATACTTGGTTATACCAGAGACATTGGAAGACTTCCAAATTGGAAACTACATGACTGATTTGTTCAAAAATCAAATTGTAGAAAACCTTCCTGTCGGCTTAATAATATACGCAAATAACACACCAACGAAAGTTCAGCTAATTCATAATGTAAACTCTTTAAAGAAAGAACAAGAGTTCAAAGCACTTTCAATAGGGAGATTTTGGGCAAAACATCTTGACATGCCTGTTCCTTTATTCCATTTAATTCTTCATTGTTACTATCTAAAGAAAACTAGAAACATTTCTGGCGATGCTTTTGCATTCTGTTGGGAAAAGTATTTAATGCCAAAACAAGTTTTAAAAACACTTAAGCCTGCAATAATTCACGACCTAAGTGGCAATCCTATCAAAACACTAACTGGTCGTAAAGACATTTTGTTTTTCGAAAAGAAAATAGAAAAGGCAAAGCAACTTTCAGGTTCTGAAAGATTAAAAGCAATTTCGGACTTAAGGAAGGATGCAAGCACATCAGTTGTTGGCGACAATTATTATAATTCAATCAAGAAAAACTATGTAACATTTTTGAAACACATTGGAGTTGTTGATTCAACTGGAAACATTACCGAGCTTGGTTTCAAATTTTATCATTTGGGACTAGTGAATGGATCAGGCAGCAAAATCTTTTATGACTATTTCACAAAAACAGTTCTAACTGTTGGACACCATCTTGATTTGATGTTTGACTTGGATAATCTATGCAATCAGTTCAGAGGATATAAGTCAAATATGGAAATCCGAAATATCATGTTGGATGATTATGAAACTAGAGGAATGATAAAAAGGAATCCCAATAGAAAAGCAGCATACAAAAGCAAAGTTGAATTTTTGAAATACGAGTATATTCTTTGGAACTCATTAGGATTGATTGTTGAAACAAATGGAAAACCTGAAACATCATTCAACTGGAAGAAGATTACAGAAATTTGTTCCTCACCTGAATTATGAAATGCCAACTCAAAAAATAATACACTCAAGCAAGCCACTCAATCCAAGGCTTAAACCAAAGCCTGAAGGAGTGTATTTTTTCTTGCAACCAAGAAGATTTTTTCCACCTTTCCTTTTATTTATAAAATTTTTTCGCCATTTAACTGGATCAAAACATAATATGACTACTAGTGCTACTCACTTAAATCACAGCGGAATTCCTTTTGTTTTGTTCTCTGACATCAACGATTTTGTACAGAGAAGATTGCATCTGCTAACCTAGGTTTTGCTTCATGCGGAAGGACGTGCTTAAATTCAATTAAAGTTTTTTAAATCAAATTTAGAGCTTGATTGACAGTTTTGTGCCCTGAAATCCTAAACGAACGCCAAGCCTAAAAACATTATTAGTAATTATAAAACCGATTAAAATGAGAACAAATTTAACTTCATACCAAATAAGTACATTAAATGAACAATATACCTTAGGTAACATTGATCTACAACCAAAAAAATACCAAAGAAAGCTAGTTTGGCCTTATAAAAGTAAGGTTTACTTAATTGATTCAATACTTCAGGGGCTTCCAATACCTAAATTTTTTCTTCAAATAAAAGTTGATTCCACAACAGGCAAAACCATATACGATATGGTAGACGGGCAACAGAGAATGTCTACTATTTTCGAATTTATAAGAGGAAAGACAAGTGATGGGGTTGATTTTATTCTAACAAAAAAAATCACCCACAGCCTTCTAAATTTTTGCCTGATTTAGAAAGTCTTTCTTTCGCCTCACTGCCAATAAATTTACAACAAAAGTTTTGGTTATATAAACTATCTATGGAGGAATTGACGGAGGCAACTGATGATGAAATAATTGATATGTTTGTTCGCTTAAATTTAAATAATGCTAAACTTACCGACCAAGAAATTCGAAATGCTCTTTTTCAAGGAGATTTTAAGAAAATGGCTTATGATCTTTCTGAAGAATTCGAGGATGATTTTTATCTCAAGTATGGCATCTTGTCCGTCGCAAATATTAAGAGAATGGTGGATGCCGAATATACATCAGAATTGTTGGGCGCTATACTAAGAGGTATAACCAATAAGAAAGACAAACTTGATGATTTTTATCGTGATTATGATACGATGGATCCGGACGTTGTATTAAAAACAAAAAAAATATTTCGAAATATTTTTAGTTTAATTGAGTCTATATTGGGTGACGATTTTAAGGCCACTAGGTTTAATAATAAAAGCGACTTTTACAGTTTGTTTTATTTATTGTATACCTTAAAGTATACAAAAAAAATGAAAATTGATACTAGTATACACTCACAAATTAAAAACATATTAATCGATATTTCTATCGGTGCAAAAGCAGATGCTACAAATACTCAACTTCTTGATTATTTTATTAAAACTGTAAATGCTGGAGATACAGAAAGCAATAGAAAATTTAGAGATTCGTATTTAAATGAGTTATTAGAGCCACTTTGTATACCTAGAGACCCCAAAAGAATTTTTAGTGAATCAGAAAAACAATTTCTTTGGCATAATTCACTAGATAAAAAGTGTCACCTTTGTTCTAAAATAATAATCAACTATTCGGATTGTGAAATAGATCATATAGATCCATGGACTAATGGGGGTAGAACAGACCTTGCGAATGGTCAAATAGCACACGCTAATTGTAATAGAAAAAAAAGCGGAAAATGATTTAATTCTAACAGGGTGTAATCAATCTGGAATTACTATAGTTGCAACATATTTCAACATTTTATATATGCTCACCGTTAGCGGCAATTGTAAATATACATCAAACTAACAATATGATAATTAATAATAGACGAGACGCTGGATATACAATTATATCAAGATTTGAGGAGAGCTTCAGAAGTCAACTTGAAAAAGTTTTGACGTTAAAATATGAAAATATTTTGGAAAATATTCCTGTTGGTATTTGCGAAAAAGCGAATTTAAGAAACAGTAATTTGTCTTTTGATAGCCCAACAGATTTATTTGAAAACATTGATTTCCCAGACTTAAAAGAAATTACAATATACAAAGACCATTTTCAATTGTTAATTAGAAATAAATTATCAAAGACTGAGTTTAATGATGCAATGGAAGAGCTTTATTTGTTAAGATGCAAGATTGCTCATGTAAAAGGATACTTTACAAGTGTGGACTTAGATAAACTTATTTCAATTTGTAGTCTTATTTCTGATGCACTGGGTTTTAACTATTTTAATTTACTACTTGAGAAAATAAAAACAGACCCTAGTTCAATAATAATTAAGATTCCCACAGACTTTATTGAAGATTATTTAGACAGGAGTGGCATTTTAAATAATCTTCCAATACCTGATTATGAGTATGAGGGTGGCTTCGTTGGTAGAGATGATGACAGGAATAAAATAGTACAATATCTTAACAGTGAAAAGTTCCCGGTTATTACGATTACGGGTTCAGGTGGAGTTGGGAAAACATCTTTAGCTTTAAAAGTAATTCAAGATATAACAGAGAAGCCAGACAATAAATTTTTTGAAGCAATAATTTGGCTAAGTGCTAAGGAGAATAAATTATCAGACCTAGGTATTGAAGACATTGAACCATCGCTAAAGAACTATGATGAATTATTAGATACTATCATCGAATTATTTGGTTTTAATGACCAAATGAAATCAGACATTATTGAAGAAAAAGAAAAATTAGTTAATAACATTATTGACCTTACAAGTAAAATGCTCATAGTTATTGATAATCTTGAGACCATTACTGACCAACGCATTATAAATTTCATTCTTGATGCTTCAATTAAGGTTAAATTTCTGATCACATCTAGGAAAGGGCTTGGGCAACTTGAAAGGCGACATGAATTAAGAGAATTAAAATCAAAAGAAGCAGCTTACCTTTTTAGACAATTAGCTAAAGACAAGCAATTACCGAGCTTAACAACATTACCAGACGAAACAATTAAAAGCTATGTTTCTAAAGTATCTTTTTATCCATTAGCAATAAAATGGGTAGTTGGACAAGTAGCTCGTGGCAAAGACATTAATAAAATTATAAATTCAATACATTCTAGTGAGAGCGATATATCTAAATTCTGTTATGAACAGATTTTTGGAACTTTAAACTCCTCTTCTCAAAAGATTATGTTTACACTAAGTTTAACCGATGACCCAACAACAGCCAGTATTCTCCAGTATGTTGTAGAGTTAGAAGAAAATGAATTTGAAGATGCAATTGAGGAGTTAATACTTGTTTCATTAGTTATACCTGAACAATACCAAAATGAGAGGAAAGAAATATCAACTAAATACGCATTGCTTCCGCTTACTAAAGGCTATACTAGAATTCAATTAAGTAAAAATTTAAATCTAAGAGAAGAATTAAAAAATAGAATTAATCAAGTTGAAAATACAATAACTACAACAGAAAGAGCTAGGAAAGAATACAAACATAGTTTGTATAATTTTGGCGCAAAATCTGATGAAGAAAAAGTTGCAACTATAATTGCTCAGACAGCATTTCAAAAATATCAATCGGGAAATTATGAATTAGCCGTTGAAGAATATAAAAGAGCAATTAGAGTTGCGCCAAATTTTGCACCTCTTTTTAGGAATTGGGCAATTATGGAATCATACGAAAATCATCTTTCAGAGGCCGAGAGTCTCATGGAAAAAGCTTCTCTTTTAGACCCCAATGACCCTCAAATATTTCTTATATGGGGCAATATTTATAGAAAAAGCCTCAAACATATAGAAGCACACAAAAAGTATGGAATTGCTAATTCACTTAGCCCAGAAGATCCAATTATATTGAATGCCTATGGTCAATCAAAATGCAGGCTAGGATATTATGATAAAGCTGAAGTATTATTTAAAATGGCGCTTAATTCAAATTTTGACTCTATAAAACATGAGATTATTTGTAGAACTAGTTTGGCAGAGAACTATATAAACTGGGCTGATTCTCTTGCAAAAGACCGAAATTATAAGGATTCTGAATTGAAGTATAATTCAGCCATTAGAGAATGTAAAGCAGCTTTAGATGCTAATGCCAAAGACGCCAAAATCTTTAATGCATTATCGAAAGCAAATTTGAGAAAAGGAATTTTACTTTTTAAAACAAAACAAGACAAAAAAGCAATTGAAGCACTTAAAGCTGTTAAAAATTCTAGTTCTCAAAGTTTTAAGCATAGTCTCTACAAATTAGAAGCATTGGTTGTATTAGGAGAGTATTTTCGTTCAGTCCAGAATAATGTTGAATTAAAAAATATTTTACGAAATATAGAAACAGAGTTTGAATCTTCGCCAGTACTTAGAAAAAATAATTTTATAGAGAGAATAACAGACTTAACAGAATATATCTCTCCCGAAAAATTCAAGGCCGGTAAAATAATTAACGTTAATATCGAACGCGGTTTCGTAATAATTGAAGAAAATATCTGTTTTGATACATACCTAGGTCACAAATTTAAATTCATACCACCAATTGACACCCTCACAGTTAAGTTGGTGAATACATTAGTGACATTTGTTCCTTCATTTGAAACTGTCCGAGGAGAAGAAAGGAAATCAGCAAAAAACATAAGAATTACTACCGCCAACAGCGGTTTGACATAATTGCGGGTTTTTTGCTTCGTATGACAGTTTCGTGGTTAAACAAACAGTAGAGCCTCGTATAAACATTTGTGCTGAATACCGCCATTGCGCAAAGACGGAAAACGTTGCATGCAATACGGCTAGTGCAAGTTCCCTTAAAAGGCAGCTAGTATTGAATTAAGATAATTATAAGATTGGATCTGACTCGGCTCAGGCTTTTGGGATTTCCCTACATTTGAGATCATGAACCCCCCAACATAAACCCCCCCATGAAAATCCTCCTCACCGGCGTTACGGGCTATATCGCGCAGCGTTTGTTGCCGGTTTTGTTGGACCAGGGCCACGAGGTGGTTTGTTGCGTCCGGGACAAGGATCGCTTTAACACCAAGAAATACGCGGGGTACAGCCTGACCGTGATCGAGGTGGATTTCCTCAACGAGGCCAGCCTGGGGGCCATCCCCGAGGATATCGAGGTGGCCTATTACCTGATCCACTCCATGTCCACCCAGGGCGGGGATTTTGGGGCAATGGAGGAGATCTGTGCGACCCATTTCCGCAAGCGTCTGGAGCAAACCCGCGTTCAGCAGGTCATTTACCTCAGCGGGATTAGCAATACCGAGGAACTCTCCAAACACCTGTCCTCCCGCAAAAACGTCGAAACCCTTTTGACGGGAGCTTCCTTTGCCTTGACCACGCTGAGGGCCGGGATTATTGTGGGCTCGGGCTCCGCTTCCTTTGAAATCATCCGGGATTTGGTCGAAAAACTGCCCTTCATGGTAACCCCCCAATGGCTCAAAACCCAATGCCAGCCCATTGCGATTCGCAATGCCTTGGACTTCCTCACGGGGGTGATTGGCCGGACCGAAACCTACAACCAGAGCTACGATATCGGGGGACCGGACGTTCTCAGTTACAAAGAAATGTTGTTGCGGGTGGCCAAAATCCGGGGTCTGCGCCGGCATATTCTCATTGTCCCGGTGATGACTCC
>Ga0194116_10006642_pt1 | contig 12260 bp, 7 predicted proteins | sample TA2MahsurfametaG_4_FD_148617 | JGI IMG/M metagenome (GOLD analysis project Ga0194116, IMG submission 148617) | Freshwater microbial communities from Lake Tanganyika, Tanzania - TA2015008 Mahale S9 surface | ecosystem: Environmental > Aquatic > Freshwater > Lake | place: Tanzania: Lake Tanganyika... | reverse complement strand
CCCAATCCCCAATCCCCAATCCCCAATCCCCAATCCCCAATCCCCAATCCCCAAAATAGTGATGCATTTAAAATTTTCGTTTGTTTAAATTCTTCATCTATTTTATTGATAATTAAATTTATTAAAATTAAACCTAATAAATATTTTATATAATGTTATAATTTATAAAATATTCCAAAAATTTGCGAATTTCAGTAATATTTAAGAACTCAAGAGAATAGATTTAATAAAATGCGAAAGTCCAAAAATCCTAAAAGCCTCAAAAATAATCTTAAAGAAGAAGTTAGTTTAAACAATAAAAAAATAATTTTAGAAAACTATATCTGGTAAAAAGGTACTTGGTGCTTCTAGATGTGACAATCAAATTAATTCAGAAGGATCAACAAAGCAAGTAAATATTATTTGAAATAAATTAAATTATTAATTATAAAAGAAAAGAAAAAAAGTAATCGAAAAAATTATTATTGATAAAGATGTTAAAACCATGATAATTACTAAAGAAACTGAATTGAAAAAAAATGAAGAAGGATTAAAATTCAGTAAAAGTATATTTTATAATTATTCAATAATTAACTTTATTATTTAGTTATTGATGAAACTAACAATAATATTATACTTAATAGAAGTATCTCAAATATAAATAAAGATGATGATTTAACTTTATTTTTAGAAGTCTCTGATGATCAAGATTTACCTGAAAGGACTTTAACGAGAATCAAAGAATGGTATCTAAAAATTCCTTTAATTTTTTTAATTTAATTCAAAATAATTTTTAAGCCAAATCGAAAATGAAGAAGATTACTTTGAGGATCTTTATTATTTCATTTCATCCAAATTGAAAAAAAACAAAATTTTTCAAATTGATATAGATCGAATGTTAATAAAAGTCCGACAAATTATTACACTTATTTATAAGAATAAAAATGATTTTCCTTATATAGTTAAAAATTGCAAACATATTTACCTACCCGAATTGAGTGAAGAAGTGATTTGGGAGCTTAATTTTCTATTTGATATACATTCCAAATTTTACAAAAGAAAAAGAAATCTTAAAAGAAAATTCTTAGATTTAAAAGATTTAAATACTTTTTCTAAAATAATAAGTTCTGAGATTGATTCACAATTTTTGAAATATTTGAATTCTGAGACTGAATTATTAATTTTAAAAGAATATATCGAATATTTAAATGTATGTAATGAAATTATGCTAAACAAGAAAATCAATGAAAATTCTGAATTGAATTCATTTACAAAAAAAATTATTTATAAAGAGCAAGATTTTATGCATCATATTGAAAAATTTAAAAAATCATGTATTTTACCTTATCATCAAATTTGTAAAAATTTTGAAAATTTACATTTTGGAAAAAATTTTTATAATTACGTATTAGACAAAAATGAGATTTCAGCAAAGACATCTTTTAAAATAAATAATGTGGAAAAAACTTTTGATAATACTGAAAAATTTAAATATTCAAATAATAAAGATTCTACTTCTGACAGTTTTTTTAATCAATTTTTTATCCAATTTCAAAAGACAACAAAAGATATTAATTTAGAGGATATAAAGCAAAATTTTAATAATTTACTTAGTTTAGATTTAATCTATTATCCTTCATTTAAAAAGATTATCTTCAAGGCATTATACGAAATTGCACATGTTAAATTTTTTCCAACTAAAAAAGGAAATTATGATTTAAATATATTTAATCCTTATTTCAAATTAAGAGAAGTATCTGGACTTTCCGTTAAGGATTTCGATGATGAAACCTATTTAGCAGCTTTATATGAACAAAATGAAAAAGGAAATATTGATATAAATTATTCCTTTAAAATTGAAGATTTTTCAAGGATCAAAGAAAATTTGATAAATTCAATAAATTATTCATGTGTTGATCAAAATTTAAATGATTTTAGGTCAAAATTAATTGAAAATTTGATTGATATTTTAATTAGCAAGGAATTTAAAGAATTACGAGAATATTTCAAAGAAAAGTTGAAAAATAAAGCACAAAAATTTCTAATGAAAAAGGCTATCTCCAATTTTTCAAATTTATTAAATTTAAATTATAAAAAAAATTTATTTTCAATTAATATTTCGGAAGAAAATAATACTAATTTAAATTTTAATGGAGATCCGATTTCTGAAGAACTTTTACCTAAGACACTTTCCTTAATTTACTCTAAAAATTTTGAACAATTGGATATTGTAGTTCTAAATCAATTTGGTGAAGTTCAATACGATACAAAAATATCACAAGTAAAACTAAATATTATCGAATATGAGGAAAATATAGACTACATTTTAGAAGATAAAACAATACAAGAACTAATTCAGTTGATAAAATTACAAGATCCACATATAATTGTCATTGGTTCTGAAGATATTTTTTCGATATTTTTTAAAAATAAAGTTTATGAGATTGTCCTAAAATTATTTTCTGAAAGTAAAAATGACTTAAATTTGGTTATTTTTTATAATTTATTATATTTTATTAAAAAACTTATTTTTATTCTCTTAAATAAATTTTAAAAATATAAATTCAAAAGAATTTTATTTTAGAATTGATTAAGAATAATCCTTGTATTTTATATCAAGATCTCAAAATTCAAAACATTTCAATCAATACTCCTATCATCAAAGAACATTTAAAAAAATTTTCATCCGAAAACACAAAGAAAGCAATCTGTCTCGGAAGATTTATCCAATTCCCTTTAAATGAGATTTCGCTACTTTGGGATAATAATCCAGATTCAAATCACTGCTTAAAACTCCCATTACATAAAATTATTCATTTAGCTAATAAAGAACTTTTGCAAATTTTCCTTCAAATTGAATTAGTCAAAGCTGTTAATAAAAAAGGTATCGAAATTAATAAAGCTATTACTCTTCCTCACTATTATGGATCTTTGCAATTTATATCTTCTTTAGGAATAAAAATGGCAGAAAGAATAAGAGATTCTATTAAAGATTCAAAAATCAAGGGTTTGTATTCAAGAGAAGAATTATTTAACTTTGAAAAATTAAAAAAATTTCCAGGAGTAATAAAAGAATGTAAAGAATTTTTTAAAATAAAAAAATCGATGAGAAATAATCAAATTTTTCCTAAAAATTCGTTTGAATGTTTAAATATTTCTAATGAGAATTTTTATATTTTGAAGAAAGTCTTAGAAATTTCTCCTCTCTATAATGTTAAAAAATCAATAACAGAAAATCTTCAAACAATCTTTATAAATAAATCGAAAGATGAGAATATTAATATATCTATGATTGAATCTATTTTTCCAGGAGTTTTTGATGAAAAATGCATAAATGATGATGGAAATATTTATAACAACTCCAATTCTATAGTAAAATATAAAATTTTGAATGTATTTGAAGAAATCCATAATTATAATAAATTTCATTTAAATGGTTTTGAAAATATTTCTTATTCATATTGTTTGAGTAACCAAGTTAATTATAACCTAGTTCTTGCAAAACTTGTAGTTGCAAAAGTTATAAAAATTGATTTCGAGAATGAGATTATTCACTGTAGGCTCTTTAATGATTTAAAAGCTACCTTATATTTTGAAGATATTTTGCAAGGAATAAATGAAAATTTCAAAAGCAATTTTCTCAAAAAACTGAAAATTGGTGATTATATTACCTCAAGAATTTATAATATCGACGATAATTTATTTGAGATTAAATTGTTTATACCAACCAAAAATTTTATTGAAATTATTTTAAAACCTTCAAATTCTTCTGCTAATTTAAAACATAATTTAAATCCTTTTTGGAGATTTTTTGATGAACAAAATTATCAAACTGGAATAAACTTGAAATTTCCCATTAATTTTGATTTTACATATTCTTATAATGCCAATGAATTTTATATTAAAGAACCAATAAAATCTTTAAATTCAGCAGATTTGTTTGAAAATAAAATATTTTTAGAATTTTTAACTTCTCAAACATGTTTATTTTTTATTGTTACTTTTCAGACTGCAAAAGATATGCTTATAAATTTCGACTACGAAAACTTAACAATATTAAATCAAAAATCGAATGAAATGCCATTTATATTCTTTCCCTCATTTGAGCACCCAAAAAATGAACTTTTTATATGCCTAAAAACCTTTAATAATAGATTTTGGAAAATCAAAATTGAGATTAAAAAAAAAAATGAAAATATGGGAGATATTTATAATCATAATTATTTATTCAAAATTGAAAATGAAATCTTTGAAAATTTCGATGAAATTATAAAAAATTATCTGCTTAAATTAATTAATTTCCATTTTGCATTCAAATCTTACAGAAAATTCACTTTTTTTATTAATAAGGAACATATTAAATCTTTTATTGAGAATAAATCCAAACTTTCCAAACATCAACAATATTATTACACAATTTTTTCAGAATATCCAGAATATGTTATTTTATGTCTTTATCTTTCAAATAAATTCATAATGGAGTTTATTAAAATTACAACATCTGGGTTTATTTATCATGATAAAATATTTGACTCTGTTGAAAAAATTTCAAGTGAAATGAAATCTTTTTATATGAATTGTGATGATTTAAATATAGAAGAAAAAATTAAGCTTTCAAAAGAATTAGAATACAGTCTAAAAAAAAGACAACAGGAGGATGGTGATTTGTTAAATCAAGAAGTAAATATGGATATTGATATGAAAAATTCGAATTCTTTAAGCTTTTCCGTTAAAATGAATGAAGAAAATCAAATCATCAATAATTTTAGAAATAATGAAGATGGATATAAACAAGAAAATAACTTAAATTTAGATACTATTATAGGACTAAAGAGAGAAAGAACAGAAAGAACAAAAAAAGAAATGTTATTAAAAACAAGAGATTTAATCCCTGACTTAATAAATGAAATTGAAACCAAATCTAGTAAAGAAATCAGTTCCAAAGAATCGAATGATTTTCAAGAAATAATGAAAACAGAATTTGAAAAAATTGAAATAAATACAAAAAATAAAGATATTATAACAACTACTTATAAAAATATATCTTCTAAAGAAGGAATGGAAATTGACTCTATAGACAATTTTGAATCAATAAATCAAGATAAAGGAGAAATCTATAATACTTTTGAAGTTAATAAGAGTGTGCAAATCCCTAATAATATTATTTTATTAAATAGTCTAGAAAACCATATAAAAAATTTTAATAATTTAAATTCTTTTAAAAAGAATGATAAAAGTCAATCAATTACCTCTGGAACCATTTCAAATAATAACGAACAGAAAACTATTTTTAGTGGCAATCCAGTTTCTTTTGAAAATTCAACTAAACAAGCATTTTCATTAGATGATTGTAGGGATAAACAAATCAATAATTCTAATTCAGAACCTTATAAAGAAAGTAAAAAAGAATGGGGATTATATGAAGGAGAAAACAATATAAATAAAAATTTAAAAATTGACTATGAAAATAAAAGAAATGAAGCAAAATTTGATGAATGGGGGAATTATCTAAAAGAAGAAGATTCAGTAAAAGATATTAATAAAATAGAAAAAGTTTCCAAAAGAAACTCTAATGATTATGAAAATTTTGAATATAATATTAATTTAAGGAATGAGTCAATAAAAAATATTAATGAAAATTCCAGCTCAACAGAATTTAAGAATGATAGATCAAATAATAGAAGATTTAGAGGAGAAAAAGTAAATAGAGGAAGAGGAAATAATACCAGATGGCAGCTAGAGAGAGAAAATAATTACAATAAAAATCCAAGATATAATGATGGACATTATAGAGATATCTATAAAAAAGAAAAAAAACAAGAAAGAAATAATGACTATTCTTGGAATCAAGAATTCGGAAATAATCAAGAAGAAAATAAATGTAATCTTAATATAAGCAAAGATGACAAAAAATGTGAAGGTACATGGGGAAATAATGAATCATTTAATTTAAAATTTGATGTTGAAAATAAAACTGATTTAGCTTGGAATTTCAATGATAAAAATTCTGAAAAAAATTTCAAAAATGAAATTAAAGATTTTGGATGGGGCATTGAAAACTCTACAAATCAAAATTCAAATCTTGACTCTTCTAGTAATTTTAACAACTGCTGGAATTCTAATTTTAGTTCAAATGATATAAATGGTATTATTTAATATCTAAATATCTAAGAAATTCTTTTTATCTATAATTAATTATTTATTAAAATTTTTAGAGATGTTAATTTGAATGAATTTTGAAAATTACTTTTATTGTATTAAATTTTATTGAATACTATTATTCAACTTTATACTGATTCAAATAAGCAAATAACTCTTTTATTAAATTTAATTCAATTTATCATTACTAAATTTATTAGATTCGAATAATCATCAGAAAAGATTTAAGTTTCCAAATATAACTAAGAACTTTGAAAATAATTCTCGTTCAAAAAAATGTTATAATTTTGGAGAAGAAGGACATCATGTACGTGATTGTCCAAATCCTAAGAAACACGCTGATTTAAGATCAAAAATATGTTTTAGCTGTGGGGAAGAGGGTCATTTTGGCCGAGATTGTTCAAACCCGAATAAAGAAAAAAGAAAAAATTTCAAAAACAATTATAATAATTCCACACAAAACATAAATTTTAATAATAATTTAAAGAAATCTCAAGGCTGTTTTAATTGTGGTGAAGAAGGTCATTTTGGTAAAAATTGTCCAAATCCTAAAAAGGAAAAAAGCGATTTTAAAAAGCCTAATGGATGCTTTATTTGTGGGCAAATTTGTCATAGAAAATATAATTGTCCAGAATATTTGGAAAATAAACAGAATAGAGGAAAATTGAATTCTTATTTTGATAATGAAAAATACGCTAAAATAGACAATTATGTAAAGAAAAACAACAATTTCAAATCTGAAATTTCAAATTATGAAAATACTGATTGGAGCCAAACAAATTTTATTGAAAAAGATAATTACAAAAATGCAAATCTTAAAAATAATGATGAAGAATGGAATTTTACTTCAAATAACAATAATTTTAATGAGAGTGCAATAAATGAATCGAAATGGGGTGAAGAATCAAATTCAGAAAATCAACAGAATTGTGAAAATAAATCTGGTTGGATATAAACTAATTAAATATAAAATTTCGGACATAATTTCATCCATTTTAATATTCAGCCATTCCTTTTTTGAATTTTAAGTCTTGAGATTTCTAATGATCAAATTTTATTATAAAATTAACTAATTTATTTGATTTCCTTATTTTCAAGTATTTAAATTCAATTGATTTTAAAATTAAATTAAATATAAATTAGAATATATGATAAAATAAAGATGATTTTCCCTTATTGTAGATATTAGTTAAAAAAATGAATAATTTATTAGAAAATTAAATTTAATTTATATTTATATAATAAAACTTGAAATAATTAATCTCAATAAACTTTTTTTTAAATACTTTGATTTTTTAAGATGTTTTTTAAAATGATGTTAATCAATTACTCTAAAATAATAGAAAGTTAATAATCAAATAAAAAATTTATTAATTTAAAAAAGAAAATGGACTATTCATTTGAAAATTCCGATTCTCTCTCTGATAACGAAGAAAAAGAAAACGGAATATTATTAAACAACATTAGCTCTGAAAAATATTTCACAATAAATAATAAAATTGAGGAAGAAGTAAAAGAAAAATGCGGAATTCCTAATTGGGAGAGTATGATTTTTGGACTTTTCAACCAACCTTTAAGAAAAAAATTAATAGAGACAGCAAAAATAAATCCGGGATACTATAATTTTATTTTAGGAGTTCAAAAAGAATTTGGAATTGATTGCGAAAAAGATTTAAATCAATCTTTAAAATTTTATAAGATAGCTGCAAGCTATAAAGATACTTACGCTTTACATAAGCTTTATAATATATATTGTTATGAAAATGAAAAATTTAATGTAGAGAGAGATAGAGAGAAGGAATTATTTTATTTATTCCAATCTATTTCTTATAGTGATGCCTCTTTTTTTATCAATAATGATACCTTTTTTAAGATTGATATATCATATGAAATTTCATTAATATGTGAATTAGAAGAGAATTTTTATGAGAAATTTAAAAATATGTTAAATGATGTTAATAATTTAGAACAAGATCCCGATGAGATAAATTTTATTGATTCTTTTATTAGCTTGAAATATCTAAATGAAAAACATTTAATGTCATTTGCAAAGCAATTAGAATGTGTAGAGAAATTGAAAAAATTAGCCGAAAAAAATCATCTTGAAGCTTGTTATAAATTAGCAGTTGTATTTAGAACAAGTATAAACTTATTTTTATTATAAAATAAGGAATTTTTCTTCCTTTAAAATTTTTGAACTTTCGAATTTTTTATTAATTTTTTAGTTTATTTTTAATTAAAAAAAGAATAAATTTTAAATATTAGCTGATAAAATCTATTCTGAATCTCTTTTCAAAAAATGCATAAACGCAGAATTTTATAAAGCATATCTTGATTACGGATTATATTTACATTCTGAAGAGAAGTATAATGAGGCTCTGGAGGTACTTAAAAAAGGAATGGAGTTAGGAAATTTCAGATGCAATTTTATCTACTATGATTTATTCCTTTCTCTATTAGATTTTGAAAAGGATTTTATAAAATTAATAGATTTATCTCAAATTTTAGTTGCTGATATATTAATTGGGAATGTTTTTTCAGTTTTTGATTTTTTTTTCAAGAGAAAAATATTAATTAAATATTTTAAAGTACCTATAGAAAAACTTTATAATGAAAATATCTCAGATTTAGTTGAAATAACTACTAAATCAATATGCGATAAGGAAATGATATTAAACAATTTTTCTGGAAATATAGTTTTTACTGAACTTCTTTTATCACATGGATTTTTAAAATATATTGGCGCAGGTGGAAAAACCGATTATAAGTTGGCTGAAAAATGCTTGAAAGAATCATTTAAAACTTCTGGAAATAATTCATATAAAAGATTTTGTTACTCATATATTTTTAAAATAAGAATGAGAAGATTAGGGTTCAAAACACAAAAAATAAATGGAGATATGATGGAACATCCTGAAAATTTAAATATTATTGAAAAAAAAAATGATGATAATAATATATCAGAAAATGTATGCAATATAATTAAAGATCCTCAAAAATTAAAAGAAACTTCATATTCTTTAAGCGAAGAAGATGAAAATTTATATGTTTCAAAAGAAGAGCAAAAATTATTGGAACAAAAGGAAATTTTTTATGATGATAAAAAAATATTAATTGGAAATAAAATAAATAAAACAAAAAGAAAACTATTTAAAATTTATAATGATTCTATTATTGAAGGAAACTTACAAGATTTTAGCTCTTCTTATTTTTATTTTATGGGAAAAATATTTGAAAATGGATGGGGTTGTAAAAAAAATGATATAACTGCCTATTGTTATTATCTTCATGGAAAGGACGCTAAAATTAAATCATTAGGAACTGGTTCTGTAATTTCTTACTATCGAAGATTTAAAAGTATTAAAAAATTAAAATCTCAAAAAATAATGAAGACAGTAAGAAATTTAGATAAAATGAAAAATAATCTTTTTCAAAACTTGGATGAAAAAGAATGCTTTATTTGTTTTGAAAATGATAAAAACACTGTTTTTTTCCCCTGTATGCATATGGTTTGCAATGGTTGTTATGATCAAATAAAAGACTCAGCTAGATGTCCTGCATGTAGAACAAAAATTTTATTAATAAAATGATATTATTATTAAAGGAAAATTAGATGTCATTATTTTTAAATATTTGGTAAAAAAGAGAAAAAAAGTAATATTTTATGGTTTTCAATATAAATTCATAGAATTTTTCAAATCAGGTCTAATTTCATTTATTTATTAAAAATGACTTTACTTAATTAGGCTATATTTCTATTCATTTTAAAATATAATAGCAAGTTTTTTCCTTCAACTCAAAATATTAAGATTTTTTTTATAAAAAAATTATTAAAAATATTTTTTTATATTTAATATATTATTTTAAATTATATTAAATCTTTTAAAGAGATTGAGATTTAATGTTTAAAATTTAAATTTAAGAGATTGAGAAATTTTAATTGAAATTAATTAGAATTTTGACAACATTTTTTTTTTTCATTCTTTAAATCGGGATTATTTTCATTTAACTGTATTTTTTCTTTATTCCCTATATTTTCAAAATTGGAAAATTCATCTTCAATTTCACTTCCAGTAATTTGTGATTTTAATTGTTTAAAAACCTCTAAATTAGAATTTTAAAAATTTTTATATTTTACCTCCAATCATATTACTGAACGCTTTGTCTATATTTTCGGCTGTTTTCGCAGATGTTTCCAAAAACGCCAAATCTAAAATTTATAATATCATTAAAAGTGATTAAAAAAATGTTTACTTTTCTTTAATTACCAAATAAATATTGTTTTTGATAAATAAATAATAATTCTAAATTTTATCAATAAAATTTATATAAATATTTAAAAATTTACTAAATAATCGGGCTTTTTCAAGAGCTTCTTCTTTATTGACTTTTCTCTCATTTTCCAAATCACATTTATTTCCAATTAAAGTAATAACTAAATCATTTTCTCCGTTGGCCTTTAGATCTGATATCCATTTATCTACATTATCAAAAGATTCCTTTCTTGTTATATCATAAACAACCAAAGCGCCTTTTGCACCTTTGTAATAAGATTTTGTTATAGCCTTGAATTTTTCTTGACCTGCTGTATCCCATATATGAGCTCTTATATTTGTTTTATTAATATTGATATTTTTTGTAAAAAATTCAACTCCAACTGTTGTCCTTGTATCTAATTGAAACTCATTATTAATATATCTTGTTCCCATATTAGATTTTCCAACTCCTGAATCTCCAACTATTATAATTTTAAAATTCATATCATAATCATCGTCTTTTTTCATTAATTATTTAATTAGCATTAATTTAAAAAAAATATAATTAATTTTATATCAAATATTGAGAGAATTTACAAATTTTTCTTTTTCAAAGGTAACTTTCGTTATTAATATTTTCAAGTTCTTAAATTTTATAAAAATTTTACAGTAAAAATCTTAATAATTAAGAAAATGAATAAAAAGAAACTATTATTAAAAAAATTTTAAGATTTCTTTCAAAAGCCTAAATTAATTTATTTAAGAAATATTTTTATTTGAATCTTTTTATATTAAAAATATCTTTAATTATTATGTAATTAATATATATGCTAATTAAATTCCTATTAAATATTAATTGAATTTAATATTTTAGGTTTTTAATAATTTTGGTTAATATTCTATTTGTAATATAATAATTTTTTAAAGTTTATCGACAAGTAGATCCAATATCTTCACACCATTCATGATTATGTTTTTCAATAAATCCTCTAAGCATTTCAATACTCTCTTTATCATTTAGTACAATTACTTCAGTTCCTCTTGAACGTAAAAATTCTTCATCTCCTTGGAAATTCTCATTTTCTCCAATTACTACTCTCGGAATTCTGTATAGCACATCTGCTCCTGCACACATTGAACAGGGAGAGAGAGTTCCATAAAGAGTGCATTCCCTATAAACTTCAGGCTTTTGCATTCCACAATTTTCTAAACAATCTATTTCTCCGTGTCTAATAGCACTTCCTGATTGAATACGCCTGTTATGACCTCTGCCAATAACTTGACCTTTGTGAACTAAAACTGCTCCTATAGGGATTCCCCCTTCAGAAAGACTTTTTTTTGCTTCGTTCAAAGCTTCTTGATAGAATTTTAAATCATCTTCTGTTGGTTGAGAACATGTTCGAGTTCCGGTTTGAGAAGTGGTTTGAGATTTTTGTGTTTGGCTCTGTTCTTTAGTTTTTCCTAAATTTGTCCTTGTTTCTTCTTCATTTCGAACTTGTTGCATATTTAGTAGTTAATATTGCTCATGATTCTTTATATATTTATAGAAAGAAAAAAATTGTTGGTTTTTTAAATGTTAAGATCAAATAGCCTGAAGATTTTTTTTAAAAATAATTGATTATTTATTATAAATATTTATTAATAATAATAATAAAAATTTTTCAATTTTAATGGAAAAATTCATTTTGTTCAACTTTTTAATTTTAGAAAGATTATTTAATTATTTTAAATTTTATTTAATTTTTAAGATATTTTGATTTTATAATTCATTCATAATTATCAAAAAATTGTTATGATGATAATTTTGATTTGAATATTTCTAAATTTAAAATAAAATATTATTTTTATTTTTTTTGTGATTGTGGA
>Ga0194116_10006639_pt1 | contig 12265 bp, 12 predicted proteins | sample TA2MahsurfametaG_4_FD_148617 | JGI IMG/M metagenome (GOLD analysis project Ga0194116, IMG submission 148617) | Freshwater microbial communities from Lake Tanganyika, Tanzania - TA2015008 Mahale S9 surface | ecosystem: Environmental > Aquatic > Freshwater > Lake | place: Tanzania: Lake... | reverse complement strand
ATGCTTTTTCAATTCCACCTCTTCCAGCAAATTGTTTAGCAATTCCCTGAACATCCAATGCATTTTCACCACTATTTCTAACGTGTCCTTTATTTCTACCAAATACTATATTACCATTCTTTACACTAAATGCTATATTTTGCCCATCCAATTTTTCACTAACCGGTGCTTCTTTATCCAATCCACCAATCAATCCTCTTTTAATCATTTCCTTCATATCGGAAAATTTCAAATCTTTATCTTCAAACGGATGTGCTAAGTGACCTGCTGCTCCACCTTCCGTAAGTAAATTTTCATCTACTTTTTTTATGTATATTGAATTATCGACTTGACCATAATTTCTCATTATAATTCCAGCAACTGCGTTTGCTACATTTTCAGTAGGAGAACCTGTTTTACCATTTTTTTCTGAATTTTTAATCAATCCTAATTCATCTTGCTTTCTATGAACCAACTCATGTGCTAATGTTCTCATTATGTCTGCTAACATTCTGTGTTTAGTTACTACAATAATCGTTTTTGAATCAGCATCGTATCCACCCAATGCTCTATTTTGTTCTGAAAATGAATCATCTGCAAAATGAATATTAGGTCTTTCTTTAATTTTAAGTTGCTTTACACAATAGTCAGTAAAATCATTTAAAAGTTTTTCGTTTTCCTTTTTATCAGATTCAACTTCTTCATTTAACAACAAATTTTCTATTCTATCAAAGTATTCTTTAATAAAATTATCAAAATCTTTTTGGCTGATAGATTTCCGAACTAAATATTCAATTTCTGTATTTTCTAAATTCATACCTATAAATATTTCGAACTAGTTGGATTAGAAATTTTTATATACAAATGGGTCTCTTTTTTTAAGTTCTTCTAACTTTTTTTTAATTCTTTTCTTCATCTTGTAGTTTTCATACCACTTTTTGATGATTTTAATTGGGTTTATCATATTATATTTTTTGAATTGTTATTTGTTATAAATTTATTTAAAATTTCATCTGCTTCGGTATCTTTGTTATTTATTCTTAAGTAATGTAAATAATCTAAACATATTGGCTCTTTTGAACCATACATAAAAAGTAAATTTTTATTATGTAATAATATTGATTTTAATTTACTAACAATTTCTTTAAGTTCTTCTAAAGAAAAACTATTTAATCTTTTAATTTCTTTTTTAATTAATTCCATTCTAATGTTTGGATTTTTTTCATCATCATAACTTTCATCTATAAAAGGTGAAAATGTTTTAAATCCAAAATTTTCTTTTAAAAATTTTAAAGAGTGATATGGTCCAACCAATATAAAAGGATGTCCATGTGCAATTGGTTTCCATATTTTTTCTGAAAGATATCCTGTTTCTTCATAAAAATTTGTTTCTGATAATATAGATATCAAAGAATTATTATATATTTGTTTGGATTCAAATCCATACCCCCAAATATTTTCTAAATCATCATAATCTAAAGTTTTTGGTGATGTTTCTTCTAAAAAATTATAAAAAAGATTCCAATATTCTATTCCATATTTTTTAATAAAATGATACATCGAATCTTCTTGAATTAATTTAGCATCATAACTAACTAATACATTTTCTATTAAATTTTCTTTCCAAAATAATTCCAATATTTCTAATCTATGTTTTCTAAGTCTTCTATTTAAATTCAGAAATTTGTGTGTTTTATTTTTTAACTGTATACATTCAGAATTATTTTGAAAATCATAATTTTTTTGTAAACGCGCATTTTGCCAAAAATAATATCCAGGTCTTGTCTGTTTTTTATGATACTCCTCTGCTTTGGAATTTAAAGACCAACAATAATGAATCAATTTAGGGGTGTATTCTCCAAATATAGGTTCTATTATTTCTTTTAAATGAATATCGTTATGAATGATAATAATTTTTTCTTTTGGTAAATTTAAATTTACTAATATATCTTTTAATTTTTGTAAATTATGAGTATCAAATCCACCATCTATTGCATAATTAATAATCAATTTTCCATTTCCGTTTATAATTTCTTCTAATGTTTTTATTGGTATAAATTTATGAAATTCATCATCTTTGTATTTTGATGAAATTCCTAAAAAATTATCAATATGCCCATATGGTTCTATTAAATAATACCAATCGTAATTTTCTTTACATCTTTCTCTGTCTTTAATTATATCATAAACTGATTTTTTATCTATTGCAAAAAAACCAGGATATCCAGATTCATCATCTAAATTAACCATAAATCTACCATTGAAAACCGGCCAATCTATTTTTAACTCATTTCTAAAATAATTTTCGGAATTATCAAAATCCCAATTACAATGTTCAGCAAATTTTAAATATTTTGGATTTAATCCGTTTGGAACTTCCCGATACGGAAAAATTATATCATATCCCAATATTAGTTTATCTAATTTAGTTTTCATAATACAATTCAGGATATTCTAACAATATATGAGTACCACCATTATTTGTTACATATTTATATGCTAATTCAATGTCAATTGGTGATTTTAAATCATGGAATTCTATATTTTTACATATACTTCTAAATTCATTTATATAATTTCCTTTATGTTGGTGCCCAGGGTCTAATGGTTTATCAGCACCTTTTCCTAAACGAATAATTATATTTAATTTTTTATCGGTCATTATTTTGAATTTATCAACGTGATTGATTAATTGATTTGCTGCTGATACTATGAAATCCCATCTAGGATAAAAAGTAATAACTCTTTTACCAGTCATCGCCAATCCCAAACTCATTCCCATTTGTGTTTCTTCCATAACGGGTAATTCAATCATCTTTTCTTTTGCTACATTACCCAAAGTTGTTGACATTGGATTTCCGGCATAAACTATTTGTTGGCCTATGAAAATCGTATCATCTAATTTTGATAACTCTGTCATTGCGTTTGTCAACGCATCTTTGTATGGTGTAAATTCTGAGTTATTCATAATAATGATTGTTTTGATAATTTAATTGTTCCTTCTTTAATTTCTTTTTCTAAATGTTTTATTATTTCTGATGCAATCATATTGTGTCCTTCTAAATTAAAATGAGTATCAACTGCAGATGAATTTTCAGGTATACCAAATTTTCCTGCAATTGTGTATTTTTTGTTTAAATCACTACCATTTCTATAATAATCCCATTCCACAATATCAGAAAAATTAAATTTACCTAAAATATAAATTGTTCTATCTCTGATAATTTTTGATGTTAATTTATTTCCATCAAACGGTGGTAATTGAAATTCAACCTTTGGAACTTCTTTTAAACCATTTTGTTTGTTTTTTCCTCCTGGTGGAAATTTTAATCTATTGACATTTGCATCGATTATTTTATCACCCAAAAAAATTTGCATTTCTTTTTCTGTTATATCTACCCACAACCAATGAATAAATCTAACAGGTATTCCGTTTTTTTCGGTTTTTAAAACAAATTCTTCTATTTTTTCAACTTGATAATCAACATATTGTGGATATCTTACAAATTGAGTAGTTTGAAATATTACTAATTCGGTATCTTCATTTATACTATTTTGTATAAATGCTTTTATACCCATATTATTTCCACCATTTATTGCATTTACCTTTTCTTCTTTACCAAAATGTTTTGCTACTTGTCTTGGCCATCTATGTTCAAACATATATTCATAACATTCTTTACAAATTTTAGGTTCGTAAAAAAATCCATCTCTGGGATGATTATCGTTTGGAAACTTTCCTTCGTACCATAAACTCTGTCCCCAGGTCAAAGAACATCCACCAAAAACTATATTTTTCATTAAGGTTTTGAATTTGGGTTATATAAATGTTTATTTTTTTTATACCATTCCATAGTTTCTCTTAGTGCTTCTTTCAAATCTCTTTTTGGTTTCCATCCCATATTATTAATTTTTTCAGAAGAAAGTAATCTTACAGGAATCATTGGTGCTTTATTGTTTGTATGTTCTATCGGATTTGTGTTTTGTTCCATTTCTTTTAACCATTCTAAAACTTGATTTACACTAAATCCTTCACCATAACACACATTTACTATATCATATCTAGGACATTTTTCTGCAACAAATAAAATACCATCTGCCATATCTTCAACATGCAATAAATCTCTAATTTCAGTACCATCACCCCACAATGGAATTGGATTTAAGCCATCTGCTACTTTTCTAATATTTGCGGGTGTAACGTGACATTTTTCATAATCAAATTTATCGTTTGGTCCAAATGCATTTGAAGGTCTAATAATTACACATTGCATTGGATTATGTATTTGATTTGAAAAGAAGTCACACAACATTTCACCATATCTTTTCATACCACCAACGGCCTTATAAATTGGTACTAATGGTGTTCCATGTATATTTAAATTTTCTCTACAAAATTTATCTTTCATATCTGGATAAACTGTATTAGATGATATAAACATAAATTTTTTAACTCCGTTTCTCCAACTTTGTTCCATTAAATTTACATTCATTTCAACGTTTGGAGTAACATGCAACAATGGATTAAATTTTGTATCCAATGCATTAGATGTATTTGCCGCTAAATGAAATACTACATCAACATCTTTACTTACTTTTTCACAAAAATCAGCATCTCTCAAATCACCTTTAATGTGCTCTAATTTTTTATACTGATTTATTGAACTTGGTAAATCTCTTCCAAACGAAGTAGTTCTGATATTTTTATATCCTTTATCTATTAATGTTTTAACCAATTGAGAACCTATGAATCCACTTGCTCCCGTAACTAATACTTTTTTTGTTTTGTCCATAAAATTTATTTTGTGTATAAATGCGCAAATTGCTTTTCTTTTACCTTTAATTACTTTTGTTACTTCGTGAGATGTTTCATGTTGTGTATAATCCAATAAGATACCGTTTCCCAATTCAGGAACAATATATTCTTCTTCATTTGTTTCTGGATTTATTACTTTTAAGAGTCCACCATTTGCTTCATCATAATTTTCATTTAAATAAATTAAAATACCTACTATTCTATTTTGGTCTCTACCATCAATATGTTCTTTTATAAAACAATTATCATCAAACATTGTAAATTCCCACATATAATTCAATTTGTCATCTATTTCTGGGTAATTTTCTTCTACATATTTTTCTAAAATATTTTGAATTTTATTTGCATAAATCCTTTTTTCATAATTTAAAATATACCATATTTGGTAAACATTATCTTTATTTTTTTCTAAAATATCTTTTTTAAGATTGTCAAAATTTTCAATTGTTTTTTCAAAGCCATCTGGTAATGGAATTTGAGGTCCACCAATGTGCTCTAAGTGAGCTCTTAAATTGTTTATCTCAAGCTTTTGATTTGCAAATTGTTTTAAAAACTGCTTATCTTCATCGGAAACTACAAATTTTTTATATGGTGATTTTTTCATACTATACAATATACTGATTTTTTTTTAAATTAACAAAAATTAATAAAACAATATCTGTTATATCCTTTTACTTTTTCTACTCTATGCCAAATATCATGTTTAGTAAAATCAAAAATTGCAACATTTCCATAAATTGGTTCTATCCAAACTTCTTCCGTTTTATCTTTGCTCAATACCATTTCACCACCTTTTCCTTTTTCGTATTCAGTTGAAAGATATATTAAAATTGCACAATGTCTATCTCCTGTATATCCTCCATTTCCATCTGTATGATTTTTTAAATAACACCCATCATTATACATTGTAACCTGTGAGTTTGCTCTTAAACATTCTTTATCATAAAAATATTTAAAAATTGGTTTAACTATTTCCGTAAATGGTGTTTTTTCGGCTTTTATATCATATGGCCAATCAAAATACCAAAGTTGATCACAACTATATTCGTATTTTTCTATAATATCATATTTTATTTTTTCCAAATTATTAATTGGAATATTCATTAATGATGAATTAGGATAATTGTGTTCTACATTTATTATAGAATGCTTTAAATTACCAAACATTTCTGGCTTTAAATTTCTAACAGGAAATAAAACTTTTAATTTATTGTAAAGAGAATTATCAAATTCTTTTAAAGAAAAAGATATAAATCCATTTTTAAATAATTGTTCTTTTAAAACAATTTCCATTTTGATACAATTTTATCTACAAATATTTTATACATTCTTGCTGAAACGTGTCCTAATGGGCACATTCCTTGTTGATAAATATCAATTAGGTTATCTTCAGTATACTCTTTTCCGTTTTTTAATTCTTGTTCTAAAAACAAAGTATTTTTATAATTCATATCTCTATTTGGGTCATTTATATCAAAGTTTTTAATTGCCCACTCCGTTACCCCACCATATTTATGTAAACCTTCTTCCTCATAAAACCAAAAAGAATTCCAATCTATAATATCCCAATAATAATTTAAATATGGATTTTTAAAATATTCCATTTTATCATTCCAAGTATTTGGTATGAATTTATTTTTTATAATTTCATACATTTCATTATTTTTTGAATTATCCGGCTTAAACATTGGAAATCCTGAACCCTTTTTTGAATTATGAACATATGTATCGGAAAAATTATTTGCTATATTAAACATTTTGTATTTAATATTATTAGATTTCAAATATAATTGTAACATCATTATTGTTTCTAAAAACACTAATATTCGTTCTTCATATGAATATAAATGTCCTAAATATAAATGTGCAAAGTGTTTCATTGGATTTTTAACATGTTCCATTCCAAAATTGCCAGATAAAAAATAATATCCATTTTCACCTATTTCTGATTTTTCTTCTACAAAATCATTTACATGTGCATAATCATCATCCCATCTTTTACGATGCTGTGGTAATTTTAATTTTTGATTTTCTTCTATTTTGGATGGTGAAACAAAATACGAATTTCTATAAAAAGATGACCATTGTACGATTACAGAAATATCATCTGTATTTAATCCTTCTTTTTTAAGTTTTTCAATTTTATAGATTATATTTCTTGCAATAACTTGATTATCATTTGTTACATTTCCTAAATTAATTACATTTAATTCAGGATATAATAATTTTATTTGATGTGGATAATAATAAAATTCATCTGAATTTGTTGATGTATATAATGATGTATTATCTTCTTGAACAAATTTTGAATCTGTTACATCTATATTGATTCGACCCGCTCTAGTAAAAGAACAACCATTGCAAATTAAATGTTTCATAAAAAATTAGGTTTTATAACGTCAAAATAAAATTTTCTCCACATTAAAGCAGACGGATGTCCATAAGTGGTTCTTTTTAAATATTCTTTTTTTTGTGCTTCATCAAATCCTTCAAATTCATAATATATAATTTCTGATAGTTGAAATTCACTATCATTTTTTATATTATCATTCCACATGTCAATCGTCCATTCTAAGGAACCTCCAAATTTGTGATGATTTGGTCTTTCATAAAACCAAAAATCATTTTTTAAATCAATTAAATCTAATAAATAATTTATATATGGATTATCTAAAAAAAGACTATCTGCCCAAGTGTATTGTATTTCTTTTGTTTTTAAAAAATCTTCAGATGGTGGTATACCTGGTTCTGAATTTCTTTTATCCATTTTATTCATATCTTTATAAGATGTATAAAAATGAGATGAAATGTTATTGTTTAATTGAAAAAATTTATATTTTATTCCTAAACTTTTACAAAAAGATGATATTAAAATTATATTCTTTAACCAAGAAATTATTCTTTCTTCATGTGAAAATTGGTTTGCTAAGTAGGAAAAAGAAATATCATTTAATTCATCTGGTTGTGATGTTTTGTTATATCCTCCCGTTAAGTATTTAAATCCTTTTTCAAAATTATACTTTTTTTCAGAAACAAAATCATTTAAATGTTCTCTTTTTAATTTATTTCTATCAACAACACCATTTGGTATAAAAAAAGAATTTCTAGTTGCGCAAGACCATTGAATTATTAATTCTATATCTTTTGGATTAATACCTTGCTTAATTAATTTATTAATACCATATAGTGCACTTTCTGTTATCGTTGTATTATCATTCGTTGGGCATCCATAATTATATACAAAATGCGTATTTGCATTATAATGCCTAATCCAATCAACCCAAGTCCACATATCTACATTTTTATGCCTTAATGGTATTTCCATTTCAACAGGAAAATCTAAATTTGGTCTTGTTAAACTTGTAAAAGAGCAACCTGAAATAACTAAATGTTTCATTATAATCTACTCTTATACTCTTTAATTGCTTTCATAATACCTTCCTTTAATGTAGTTTGTGGAAGAATGCCATATTGTTTTTGTTTTTTAGAACCTAAACATCTAATTGGGTCTCCGTTTGTTTTGGTTTCATCCCAAACTATATTTTTAGTTTTACCAGTTAATTCTGTGTAACATTCAACAATGGTTTCAATAGTTTGTTTAATTGATACAGCTTCTGCGCAACCAAAGTTTATAATATCACTAACTTCTTTCTTAACAACATCAATCGATGCCTGTGCAACATCATCACCAAATACAAAATCTCTCTTTGATGAACCGTTACCCCAACATACCATATCATCACCTTCTACATTAAACAATTTCCAAATATTAGATGAAATTACAGTTGCATCTTGTGCAAAGTTATCGTTGATACCATAAATGTTTGAAGGTCTAATTACTGTCCAATTTTTCCAACCATACTGAACTCTTAGAGAATCTAAAGTTAATTCTCCCATTCTTTTTGTCCAACCTGGATGCCAATCTAAACGAGATGGAGTTGATGCCCATGTTTCTTCTTGATTCCAAGTATCTTCTTCATTCATTATATCTGCTGGCTTATAAACTCCAACCGATGAAAGATATACGAACCAATCAACTTTTGCATCAAACGATGCTTTAATCATATTGGTATTAAACATCAACATTGGGAATAAATAATCTGCGGGTTGTGTTGATGAACGAGCCGGCGAACCTTTAACTCCCGCAATATGTAATACTATATCAATCTTATCCATTGTAAATAAATCTTCACAATGTGATAAATAAGTAAGGTCTGTTTTAACCAATACCAATCTATCCTGATATTGTCCTTTTAAGAAGTTTAAATTTTCACTAAATCTAAGGTCTACCGCATATACTTTTGATGCACCTTCTTCTAAACATTTTTTAACTGCTGGTAATCCGACCAAACCATTGGCACCTGTTACAATAACTTTTTTTCCTGTAAACTGCATATATTTTTTATTTTTGTAAGCGAATTTTTAAAAACATCGTAATCTTTAAATGATAATAAATGATTTCTATTATGTATACATATATCTTTACATGCAAAAAATAGTTGATTGATGTCATCTATTGACATATTAGATAATCTTAGTATTTCATTACAAACCATTTTAAATCTTTTATGATTATCTGATTCATCATCATAACTTTCATCTATTACATTACCAAATGTTTTAAATCCCAATTTTCTTAGTTCGGCCAACTGTCCGTTTGATGCAAACATTATAAATGGTTGTAAATTTATAATTGGATGAAATGTTTTTTCTGATAAAAATACAGAATTTTTTCTAAACGTTGTTTCTGTAACTATATTAATTGCCGTTTCTTCATATATTGGTTTATAATAAATTGATGTTGTTCCAAAGTTAGAAAATCCAATATTATTTATTAAATATTTTGTATCTATTTGAATTGGAATTTTATTATGAAATTGTTTTTTAAAAATAAAAAATTCATTTGCTGTATTTAAATCAAATACTTCTATCAACGCATCATTATCTTTTTCTTCAGGACAAACTAAAAATGTAAAATTACCCCTATCCCATAAATTATGTTTTTCAACAAATAGTCCAAATGCATATCTGTGTGGTCTATCAACATGTCTATTTAAACACAAAAAATGTTTAGTTTTTTTCTTTTGAAAAATATCTTGATTTACTATCTCACATACATAATCAAATGTATTTGGTTTTACAATTTTATGTTTTAAAAATTGTGTTAATACTTTTGTTGCATTTGAAATGAAAAAATGGTCAGATATGTGTTCTAATTTTGTATTTTTTTCTAAATTATTACCACTTGTTAAAACAAAAAAGTTTTTTATATTAAATTTATTATCAATACAAATTTTTTCTATTGAATTATTAAATTTATCATCATAATGCGGTTCAGCAAAAAAGTTAAATACTACTATTAATTTATTTTTACCAATCTTATCCAACACACCACCAGATGCATTTTCTAAAAATTTTTTTTTATAAAACCAATCAGGTGTAGTTGCTTCTAAAAAATAAATTAAATTTTCTTCATCAATATTTGTAGTTAATAGTCCATTTGATTCTGCATATTTAAAAAGAGGGCCAATATATTTTTTAGTTTTATTTTCTTCTACAAAATTGTGCCAATTATAAGTTTCAGAGCATAATTCATTGTATCTATCTAATTCATCTTTTGATAAATTATTTGGTAAAAATCTACCAAATGCATCTTTATTTTCAAAATAAAATTTAAAAGGCAACCCACTTACCACTTCCATAATGGGGATATTTTGATTTATATGTATAATGAATTACATCTTCAGGAATTTCTCTTTTTGTATTCCAAGTTGCTTCAGTTGGCGTGTAAGTTGATACTCCATTATCCTCAACTACAAATACAATTGGTAAATTAAAGTTTCTTGCATATTTGTGAACCTCATAAAATATACCGCTTTCAAAACTCATATCACCGATGAACACAAATACTTTTTCATCACTTCTTTTTTCTTTAATAGATATTGCTACTCCCAATGCAATTGATAGAGTACCTCCCACAATTGCAGAAGAGTAGAATTTTTCATCTATATTACATAATGTGATAGATTTACCTTGCAATATAAGTTCTTCGGCATAATCGGATGATATGCCCTTCAATAACCAATGGTAGTGAGAACGCCAAGTACTAAATACCCAATCCTTTGTTGAAACCCTTTTAAATATTTCAATTAATGGTTCTTCATTACCATTTGATAAATGTATAGGTCCTCTGATTTTACCCGCTTCCCAATGTTTAACTATTCGTTCTTCAAAACTAATTAATTTTTCTGGGGTCCATCCTATATCTATGTTATCTCTAACAATCGGGTATTGTTCTAAGTTTTTTATCATAATAATTTTTTATATATTTTTTCTGCAACAATTTTATGTCCTTTTATTGATATGTGTAAATCTCCCGTATTTAATTCATTTACATCACACAATCTTAATTTATTTTTTTCTATAAATGCTCCTAAATTATCTCCATTAAATTTGATAAAATTATTAGAATCTACAAATTGTTGAGTAGTCCCATCATATGATAACCAAATACAATCTACATTTTTATTTTCTAAATAATTAGTATATAAATCCATATTTCTTTCTAAATTATAAACTATATCATTTTCATTATAAATAAATGATAAATAATTTTTATAAAAATCATATAAAGGTTTAAATTCAGAAGAACCATAAAATGGCGGGTCTGTAAATTCCACTCTATTTAATTTTGTAAATCTTTTTGCATAATCATAGTAAATATGCATTCTTTGAAACATGGATAATTGTCCTACAAATAGGATATTTACATTTTCATCTATATGGTTTGAAAATCTAAAATAATCATATATTTTTCTAAATATTAAATCATTGGATGCCATTGATTCACCAAAATTTATATAATTACAATTTAATAATTTTGAAAGATAAGCTATAAAATTATTTTCGTATTTGAATTTTTCTCTTACTTCTTTTGATGCAATTTCATCTAATCCATTTAGTAATTTATGAATTTCCGTATTATCTAATCCTCCTCCTTCCATAAAAGAACAACCTATACCAATTATCAAATCATATTTTTTCATTATGCATCTCTTTTTTGTAGTATTGGATTTTTTGTTGGCCATTCCATTTGAAACTCCGGGTCATTCCATTTTACTACGCCTTGCTCATCTGCATCCACATAACCATCTTTGTAGAATAGATTATAGTGAAACATACAATCGGTAAGTGCGTAATGTCCGTTTGCAAATCCCGGTGGAACTAACACTTGATTTCTTAATCTTTCCGAAATTATATAGGATTCCCATTCTCCGTATGTTGATGAATTTTCTCTCATATCTAATACAACTAAATAGATATCACCTACTGCGGCTTGAACTAATTTCCAAGTCTTTTTATCCCAATGTAATCCACGAAGAACACCTTTATAAGAACGTGAAAATCTTCCGTGAATAGAAAGTTCCGATTTATCGTAGTGTATATGATTCATCACCGGATGTTCTTCCG
>Ga0194116_10006637_pt1 | contig 12265 bp, 16 predicted proteins | sample TA2MahsurfametaG_4_FD_148617 | JGI IMG/M metagenome (GOLD analysis project Ga0194116, IMG submission 148617) | Freshwater microbial communities from Lake Tanganyika, Tanzania - TA2015008 Mahale S9 surface | ecosystem: Environmental > Aquatic > Freshwater > Lake | place: Tanzania: Lake... | reverse complement strand
AATCCCCATTTATCAATTGGTATTATTTAAAAATTTGATGATTTCAAAAAATTAATGAAATTCTGATATAATATTTTACATTTAAAAATTTTTTTTAAATTTAAAATGTTGATTAAATATTTAAAAATTGATTTTGTTTTTTGAAAAATTAAATATGTGAAATAAAAAAAGAAGAAAAATTAAATATTATCATAATATTGTCGAGAAATACGCTTAAAATAATTAACTTTATGTTAAAAAATATTGTGTTTAACTTTTTCAATTAGAATTAATTTTGAGACTATTTTGTGAATATAATCTTATACCTTGAAAAATATTAAATATGAAAAAATAAAAACTTTGTATTAAATTCTATTCAAAAATTCAATTTTTGAAAGAAAGAAAGGAAAGAAAATTTAGAATTGAAAGAAATTATCAAATTAATTTTGTGAAACAAAATATATAAGTAAATAAAATAATTTTATAAGTTAAATCGAATAAAAATAAAACTTTGGTCCCAGTGAGGGTTGAACTCACGACCTTCGCGTTATTAGCACGACGCTCTAACCAACTGAGCTATGGGACCTTGTTATTCAAAAAATGAATTAATCTTACTTATGATTTCAATAAATTCTGTTCGTCAATTTTTTTGAAAAAAAAATCAATATTTTATGATGATAAATTTTCTGAGTATATTTTGTTGAGCATATTTTTAGTAATATTTAATTTTGACTTGATTTAGATTTTTAAATTCTTTTAATTCTTAAAGTATTTTATAAAAAAGATGTCTTTGTTGAATAAATTATTTAAAAATAAATTATAAATTTAAACAATAATCAATCATACAATCTTCCAAATTTTTTTTAATCTATAAAATTTCAAATAAAAAATTCAATTAAAAATACACTAAATTTCAAATTTTTTTTATTTATATTGAGTAGTTTTCTCTATTGATAGGCATATAAAATTTTAAATTTATATTTTCAACTTGAGAATATGATTCATAGCCGTAATTTTAAAGCTAGAATTTTAATAATGAGATTAATTTATTTTATAATTATTTCAATATTCACCTTCTTTATACATTATTTTTAAAAATATTAAATTTGAAGATCAATTATTATGATAAATATTTTATTTCATTTTATATTTATTTATTTCTTGGTCATTATCTTCTTAAAAAATATTTGCCTTTGCTAATAAAATATTTATGAGTTTCTATTAAATTTCAATGAATTTATTCTCATATAGCATTTTTTGTCGAATTAAAATATTTTTTCAAATCATTTAGATCATATTCACACTTTGTCAAAAATTTTTGAAATTCTATTTTATTTTTACGAAATTTAGTCTGTCTTTTAATGAGATCATCAATAGCGGATTTTAGAGCATAATTATTTATCAAAGTATTATCATTTAAAATTAGTCCTGTAATTGGAGAAGTTTGGTGCACGCAAAGCCATTTATCAATTGCCCATTTTTCATAGCTTAAGATAATAAAAATTTAGAAAAATTAAATAGCCTACCTATGTCCTTCCATTGATATTACAGGATTTTCCATTTTTTCCCAAGAAATAGGGCATTTGAAATAAGAAGGAAAATTATCTAAGCTTGATTCACTTTCTAATAAATCGACTATTTTCTTTATTAATTTTTAACAATAAAATCTAAAGTATTTCACTATTGAATTTTAGAATTAAATATATTTCACTTATTCATAAAAAGAATGAATGAAAAAATTACCCTATTATATTCCATTATATCAATTATAAGTTTTTCCATTTCCAGTATTATCAAATCTTTTTCTCTAATGTATTCTAACTGCTTTATTTTTGAAAAACTAATTTCAATAAATTATAAATAATTAATTACTAACTATCAAAGTTTTCTATAAAATTCTGTTTATTTAAATTATTGAATTTATTTAATATTTCAAAATTTTCTTCATGAACGATTATGTTTGAATTGTTTGAATTTTTAGAGATTTGATTATCAAAATCATTAATTTTGAATTCGTTCCCTATATCAAATTTGTTTCTTTTATATTTAGAATTTTGGTCAGAAAATTTATCATAATTCAATGTCTTATTTTTTAAAATTGTAGATTTTGATTTAATGGAACCTGTAGAATTATTAATATTATTGTTATTCTCCAAAACTAAATTTTGATCATATTTAAGAATATTATTTTCTTCCAAAATTTTGCTTTCATCTTCGCTATTATTTATATTATTATTGCTACTGTTAAAAGCACTAATGCTATTATTTACACTTATCCCTGATTCTGTGTTATAATTTATTTGTTTAAAATTCATTTCATTGCTAATATTATTAAAATTTTGTGTTTGATATATTTTATTAGCTTTCCTTTGAATAAAATTTTTATTTTTATAATTTTCTGAAATTATATTCTCCTTATTCTCTTTAGAATCTAATGTATGTTTTTCCCTCTTTTCATCATTTTGATTTGTAAATATGTAATTATTCAATTTGTTTTTATTATAAATTTTATCTTCTAATGGAAGAATTATTAAATCCATATTTTCTTTATTATTCATATCCTTTAATATTCGACTGTTCTGAATATCAGAATCAAATTTTGAAGAAAAATTTTTTTCAGCTGATTTTGTTATATATATATTCCTATTTTTTTCTTTGTCATCGTTTAAAATGTTATTTTCAAAAATTTTGTCTTGATTATGAAAATTAATAGAATTCTCTTTCAAAGAAGACTGAAAATATAATTTTTATACGTTTGTTAGTTTTATTAATGTAATTATAAATTTATTTTTCGAAAAAGATTTTTTAGCAACTTGAAAAAAATTTACAATTTTAAGAAAAATTTTAAGTGATTCCTTAATTTCATCTATAAATTTTTCTTCTTGTAACAAAAAATCAATAAAATTAAGTAAAGCTGTTCGTGATGCTTCAAATACATTTCTACCAAACCCTTGTGTTACACAATTCTTTGATTGTAATGAGTCTTGAATAATTAAAACATCTGCAACAAAACTTATTTTAAAAAAAAAATTTTTAAATTTATAGAAGAATATGATAATTTTTTATTAATCAAATTTATAACTTACCACATATAATGCTTTTCACGAATATCAATGCTGAAATTTATTTTTAATTTATCTTTTAATTCTTTTATAAGCGAATCTATATTATCGATATTTAGGTTATTCTTTAAAGAATTTAAGATTTCTTGTTTTATTATTTTTATTTGACTCATTTTTCAATTTATAAATTTTATAAAAACAAATTATAATAACAAAATTAAAGAATATTTGTAATTATATTGAATTCTTCAAACTGTATTGTGAAAAATTAAAATGAAAATTATCGTATTATCTGTAATTATTTAAAAAAGATTTATTTAAATAGATTTTTGGACATAAAAAGGATTTATGGAATGGAGTAAAATTCTTTAAATTAATACTATTCTAATAGTTATATTAAAATTTCTTAAATAAATAACCAATAAAAAATAAATATTCTAAATATTAAAAAATAAAAATTTTTCTTCTTCTTGTTTGTTTCTTTAATTCTATAAATTTTTTAAAAAGATTCGTAATTAAATTTGATAATAAAAAAACCTTTCAAAAATTATCCATTAACAATTTGCTATGAAAAATTCTTTTCTATTTATCTTGGTTCCTTGCATTCTGCTTCTAGTCTTAATGATCATATAGTTCTTGTATGAATTCTGTTCATTGAGTTGGAAAAGTTTATTAATATCATTTAAATCAACCACGCAACAATTATCATCTCGATGTCCTAATCTTATACATTCTCGGCAAAAGTTAACTTTATGCAAGGAACAATAAAAATGTTGAAGTTTTTCAGAGTGAACAGGGCAATTAGAAGTATAAGAGTTGGCAGAGTCAGGATCTAAAATTTCTAATAAATCAGAATCATTTTGAACTACTTCACTGAAAATGCTTATATTTAATGGTAATTGTTCAACAGATTCTAAATTCTTAACCAATTTTTTACAAAAGGGACATCGAATTCTGTTTTTTCTATAATATTTTGTAAGACAAAATGTACAATAGGTGTGTCCGCAATTAACTAAAATTCTTGGAATTTTATCACCAACATTGTATTTTTGCTTGCAAACTCCACAAATATCAAGATGTCTTGATTTATAATCTGTAACCACGTTTGAGCTGTTAGTGATTATTTCTATGTTATTTTCCATTTTGTTTTTTTTATATATGAAATTTATTGTTTTTGTAATTTATTTGATAATTAGTTTTTAGTTAAAATATATATTTTTTATTGTAAATATTAAAATCTTTAGTTTTTTTAATATTGATTTCATTAGTATTCAATTTCAATCTAATATTGAATTTTTATTAATTTTGAACTATTTAAAAATAAAATACAATAATAAAATTAAAAAATTTATGTTTATAAAATATAGTTTTTATTTAATTATAATTTTATTTTTAATAAAAATTTCCTCAAAAAATTTACAAATATTTTTTTTACAAACTTTATTCTATATTTTGCTTTATAGAGAATTCTTAATAATTTTTTAACTGTAATCAGTATGATTCTTCTATTATTAAGTTTTATAATTGATTATATGATTTTTCAAATTGTTAATATTCTTAGATTAAAAATAATTGTCTACAAAATTTTAAATTAATAAATTTTTCTATTAATATTCCCAAAAAAAATTTACTTTTTTAAATAATTATAGATTTTAATTAAAATAATCTTAAAAAACAAATTTATTCTTATTCTTTACGTCAAAAATTTTATCTTTAATAATTTCGGAATCTACTCTAATTATATTATGATGACCAAAACATAATTTCTGAATATCATTAATTTCATTTAAATCAATTTTATTTGAAATTAGCCATGATTTAATTACATTTTTAATCAACATAACTACAGTCATTCTTCCTACACCTCCAGGAACAGGAGTAATATATTTTGCTTTTTTAACACATCCAGTAAACTCAACATCTCCATAAACTTTTTTCCTTTCAATATTAGGATCATTTTCAACATTTATTCCAACATCAACAATTATAGAGTTTTTTTTTACATCATTAGCAGTAAGTAAATTTTTCTTACCTACTGCTGTTATTATTATATCTGATTCAATTAATTTTCTAAATACTTTTTCTCTATCGGAAAGCGAATGACAAAGCGTAACTGTTCCATTGCATTTTTGCATAAGAATGGATATTGGTAGGCCTGCAGTTAATCCTCGACCCAATACACAAACATCTAAACCACTCAAATCAACTCCTTCTTCTGAAAAAGAAAAATTAAACAAATAATTTTTTATATAGTTATCAATATTATTTTCAAATTTAATAGCTAAACGAAGTAGTTCTAAAACTCCAACTGCCGTAGGAGGAACTAAAGTCTTCGTTAAACTCATTTGTAGTATATTTCCTTGATTTAAAGGATTCAAACCATCAACATCTTTTTCTATAGAAACACTTGAAAGAATATCAGTTTTAAATACTTCTAATTCTAAAGGTAATGGAAGTTGCACTATTATTCCATGTGTATAAGCATCATTATTCGAATACTGAATTTCATCTGTAATAGTCTCTTTACTTACTGATGAGTGAAATCTCTTAACTTCTGATTCAACTCCTATATATTTACATGCTTTGATTTTATTTTCGACATAAATATGAGAGTCTTTTCGATCTCCAATTAAAATAATTTTAAGTTTAGGCTTTTTGGTAATTTTATATTTTGACATAATTAGAGCCAATCGTTCTTTTAAATCTTCTTTTATTGTGTGAGATAGAATTGTTCCATTTAATATTTTATTAGAATATAATTCAAATGATTTATTATCTAACTTATAAATATTAGAACTAGTTGTAAATTTCATTTCATTTTTTTTGACAAATTTGAATTTTTTTATTAGTTGTTTAAACATTATAAAAAATTTTTAGAGTGGATAAATGTTTGATTAAGAAAATATAAAAATCAAGTTTTTTTCTTTTTTATTTTTATGAAATAATTGATTTTACAAATGTAAAAATCTCTTCATTTTGAATATTAACAGTAATTAAAAAATTTTAACTCTTATGAAGTATCAATTCTTTTATTTTCATTTTTCTAATTATAAATGAAACTAATTAAACATAAACAGAGGATTTATTACTTTTATTTTTGATTAATTAAGCGAATTAAAATATTTCTATTTGATTTATTATTTAACAATAATTAAACAATATAATTAAAAATAAATGGCAAATCATAAATATGATCATTTATTCAAGCTCTTAATAATAGGAGAGTCTGGTGTTGGAAAGACTTGTTTACTTCTAAGATTCACTGATGACAGCTTTACTGCTAATCATTTAACTACAATAGGTAATTTAATTTTTATTTTTATTTTTCAAATATTAAGGAATTGATTTTAAAATCAAAATTATCGATTTGGAATCCAAAAGAATAAAATTACAAATTTGGGATACTGCTGGTCAAGAAAGATTTAGAACCATAACCAAAACTTATTATAAAGGAGCCCATGGAATTATCTTAACATTTGATGTGACAGATGAAAATTCTTTTAAAAATATAAGAAATTGGGTTAAGCAAATAGAACAAAACGCTCAAAATAATGTATGTAAAGTATTAGTTGGTAATAAATGTGACCGAGAAGATAGAAAGGTATTAGTAGAAGAGGGACAAAAATTAGCATCAGAATTTAATATGAAATATTTTGAAACTTCTGCTAAAACCAATTTGAATGTTAATGAAACTTTTACATATCTTACTAAAGAAATCTTGAATACCAATGATAATAAAAAAACTCCAGGTGGAACACTTGAAATAAAAAAGGTAAGTGAGGGTGAAAAAGTTGAGAAAAAATCATGTTGCAAATAACTTATGAGTTAATTGAAATTAATGTTTAAATTATAATTTTATAAACTTTCCAACTTAAAAAACATTATATTCATATAATAAATTCCGATTAATTAATATTGATAAATGCAATAACAAAATTAATGTTTTTTTATTATATCTTGAATATTAAAAATATATCGTTCAAACTAAATAAATTAAAGAATTAATGAATTAAGAATAAAATTAAAATAATATTAAATCATATTTATTATAATATTTTGAATTTAAAATATTAATTATAATTAATTAGAATGCCTTAAAATTTTTATTATATATTACTTTTTCCAGAGATCCCTATTTAAAAAGATAAAATCATACCTTTTTAAACTTCATTTTCGAAAGAAAGAAGTATTAATTTTAAAAATTTTTTCTATCTATTATTTTATTAAAAAAATTCAAAATGAAAAGAATAGTATTTAGAATTAAGACTTTTAATATTTGATTATAAGAAAAATAAACCTTCAATGAATCTAAAATGATTAAAATAATTATTTTTATATTTTAAAATCAATAAAAAATTTTTGATTTTTTATCTAAAATCTTTAATTTTTCTTCTTTTCATTCCAGAAAAATAATTAAAAGAAAAAATTTATATAATTAATGATTGTTCTTAATTTATTAATTGATGAAGGAAATTTAAAAATAATTGATTCTTTTAATTTATAAATATGAATAAATATATTAAAAACAAATATATAACAAATTCTTTATAAAAAATTTTTAATAGGTACTAAAATTTCTTTGCAGAAATAAGATCTATTTAAATTTTCTTCTTTTAAAAAATCCATCGGAAACTCTACTATATTCCCTATTATTTCTCCTCTTTTTTTAAGATATATTTCTTTGAGTTCTTTTATTGTTCTTTCATCTTTTAAAATATCAGTGAAGTTTTTGTATTGATCGTCTGGATAAACTCTGAATATTTCTCTGTAGCATTCAGTGTTCTTTTTGGCGATTTCTTTCATCTTGTAAAACAATTTATCAGATAGAGGGTCATCAAAAAGCGTATGATCATCTGAAATACGTCCCATGTGTTCCTTTTTAAAATTTTTTTTTAACAAATAATTTATTTAAGACAATTTTTATACAATATTTTAATTGTTTGATTTCATTTTGAGAATTAAATTTTATTATTATTCAACAATCAGCCAATTAATAAATTTAATACAAATCTAATTTTAATGAAATTCAAAAAAATAAAAATAAAAAAATAAATTCACCTTCATAAGATTAATTCTCAAATTTTTGACTTTTTCAGATATTTTATACAATTTATTCCCAATTTTAACTTCATTATTATATTCAGATTTTATTAATACTCCAATTTCTGAATCTCGATGACCCACCATTGATCTATCATTTATATTGGCTGAACCAATAATTGCATACTCATCATCAACAATCATTAATTTGGAATGAATATAAATTAACTCGGTAACAGGTTTATCATTTAATAATCCATGAGTTCGAAGAGAGTAGAACACAATATAATCATCTACTTTATCTTTCATCAATTCATATAATTTTTCGTATAAAGATAAACCTTTATTTCGAGAAATTGTTTTATAAGTATATTTCATTATTAAATGTAAGGTATGTGATTGTGTTATTTCTCCTGGAAATGCTGGTTGTAAAGGTAAAAAGATAAATACCCGAAATTTTTCATTATTTTTGTAAGCTTTTTCAATTCTCTGACGAATTTTTAATGCAATCCTGATATTTATATAAAAATTATTTTTAAATTTATAATCTTATCTTATATAAAACTATTACAAATCTTTTACTCATTATATATCATAGAAGAGATGTAATTATTAGTCAATGAATGTTCTTCATCTGTGAAGCTTTTAGATATAAAAAATTGATTTTCAATCATAATATAATATTTTGAATTCTCAATGAGGTCATAATAAGCATTTAAAATTGAAGTATCATCTTTTTTATCTAAACCAACAGACCAATTCGAAGCTGATCTTAAAGCTTGACATTTGTAATTTTTATTGTATGTTCCATTATTGCTAGGTACTGTGCTTATTCTTATTGGCATCATATCTTTGGGATCATAACTTTGAAAAATTTTTTATTTAAATTTCTAATTTAAAAAGATTTACTATTCTTCATTGTCATCAATATTCGTGTTTTTATAATAGAGAAGATCTTTAATTTTTTTTTTCACATTATGTCCTGTTTCTTTGATTTTAGTCATCAAACTTTTTCTTTGTCTATCAAATGACGGAAAATTGATATATTCTCTAAAAAATTTTATTTCCTTTTGGAAAGATTTTTATTAAAATTTTATTTATTTTTGTTTAATTTAAATATTTTACAAATCATTAATTTTCAAATTTTCATCTAAATTCAAAATATCCTCGCTATTCATTTTTCGAGGAGTTCTATTATAATATGTCATTTTTCTTAAAAATGCGCTGTCACTTTCAAATATAGTTTTATTTGAACTTTCTAAATCATTTGTGTCTTTTGAGCTTATCGCTGATTCTTTTTTTATAATTTTCACTTCATTTTTAAGTATTTGATTACTTTCATATATCTTATATTCCTCTTCAATAGGAGTTATTCCTTCATTAAATTTAGTACCCTTTGTTAATTGATTTCTTTTTTTCTTTTCTGTGTTTATTTGATTTTCAAATGCTGATGGAGTGATTGAAATTGAAGAATTCTCGGAATTAGTTGATTGGGAAAAAATTGAATTAATATGTTTATTTCTGCTACTTCCAGAAGTTTTTGTTGTATTCTTAACTAAAAATTTATTAAAATTATTACTGTAATATATTCTTAAAATGTATTATTTTGTAAAATAATTATTTAATAATTTTTTTTTAAATTATTTTAAAAATTCATAATAGATTATATTTAATAATTAATTAAAAAGAAATCATTTGAAAATTATATCACCTCGCACAATTGTTTTTTTTTTTGTATTTTTAAAGGTAATACTATTTATAGAATAATTCCATCTCTCAATAAAATGTCTACACAAATCACCTACCACAGGCCCTTCTAGAAGAACTTGAACATCATGCCAAGGTAATCTTGGTATCGCATTTCTATCTATAGGCTCTTTATAAGGATCATTTACGTTTTCAAAATCTTTTATTCTACAATTAGAATAATCAATTCCAGGCCAATGGTATATTTCATTTTCGTTTTTCGGTTCAATTAATAAATGATTACAAGAATCAAACCTACCCCAACATAAATCCAATCCTCCAATGAAAGCATATATTTGATCAATAATAACTATTTTTTCATGATGTGACCAATAAATCTCAAAATTGCCTTTTGGATGCCTTGAAACCTAATAAAAATAATTAAATTGAATGGAATATTATTTTTTATAAAATAAAAAAATAATCTTAAAGAGAAGAACAATAATTAGAGACTATTTTCCTAAGATTTTATTTCTTGAAAAAATAGCAAATTTCTAAAAAATTCCTTTCTTCTATACACAAATATTAATAATTTTTAAAAAATTCCTTCTTGATTAAAAAAAATTCATAATATTTTTTTAATGGTTTATGAAAATAACAATTAAGAAAAATTTACTTTTATATTAGGATGTAAATTTTCGAATGTTTGTTTTGTGTGACTACTATTTAAGGTTATTGCTACTGTAAATTCTTTATATATCAAAATATTAACCTGCACTCCTTTTTTTGCTTTATAAAGTAATACGTCCATTAGTTTATTTGGTTGTTGGTTTTTTTCATTTACAGAGCAAGGTCTATTTAACCACAATTCAGGGCTTATCCACCATCCAGCGATATAAATTGATTCAGTTGCTTCCATCAAATGCTTATATAAAAGAGAAAAATAATTATTAGCATCAACTAAAAATTCTGCATTACAATTTTCTTTTTCATTTGCAAAAGATAAATATTTATTATTTATATTTGATTTGTAATTTTCGATTTTCCTATTTATTTCTCTGAACCATATTTCCCTTTCTAAGGCGTCTTGAAACATTAAATTAAGTTCTCTTGAGAGATTTTTTAGAAGTAGTTTTTTTTCACCAATTTTATGGACTTTAATTTCTTGATCGAACCAAAATACCTAATTATTTAATTCTCTGTAAACATCATTATCTTAAATTATTTTTATCTATTAATTAAAGCTAAATTTTGGATATTAGAATTCAACTAAATAAAAAAATTTATGATTATAAAGATTTATACATCCTTTCCTATGTTTGAAACAGAGGACTCTAGATAACATATCATTTCATCTTGTAAAATAAACCATCTTTTTTGCCAGCAATTACAACAGTTGATTAAACAACATGTTATAAATTTTAGGAAACAACCATAACGTTTATTTTTAGATTTTTTTAATATATAACCTTCTTTAGTTATCGTACCATCATATAATAAGTCTAAGCCATATTGGCTTATTTCAAGAAATTCAATAAAATGTCTACTCATTTTCAATTCTTCATATTTTAAGATTTCGTTTATTATATTCAGAAGATTATTTATTTCTGGATATTTAATTTGCTCGATTGATTTTTCTAGTAATTTATTTATATTTATTTGTAATTCTTCATTTAGATTGATTTTCAATTTTGTTTTGATGTTTATAAGCTTAAATATTAATTAAAATTTTGAGAAAAATAGTAAAATATTAATATTAAAAAATACAAAAATATTTTTCGTATAAAAAAATATTTAATTCTTTTAATTAAGATTTAATTGTATAATTAAAGATATTAATTATCTCATTTTAATTATTATTTTAAAAAAGTTTAAAACTTTATTTTTATTTAGAAATTTGTGAAATTAATTCACTTACTAATTGTAGTAATTCTTTCAGTTGAGGTCTTGTTTTTATAATATTTTTCGATAATTTTTTTTTCACAAAATTTTTATCAATGAATTCAATTTTTATCTCATATACATCTTCATCTTTGCTTAATTTTTTACTTATCAAACTACTTAATTTGAATTTATCCACATAACTCAAATAAGTATTATATTTTTCCAAGGAATTTCCATTAATATTATCTTTAAAAGATTGATTTGTTGTAAAATTAACTGGAACAATATTTTCATCAAAATGAGAATCTTCTTTTATAATATCTATTTGAAATTTTATTTTTGTAATTTATAAAAATTATATTTTCTGTTTTAAATTTACCTAAATTATGCGAATAATCCTGATTATTTTTTTTATATCTGTTCTTTATTAGACTCTCATTATCTAATTCCTCATTATACATTTATTTTATTAGTGTTTATTTAAATTTTATTAATTCATAAAACTAAAAATTTTTAAAATTTGTAATTTAAATCAAGTTTAAAATTAAAAATTTTAGATTGACTTTGTTCTGTAATTATAAATAGAATAAATTTTGGGGATTGGGGATTGGGGA
>Ga0194116_10006632_pt1 | contig 12269 bp, 8 predicted proteins | sample TA2MahsurfametaG_4_FD_148617 | JGI IMG/M metagenome (GOLD analysis project Ga0194116, IMG submission 148617) | Freshwater microbial communities from Lake Tanganyika, Tanzania - TA2015008 Mahale S9 surface | ecosystem: Environmental > Aquatic > Freshwater > Lake | place: Tanzania: Lake Tanganyika... | reverse complement strand
CTGAATCATTTAAATAACTAAATTTTAATAAATCTGTCTAAATTAATTAATTATTTTACTTTTTTATTTAAGTGACTCAATTAAAATTTTATGTTTCAATAAATTAACCATTTTTATACTTTTTTTTAAGACATAAAGGGAAAAAAGCGTAAAAAAATTAAAAAAAACTGTCAATCAATTTAAACAGATAAACTTGAAGATTTAATGAGAAAAAATTATTGGAGCTTATAATAATTTAAAACAAGAGGAAAATATAATAATGTGGAAAGAGTATTCAACAATCTTACCCGAAATTTTCCTTTCTTGCTCAAAAGTACTTAAGTATCCAAGCGGGATCAATTTTAGATAAAAGTATTTTTTCCAAAATTGCCAATATTGACTCATTAAAAAGAAATAGGCTTTTACGTAAAAAAATGACAAATAATTTTATCATAAGAAGAATTTAGGTTTAACTGATAAAAAATACTCCAATTTATCCAATTTAATAAATGATTACTAGATATTGATTCAATATATTTATTGGTCTTATGCTTAAACATAAGCCAATTAATTAAATCGTTTTTGTATTAAAATTCATTAAAAGGGTATTCTGCTGTGTATATTTTAAATTAAATTAAAAATAAAAAAAATATTTTATATCAAATGAGTAATTTAAGGACTCATCTCATTATTTATAATTTAAAAAATTTTATTAACATGAAATAGGAAATATGAAAACACACTCAAAACAATAAAGAAATAAAATTAAAAACCGAAAAAAAATTTAAAAAAGAAATAAAATTGAAAATGAATTAAAATTAAAAAACGTAACAAAATTGAAAAACGAATCAAAATTAAAAAATAAAAAATTCAAATCCTCATGTAAAAAGAAAAAATTAAAAAATAATTTTGTTTCTCTAAATGCTTTTCTATAATTTTCTAAAAAACCGAAACAAAATAATATATTTTCTTTTAAGTTGACATCTCTAATTTTTGCGCACTAGAATTATCTGTTTCAATAATATATTTAAAAAGTTTACTTAAAAATTTGGAACAATATTTTTTTTATTTAATATTAAAAAATAAATAATTATGTTCTTTAAATTGATTGAAACATAAGTGAGAGAATAAAGTAAATTAAATTTATATGAAAATTGATTATTTTAGAAGTGAAAGAAAAACCAATAAAAATTAACAATTACTTAATAAATTCATTTTTCAATTTCTTCGCAAATTGATTTTTCTTATTAAACTTCTTAAATATAATTTTTGGATCTTTTTGTTAAAAAAAAAAATTATATATATTTTATTTTCTAAGATATCAAAAGAAATTAAATTTAATATTTTATTTATTAGATCTGTTATTTTATTTAAAACTTTAATAATATATACAACATAAATACGTTAAACATACTTCATTTTTAATTGTAAAATTTTTATGATTAAAACTTATAGAATAATTAAATTTTATTATTTAAAATGATTTTAATGTTAAAGCAAGAAATAAAAATAATTTAATTTAATTGATTATGAAAGCTAACTCTACAACAGGCAAATTAACAACAAACAATTTCGATGGTATTTTAAATTTAAAAATTCTAAAGAAATGAGAAATAAAGAAATGCAACAAAAAATAACAATCATCAGTGATGTAATAAAATCGATTCGGAATAACCCAAAATTTATTAAACTTTTAATTTATTCTATGAATAGTCTTGAAAATTTTGTTTCTCCTCCTAATAGGCAAATAAGGATAAATGCAAAAATCATTATAAAGCGTAATTAATTTATGTTATTTTAGATGATGGTATTGGGGCACTTAAAGCAATTGCTCAAATAAATATTGTGAATCACGAAGTTGTTGAGGTAATTTCAAATTAAAAAATTAAAATTTAATTTTAGCAAAATTAAAATCGTCAATTATTTTATGTGAATTTAAAATACTGATTTTCTCTTAATTAAATAAATGATTAATATTATAAAAAGCTTGCAGGAGATATAATTTGGAAATGCATTTCGTTAAATGATGGAATTGATCAAGAATTAGCAAAATTATTTGCAGATATATTAGGACATGAATCAGTTATTGAAATTTTGCTTTCTAAAGAAAAAGGAGAGAGTTCTAAAGTATTTATGAAAAAAGGATTTTTATTTATTTTTTAGATTTTCAATCTGAAAAATTTTATTATTCATTTATTTTTATTCTTTTTTATCAAATTTAAATATAAATAATTATTTAAAAAAGCCTTACATAAAAATTATAAATGGACTCGTACAAATACCTCAACTCGTACAAAAACTTATTGATAGCGGTTTAATCGAAACAGTGAAGCTTATTAACGACCTATACTATGATGATTTCGATGCCATTTGCTTAAACTTTGACACTTTAAAAAAAATTTCAAATTTAAAAGTCGGAAGAGAAATAATCCTTAAAAAAAACCTAGTTCCGAATATTCTAAAAAACATTTTAATAACTTCAGCATATAAAAAGCCAGAAGTAGTAATAACAGGTTTACAAATAATAGACAATCTTTCTCGAAGTGAAGAAGGACAAGCAATTCTGAATGAAAATGCTGCAATTGATAAAATATCAACTATTTTAGATTATTTTCAAAACAAAGATGAAGTATTGAGAATAGGAGCGAAAATTTACTCTAAAATTTGCAAGCCCGAAGATATATTGGATCTTATTGACCAAATAAAAGAAATACAAAATAAAGAAGATTATTCAGATTTGAAAGGTCTTGAAAAAGCGTTGGTTTTAATATCAAATTTTATATTAGTTGATGATATATGCAATGTATTAACACAACCAGATAATTTAGAGGTTATAAAAAAAATTTATAATTCTATTTCTAATTTGGAATTAAGCAATCAAAACAAAGAGTATATGGAAAATTATATATTGCTAAATAAATATTTTATGGTGATTTTCCATAGACTATTTAATATTGTCCCGAAATTTTGCGAAGATGAAGAAATAAATGCAAATATCAATAAAGGAATCTTCAATAATTATCATGCTGTGTGTGAAATAAAAAAGCAAAATTCGATTCAAGGAGAATCCAAAAGCTTCTGCTTGGCTTTCTCAGATTATTTTTCATCATTTGTTGATTTGTTTGAAAAAAATTATCAGAACAAAAATCCAGAGGAGGATATAATTTTAAATATATTAAATATAATAAAAAATGAAATTTCATTTTTGGAAGAAGAAAGGCCAAATAATTCAGCGAGTAGAATTTTAAAAATTGCAAATAGAATGAAAACCGAAAAAATTAAAAATTTATTAGAAGATATATTTGATTTTATGATTACAACTGTAAAAAATTCAGATAATATAGAAACTTTGGCAAACATATATGAAATATTATCTGATAATTTTAAAAGGAAATATTATGAAAATAAAGTGAAAGACTTGACTGTTGATAAAAATGGCGCTTATAAAATTAGTGGAAATTCTATTCAACCTGAAGAAATGCAGAGTTTAACAGATTACAATTTAAAAAGGGATACACTTATTGATATTGCCCTTAAATTTATGATTGAAAAGCCAAAATATAGACAACCAGTACTATTTCATAATAAAATTTGATTTTTAAAAAAATATTTTAAACACTAAACAAAAAACATTAATAAATTATTTTAACTTCTATACTTTGTTTATATTAAATTCTAACAATTGCTTTTTCTAAATAAATTAAAATTATATTCTCTTATCAAATTAAAATAGAATCTTCAAACTATGAAAATAGTATCTACTGCTGTAGCAGACCCAATTTTTATGGACAAATATCATAAAGCAAAGAACCCAAATTTTTTGTTCGATCCAATAATATCAGTAATGGCAAAGCATATTTACGAAACTTCAAACATATTTGAAATAGTCAGCATAGAAGATCATGCGGATTCAAGAGATAAAAAGACTTTTCTATTGGAAGAATTAGAAAGCGAAATATCTCGGGAAGGTGTCAATATTTTAGAAAAATTAGTAGATAACATTGAATTTCTAAAATTGATTAAAAGCCTAAAAGAAATAATAAATAGTTTCATTCCAGGAAAAGCTCTTCCTCAAATTATTGAACAACTCGAAAACAATCTCTTGTTAACTTTTTGTATTTTGAAGGTTAAAAACTTTTTCAATACTGATTTAAAAGGAATCGTTGAAGCTTTGAAAAATATTTTAAAAAAAGAGGTAGCATTTATTGAAGCATATAAAAAAGAAAAGTCAGGAAAAACCCATGATGAAGAAGAAGCAATAAAAGATAACATTAAATCTTCAAGTAAAAGAATTTTACTGCAAATTGGAATATTAAACCTTATTTATGATAACAGCATAAAAAATTACAATGAAGCTAAAAGTCTAGTGACAATTGAAAACGCAAATCAAAACAATTCTAATTTTATTAATTGTGGAAAATATTTGGAAATTATAAAAGATATTATCAAAATTTATTTAGAATTTTTTGATAAATCAAATGATTCTAATAATTTATTGAATATACTTTCAAATTTTTCAAAAAATGTAGGATTCGTTTTAAATAATGAAAGCGAAATGGACAGCGGAATATTAGAATTAAAAAAGGGCATAAATAATAATGATGAAAGAATCGCTTTAGGAAATAACACTGCTTCTAATGCTAATAAAAATGATGGAAGTATATTAGTTTCAATCACAAATAACCTTATTAATTTGCTTAGAAAAAATATTGATTTTGAAAAAATTTGTGATTTAATTTGTTCCATGATTTCCCAATTTTGTAAAAAAAAATTAGATATTTGCGATGTTCTTGTTAAATCAGGATGTCCAAGACTTTTGCTTTTAATAATAGAAAATTCAAATAACTCCAATTTAGCAAAAAAAGCACTTGATTTACTTAAAACAATAATGACTTCTTCCGATGAAAATCTAAATATGATCTCAAATCAAAGTATATTTTAATTAATTTAATAAAATTTTTTAATGATTTTTTTCAAAATATTAAATCAATTAAGATGTTTTTGAAAAAATTTATGAGATTAATACTAAATTTCAAAACGAGGAAAGCATCAAATCCATGTGTGATCTAATAACAAGCCAATTATTAAAACTACCAAATCAAGAAAAATTAATTAGTACAATAATTGATAAAGGTATTGAAGAAATAAATACAGCGATAAACTCAAATGATTTTATTGAAAATTTTGAAAACTCGAAAAATAGTATTTTAAACAATCTAGAAAAATTAAATGCTTTTTCCACTGAAAAAAAAATAAATGAGAAAATATGCCAAACTGAATTTATCGAAAAATTACTAAAACTTTTCAAAAAAGCATTGGAAGATAAAGAAATCTCTGAAACAAATGAAAAACTATTATTTAATTTAGTGTCTTTATTCTTTTTAATTGAAAAAGGTAAAGGTTTTAAAAAACCAAAAGAAAATAAAGAATTATTCCATGATATGCTTTCTTGCTTACTTGAAACTATAAAATCAAAATCCTATTTCAAAGATTTATTTATAATGTCATTAAAAGGGCTATGCAAATACATTTACAATAAAGAATTCTTTTTCGAAAAATTCTTAGCAGATAAAATTAACAATGATTTTGTTGATTGTTTGTTTTTGGCAAATGAAAATTATCTTGAAGACCATTCTGTCTCAAGAGAGATTAATAATATGTTATGTTGCTTATGCATAAACTCTAAAGAATTAGCTCAATACATTGTTGAGAAAGGGGGACTGGCAAATATACTTGATGAATTAAAATCATTGGTAAATCATGATGATGCTGAAAGTGAAAATATTAAATATTCTGGATTAAAATTCATTGATACTTTAGTGACTGAGAAAACTAATATGGATAAATTCATTTCTCTAAAGGGAGCTGATTTAATAAACAAATTTTTGAAAAAGTTTTTTGGCGAAGATGATGAGAAAAACAGTTTAGAATCAAATAAAAATAATAAGCTTGCAATCAGTGATTATCTCACAAATACCACTATACATTTATTTGATGAAACTAGAAAGGTAAGTCAGGCTCAAGTTTCTTCTAATGATGCAAATAATTCTAAGAAACCTATTAATTCGAGATTTTCCCTGAAAAATGTAATGTTTGGAGAAATGATGGAAGAAGCATCGGCAACTGGTATTAGTAATACCGATTTAAGCACAGGAATTGGTTTGAATAATATAAATAAGAAACAAGAAGTGTTCAAAAAAGGGAGCTTTATTGGAGATTTCTTGAGTATTCAAAATGAAATGGATGATTATAATGATGATTGCAATGGACAGTCGAATAAAAATGGAAATTCTAATTTCTATAAAAAAACCTATATCAATATGAATAAGCCATTGGTCATCAGAAAAAATAAATATGGAACAAAATTTGCTCCTTATCTAGTCTATTGTATAAAAATTATTGATACCAATGCAAAACAAGGAAGACAGGATTTTAACAATCCCAAGCTTTTCAAGAATATGATTTCCTTAATTAAGTAAATTCTTTTTAATTTTTTATTATTTTAATGATATTTTTAATGATATTAATAAGAAAATAAATTCAATTTTAGATCAAATTTCCCAAATTTACCTTTATTCAATAAAGCAATAGAGTTTTTATCTGACTTATTTAATATAAACCCCAATATTGAGCTAAGTAACACAGAAAAAAGAAAGCGTATGTTCCTTTTTGGATTATAAGATTTATAATAAAATTTTATTAAATAATTCAAAAATTTTGATATAAATCTATATTTAGTCATTCAGATAATTTTATCGAATTTCGCAAAATTCCACAATCTAGAAGTAATAGTTAAAAATTCTCTTCCTATTATAAAAGGAATTGAATATGAAGATGATTTGATATTTGAAATTTTAAAAATCGCAATTAAATGTAACGAAATGCCAATTGATAAGGATAATTCTAAAAGAGCTTCAACTATAAATGTAAATCCTTTGATTGCAATTTCAAACAACCCTGAAATAAAATCTAAATTTTTATCTTACATAAGTCTCTATCTTGAAAATGAAATTAATATAAATACTAGAAAAAACAATACTCTTTTTTCCGAACAAGAATTCAACAATTTAATATTGGACTTTTTTAATGGAATTATGAAAAATTTAACTGATATCGAAAATTATGATAATTTAGGTCTGATTCATGATCAAGGATTTTCCATAGCATTAATAAAGATTAGAAAATTTTTAGAAAACAATAAGTTGCTTGTTTTAAAAGATGATTATTATACTGAAAAAATATTCAACAGTGGAGTTAAATTCTTCAACTCAGAAAACTTCAACTTTGTTAATAAAATAGTAAATGACTTTAATAATATCTATCGAGATTTATATAAGATTAAAATTTCTACTGCAAATGAAAATCTAAATAAATTTTATATTGAAAATGACACTATACTAGAGCAAGAAAAAAATGAATACATAGAAGATTTCTTTAGTTTTAATAATTTAATTTCTGAAAATATTTTTGAATTTTTCGATTATTTGATAAGTAAGGCATCGAATGCTGCTGATAAATTAATAGAGGGAGATATTGAAATAATAGGAAAACTTGTAGATATATTGATTGATTACTGCGAATGTAAAAATGAAAATAATGCTCTTAAGTTGAATTACGTAGGAAAGTTATCGAATTATGTTATGACGTTTTTAGTAAATGAAAGACTAAATGAGGAGAAAGACCATATTCCTGAAGTAAAGGACATCCTTGGAAAACTGTGGCGATTTATGAATAATTTATTGAAAATAGATGAATCGAATATTATTACAACTAAGTAAAACATTTTATATTTTAATTAAATAATAATTTGTTTATTCAAAATGAAAAAATTTATAAAAAGGATTTATTTAAAACAAATTTTTATTAGAATTTTAAATTTTTTTTATTAATAAAAATAGTGATGAAATTCTCTTATCCATGATAGAGAAATTAAATTTTGAGATACCGAAAGACCCTAATAATCAAATATTGCGTGAAATTTATTCTACAATCTCAACAAAATTAGAAAACAATATTGAAATAATTGAAAAAATTATTGATTTTGCGAAAAAAGAAATTATGACATTTAATGAAGGAAAACCCAATTGTTCAGAAGATCTGGATAATTTTAAAAATGATAATTCTATAATAGAAAAAACTGAGACATGGATCTTAGGCTTAGATGAACAACAATTGAAAATTTTAAACTTTGATCTTGAATTAATTAAAAATTTATCAAAATTTAATATTACTTCCAGATTATTACAGAAAAATGACGGTTTGCTAAATAAGCTAAAATTATTATTTAAGGATTTTGAAACATATTTTGATACTGATAATTTAAATAGTGAAGATTCACCATTAGTAAAATATTTACTTTCAAAGACTAAAAATTTGCTTTTTAATATTTTTTCCTGTATACTTTCGAATAGAGCAAATTCTGAAACAGTTCTTTCTGAGCACTCAGATATTTTAAATAAAATTATCAGTGATCTTAAAAATAATAAATTAATATCCAAAAATGAAAATATTGAAAATAGGAATCATTCAGAAAATAATACAGATACTAATTTTGATCAAAAGACTTTAAAGGAAGAAGCACTATTTTTATCTAAATTAGCAAATGAATATTTTGAAACTTTGGCTGAAAACGGCCTTAAAATTCTAAATGGGACTTCTGATTTAAAAACAATCAAAGAAAATATTATAGAAAATAAAGAACTATATAATAATTACGAAGAATTGATAAAAAAGATTTCAGTATTAGACAAGGATCGAGAATTTATTGAAAAATTAGAAAACGCGATTGCAAATATAGCAGAAATATGTAAGAAAGTTGAAGTCTTTTATGCTGAACATAATGAACAAATAGCTATTTACAAATCCCAGCAAAATCATGAGAAAGAAGCAATAGGTGAAGAAAATCTTAAAACTCTCAATAGATCTACTACTATGAATATGAACACAATGTCTAATATTTCAAGTACCGCTGTTAAAAAAATGAGTCTTATCTCGAGAAATATTCTCTTCTCACTTAAAGATATGAAGTTTAAATCTCCGATATCTGCTAAGGACAATGAAATGATAGAAGGCTTGATTGAGAAAATTATAAATCACATAAGTAAATTACATTCTGAAAATAAAGTGGACAAAGATGAAAAAAGAATATCACAGAGAAATCCATTAATTTCTCGTTTGCTAAATACTCTTAAATTGCTCAGTGTTTGTGCTTGTAATCATGTTCTTATTCTTGAATTAGGTTTAATTAATTTTATCGAAAATTTGCAAAATGATAAAGAAAATTTCACTAACAACATTTACATCTATCTCGAAACACTTGACATTGCAAAGAATTGCACATTTTCAGAAAATTCAGTTCCTATTTTCATTTCTTCTATAATAGCAGAGAAAATATTAAGCGATATTATAGAAATGTATGATAAACCTGAAATAATCGCAAACAATCTCGATATGCGTATTAAGTTTAAATACACGAATAACATTTTTTCAAATTTATGCAAATTTAGTAAAGGTTTTAATTTTGTTTTTGAAAAATTAGGAATGTCTAAATTAATTGATCTAGCAAAGAAGACATATAATGAGATCATATTAGAGGCTGTTTTAGAAATGATTTTAAATTATGTATTAAATCACGATAAAGAAAAAATTACAAATATATTAGATGATATATTTAATATTCTTTACAAAGTTTTCAAAGTTTTTGAAAAAGATCAGGATACCATAGATTTATTAATAAAGGGGCTTTTGTTATTAGGTAATATTTCTAATGATGAAACCAGTGAGAAAATAGCTCAATATGAGCTTCCAAATTTCCTCATGAAATATAATTTAAATAAATTATTGAAAAATGTTTCTTTTTTCAATGCTTTATTGTTTTGCTTGGGTAAGATTGTTCTTAATAATATAAAAATTGGAAAAACCATAATTGATTGTGGTATTCTAAAAAAAATAAAGGAAAATGCAGTCGAACATATTAAGAACCTTGCTTTAATAGAAACACTAACTATGCTTCTAACAAATATGTTGAAAAACAATATTCCTATGGCCCAAAATTTCATAGAAGCAGATTTAATAGTTTTTCTATTTTTGATTTTAGAAAAAATTTTATTAATTAATTCAAATAATAATCAAAATCTGAATGAAAATGCCAATAAAAATTCTTCTGATTTAAGTCTATTAACACAAGTGGGAAATAATGGCTTGATAAACATTAATAATAATGATTTAAATAATAGTAATAATCTCAATCAAAAGAAATTTAGTGAAAATGACGAATCTTTAATAAATTCAATTACTCTGAATATTGTTACATGTTTCGATTCATTAACAATGTACCAAAAAGCTATAGAATACTTAGCAAATACTAGATTCCATTTGTTAGTTTTAGATACTATAAATATAAAATACAATGAAATTGAAATAACAAAAATGTCATTGCACTCTCTTGGGAATTATTTTTATAACGAGTGCGGACAAAATATAAAAACTCTTAACTTTGAAAAGTTACTTGAGACACTACATATGATTCAAACAAAATTGTATTCTAATTCCGATGTTTTAATTTATGTAAATTATATTGCAGGCTATCTTATAAAATATATGAAAGAAATAAAAGATAAAGAAAGCTTACTTCGTATTATTTTAGTCCCAATTAAAGCGCAAGATTGGAATGCACCATTAATTATTAACACTTTGAATATAATTAATGATGTTTTTGATAAAAATAAAATCCTACAAGAAAATTTCTTTGGTGAAATTTTCACAAGCTTGCTTAATATCTTAAAAATACACATGGTTTCTGGGAATTTACAAGTCCTTTTATCCTGTTATAAATTAATTTTACTTTTTGCCAAAGTATATTTCAATGCATTGGAAATGGTAAATGAAGGTTTACTTAATCATATTAGAGATACATTTGATTTCTTACAAAGAACAGATAAAAATAATATTCAAGCTTATTTGGAATTAAACGATATATTATTTAAAATATTAGATATTTTATTAATTGATTTAAACAATAAAAAAAAAGCAAGTGAAATCTTTATTGGAAAATTTATTTTAGATTTGAAAAATGAAGATCCTAAAAATCTTTCTCCTAATGCAACTAAAATTGTGAATTTCTTATATAGTGTTTTAGAGCTTAAAGATAAAAAAAATGAATTTGTGCAATACAGTGGAGTGGAGACTCTGCTCCCGATTTTAAAAGAAAATATGACTAATCTGCCTTTAATAAAAAATTCATTTTTGTTATTTTCAAGATTAGTCTCAGAGGAAGATGAATTTAAAAGATTGTTGAAGAATCTAAAAGTCATCGATTTAGTCAATGAGGTCTCTCAAAGCGCTGAAGCTAAAAGTGATAAAGAGTATTCTTTTATATCTGCTGCGCTTATTAGCGATTTAAATGATATTAGATCTATGCTGGAAAAAACTGAAGATCTCCCTCAAGCTAATCTTATGAAAACATACAATCATCCAATTAAACCGGAAATAAGAAATTTTGTTATAAATGGAAGATTAATACGATTGTAAGAGACGATATTAATTATATTTTATTATATATTTTACTATCTTATAATTAAAATTTTATATATTATTTTATAAATTTATCGAAAGAATTCAATAAAATTAAATTTAGGATTGATGAGAATGGAAGTAAACAGAGTATGCTTCTTGTTATGACAAATGATTTATTGAAAATAATGGCAAAAAAAGTTAATTCAAATACTCCTCCAAAAGATAAATATATTATAGATGTTTCTACTATTAAAAAAATTAGCAGAGGATATGCAAATGAATCTTTTAAAAAATCAGTAGGATTTTTCTCAAACATGTTTAGTTTATGTAATTTTAAAAAAATTAATTAATAAAATTTAAAAACATAGATCCAGAACCTAATCGATGCTTTTCAATATTTAGTAATACTAATATGAGTAATTCAAAAATTTTCAATGTGAAATGTGCAACAGAGGATGAATGTTACAAATGGATAACTTATTTGAAGAATATTATTGACCATCTGACAAAAACTAGAGCAATATTGAATAAAATTGAATTCGAAGAAAATAAGAAATGATTTTTACTTACTTTAAAACTCACTCTTATTTAAAATAATTTTTAAAATAATTAAAACAAAAGCTAAACAGAGTTCTTTTAATTATTGAAACAATTTCTATTTAAAAAAAATTTTTTTATTGAAAGTTTTACAATTAAATATTATTTAATCTTAAGTCTTTTTTAATTCAGTATATATCATATAAATATCAATTTTTATTTGCTTATTTTTTAAAGTA
>Ga0194116_10006630_pt1 | contig 12271 bp, 14 predicted proteins | sample TA2MahsurfametaG_4_FD_148617 | JGI IMG/M metagenome (GOLD analysis project Ga0194116, IMG submission 148617) | Freshwater microbial communities from Lake Tanganyika, Tanzania - TA2015008 Mahale S9 surface | ecosystem: Environmental > Aquatic > Freshwater > Lake | place: Tanzania: Lake... | reverse complement strand
ATCCCCAATTAATGTTAGTGTTGAATTTTATCTAGATTTTCAACTTTAGAGTAATTAAAAATACTGAAACTTTTATTAAAAACTTATTTCAAAATAAATTTAAATTTTATAAAAATATTTTATATAATTCAGAGAAATGATTTATTTAGATTTAATTTATTTTAAAAAAGAATAATTGTTTAACAATTTGTTAATATGAAAGAAATAAACTCAATGAAATACTTCAAATACAAACTTAAAATTCAGAATGAGCTAAAAAATTTGATATCTCCTATTGTAGATAAATACAATCTTATAGAAAGTTTGGTATCAAGAAATAATTACCTGAATAATTATGAAAAATGTGAAAAAATATCGGAATTGATAAATTTTACAAAAGAAAAAATTGATTCAAAAATAATAAATATCACACATTTAAATAGTAATGAGTTTTTCGACAATACTAATAATAGTAAACAAATATTTGATTATATTGAAATTTTAGACAATATTCCTTTTTTTAATGTTGGAATTTTTTTGATTCCAAAAGGAAATTATTTACCTTTACATAACCATCCAAATATGTTGGTAATTTCCAAAGTAATATGGGGATCTGTTCAAATTAGTAGTTATGATAAACAGGTTAAAATAAATAATCAATTAGAAAAATTTAACATTTTTCAAGTTAATGAAAAGAGTAAAGTAATTTTGAATTTAAATGAAATCTCTATTCTAACTCCTGATAAAAATAACATTCATGAAGTAATTGCTTATGAAGATTCAGCTTTTTTTGATATTATTTTACCTTCTTATGATCATTGTCAAAATAGAGAATGTGAATATTTCGAAATGATTAAACTTAAAGATTTTAATGAAAATAATTTATATATGAGAAAACTCTAAAAATTATTTAAAAATATAATAATATATTTATATTTCTTGTTCAATTAAATTTTTCTAATTTTTTATAATAATTTTATTTCTTGACTTTTTTTTAAAATAAAGATTTTTAATCCTATTAAAATAATTTCATTAAAAACACAAAATTGAATTTCTATAGTTTAATTGCTTATAAGTATATATTGTTTAAAATTGTTAAAAATTAAGTTTTTTTTCGAATTATATTTGAAATATTAAAGGAAATTTTTGCTTTAATTTATATTAATTATCCAAAATTAAAATTCCTTCAAAAAGGAAAATTATAATTATTTTTAAATCATTTCAAAATATTATAATTTTCATTTTATGATGAATATTCAGATTTAATTTGGTTAATTATATTTATATATAATTCCGTATTTTTTGAGTGAGATAATTTTTATAATCAAAATTTTTTTATGATTGTCTTCTTTTTTAACATTTATTCTACTTTATTTTTTTATTTAAACTATTTAATATAGTTAGGAAAAATCAAAATACACCTACAAATTTATAATTTATCTACACAATTGTATTCACTAATATATACTTAACAATTTATGATCCTGCTTTCATTTTGATTTGCTTCAAACGCATTTGGAAAATATTTTTTGCATTCTGATATGTTTCCATTTTTTCGTCTTTAGGAATATTAGGACAATTATGCCTTAACTCAAGTTTATGTTTTTCACAAAAAATCATTGAGCAATGATGGCATATATTTTTCTTTAAAACATCTATAAATACTTTACAATGCATACAAAATAGCAAATCAGATTCATTAGTTTTTTTGAAAATTAATTTCTCACATCGAGAAATTCTTTCTAAAACAATTTGACTTTCTTCGAAGCGCATATCCAGTGTTTCTTGAGAAATATCCTCTAAAGCATTGGAATTTTTTCTAACACTTCTAAAGTTTGCAGGATTATTGATGAACATATGATTTTCTTTCCTATTATTTCTGTATTCCATTTTTTTTATTAAGAAAATTTGTTTATACATTTATAATTATTAATGGAGAATTGAGAAAATTCTTGTTTTTATTAAATATTTTGCATAAAAAATATTTTTAATGTTTTAATTTATAAAGTTAATATTTAATTTAAATTTTTTTTAATATCAATTCTCCTTTATTAAAAATTCCTGAAAGAATTTTCAATTTTTTCTTCAGATATATAATAAAGAAAATGATTTAATATTCAAATTTCTTCTTCAAACTCATCCAATTTATATTTAAAATAATTTCTAAATTAAATATCAACGATGAATCATTATGATATAAATTTTAATTTATTAAAAATACTTTGAATTTTTTAAAAAATTTAAAAATTATGAAAGTAAAAAAATTAATTTTTATTCGAATAGATAAATTTCAGTTGCAATTAATTATGAAAAATTTTTTAATTGCTTTGATGCTTATAAATAAGCCATTTAATTTAATGGTGTTTGTTTTAAAATTAATTATAAAGGATTTTTTGCTGTGAATATATTAAGCTATTTATATTTAATTTAATCAATTCAAGTAGTGTTATTATTCATTTTTTACAACAAGTAAATTTAATAATTTTTTAGAATTTTATAAATCTTCAATATTTACATCGAAAAATATCAACATAAAAAATTTAATATATTGTTTTTCAAGAGAAATATTTTAAGAATTTTAATTATCTAAGGATTTACATTACCAATTATTTATGCTGAACAATAAAATAAATTACATTTCATGTTTAATTTTAAGATTTATGGATGAACTTAATCAATTAATAAATAACTTTATTTTTCTATTAAATTAGATACATTAACAAACTTAATTAGGTTCATTGAAAATATTTATAATTTAAACATTTATCATATTTATACTAAGTTTAAAAGTAAATTTTAATTAAAATGAATTTTGAAGAAAACAAAATAAATTCTAATTTTATAGTATGTAATATTTGAAATAAAAGGTTATTCTTTGGAGTTTGAATTCAGAGAATAGTCACATGAGGATTTTCCTATAGAGATTTTATATATGTCCTCTAATAAATTTATAGTCCAAATTGAAATTTAATTATACAAAAATTAAAAAATCACTGCTATTGAAATTAATCTTGATTATTTTAAATTTAAATTATTATAAACAAAAAAAAACAATCAAAAGTTTGAGAAAACACAAAATATAAAAAGGTGGAATATTTTTATCTCAAAATTTTTAGTTTCTTGTATTTAAAGAGAAACTTATTAAAAAAATCTGATAAATTCTGATAACTTTTTAGTTTTGTTAAAAGTAACCTTGAAATTCCATAAAATAAATATTTTTTTAATTTATTAATTTTCTTTCTATTATGCTTGCAATCAACTCTATAAACAATAATGAAAACCTTCTTTCAATAGTATTTTCTTATCTCAACGTTAAAGATTTATCTCAAATACGACCTGTAAATAAAATTTACAACAAAGTCAGCTTTAATTTCAATAAATATTGGAAGGATGCTTGCACCAATTATTTTTCCTTGAATAATGAAAACCAAAGGTTTATAATATATTTAATTTTAGCATTTTCAAATGTGAAGATTTAATTGTAAAAGATGAAGTTCCTAAAAGAGATATAATTGATTGGAATAGTATTATGAAATTAGGAGTGGAAATAAAAAAATCTTGGACTAATCAACAAAATTTATTTGATCAATATTTTGGGCTTAGCGATGAATTGCATTTTTTATCAAATGAATTCTTTACTAATTTAAAAGGTATTTCGGTAATTTTAAGAATTAAATAATTTTTTATTAAAAAGTCTTATGAGTTTTTCAATCAGAGTAATTATTATTCTTTTTGATAATTTTAATTTCAACGCCTTTTCTTTGATTTGATTTGAAATATTTATAATTTGATCACTTTAAAAATTTTCCTTGATTTATATTAAAACAACTTGTTAATTTGAATTTTTATTAGATCTTTAAATAACTCTTCACCAAATATTTTATTTGATCGAGAATATTATCACAAATTTTCGGTAATAAGTTACGAATTATAATTTGAAAGAAATAATTTAATATTATCTTCAAAATTTTAATTCTTTAAACGTCTTGATTATTTTTCAAATATAAATTTCAAAAGTATTCTTTCAAAGATTAAATCTTTAATTATTTTCAATAAATATTAATCCTTTTATCATACGATTTAACTTGATAAATATATCCTTTCCAATCTTATAAAATGAATAAAGTGAAATTAGATTTTATTGATTATATTTATTATTATAAAAAATTTCAAAGAAATTCTTTTATTTCTATTATTATTTCATAATTAAATAAAGAACATTTCTCTCTTCCAAAAATAAGAAAAGTTAACCATATTGTGGAAAATGATTTTAATTCAGTTCATCAATTATTTATGCAAGATTTTATTTACGACCAACAAGATATATTTTCATATTATGATGAAATTTTCGAATCAAGAAAATTCGGGCAGAATATACCAGTACGGAAAAGTGAATTACCTTTTGCAAATTTACTCGAAAATAATTACGATTCTTTGATAAGTGAATTTCTTAATCAAGAGGATAAAAATATTTTATTGAAGATACGTTGGTATGACTTCAATGAATTTGAAAAAGTATTTGAAAATCGGAAGTAAATTATTTAAAATAAAATTAATTTTTTTTAGATTTAACCCTCCCTTGCTGCTTTTCGAAGAAAATTTACAGAATAAAAATTTCAATGATTGTATTAATAAAACTATCTTTAATGCTTTTTCGTCAAATCAAGCTGCTCATCGTATTAACATTGATAGTAGTTCTTTATTTAATAATTCTATTGGTAGGACTTGCATAAATTATTGTGGTAATGAAATAAACCGGAACCAAAAAGATGAATTTAATTTTAATAAATACTATTTAAATTCAAGTAAAATTGTTGCACAGAATACTCTAATAAATATACTCAATTCTATAGTGATGTCAGTTATGTTCTTTTGTAGATTAATGCTATTAGATATCATAAAATACGCGAATATAAATGAGGCCTATTTTCTGGATAGCCTGATTAAATATGTAAATATTTTTAATATTTATTTTTAAAAATAATTTATATTTTTTTAGCAATGAAATATTTAAACCAATTACTTAAATGATATCTAGCATTTAAATTTTAAAATCTTTTCTTTAAAGGAAATAATTTTAATAAAACTTTTTAAATTCCAGTATAGATCATTAAGAAAGAAACAAGAATAATTTATCTTATATAATTTAAATCTTATTAAAATAAACTAATTTTTTATAATAATACTTTCAAAAATTTAGCATAAATCATTCTCTGATTGTAGTATCTATCTTAATGATTTGCTCGAAAATCTGAATGTTCTTATAAATTATATTTGTGAAGATCTATCCAGAGAATATCCAAAGAATCCTAAATTTAGTATTTACCGACTAATGGTAATAGATAACTAATTTATTCTATTAAAAAAAAAATAATTAATTTCATTCAATTTTAATAAATTTTAAAGCTAAATATATGGTTTAAAAATGTAATAACACCTCTACTCGACTCGAGGGCAGAAAGAAATATTGGTAATTGCTATTCAAAACTTTACAGAAAATTTCTATTAAATGAAATGAATAAATTTCAAGATGTGAATGATAATAATCTAAATAAAGCCAATCCTATGGAATCTTATAATTTTTTCCAAATTAGAAATTCCAATAATTTATTCAATAATGATGAAGGAAAAATAAGTTTTAACAGGCATGAGGATGAAATTAATAGCTTATTTTCTAATGAAGATGACTTAAATTTTCTTTGTCCTTTTTGGGATAATAATAAACTCTCAATTAATAACATTGGATATCAAACCAATTTAAATTCAAATTCGAATTCTGAATTTAGTAGCCATCATAATAGCATTTTGATAAATAATCCTTTTAAAAATAATCAAAAACTTTACTGGCAAGATGATGTATATTCTTTCGATTTCCAAGCGAGATATTTTATAGAAAAGTATCTATATAATTTTACTTACTTAATTTTAATTTAATTTTTTAGCATTAATAATATATTTTTGGATCAAATCTCTGACGAATACTCTTCATTTTATCTGAATCATACGGAGTTTCCTGTCTGCTCATCTTATAAATTGTTTGAAGAAAATTTACTGAAATCAACAGATCTTATAATTAAAAATTCTTTAGGGAAGCAAAATAAAATGAACCTAATTAGATCTATAAGAGAAATGGAGTTTTTGGATTTAAAGCTCATAAATAAGACACAGAAGAATTTTAATAGTATTTTTATTGAAAACATCTTAAACCAAAGTGAAAATGACCTTATCATTTGTTTTGATGAATTCTTGATTAAAAATAAATTGTTGGATAGAAATTCAAATATCTTTAATAAGGTTGTGGAAATCAATGAAGAGGATAGAAATCGTATGATTTTATAATATAATTTATTTAAAAGTGTTCAATTATACTAAAATAAGAATTTTTAAAAAATAGATTTTTTGTTTCAAAAAATTTTTGAAAATTGCTTCAAATATTATGAGGATATCAAAATAAGCGAATTCATTACGGTTTTATTTATAAAAGATATTATAAGAACGAGAAATTCAATCTATCAAACTATCGAGGAAACTGTAAAAAATTAAACTATTTTAATTTTTATATAAAAAGATATTTTGTTTCATTATTTTATATTTAAAATAAGAAATTCTATTATTATAATTTTTAATTTATAGTTAGAGTTTCAAAAAGAGCAGTATGAAAAATACAAATTTATAGATAAACAAGTTTCAAAGGAAAACAAACGAAGAAACATTTTCTTGGATTCTATTAATAATCAAATTTATAAGCAAGAATTATTTAACTTCAATACCAACGTCAAGGTGGAAAAATATTTAGAAGAAATGATCCAAGAAGATTTTGAATTAGAAATAGATCCTAATTTTAACAATAATTTCGATTTGGACCTTGTGAAAGGAAATTATGATTTGATAAAAAATCATCATGAAATAAGTAATCAAATTGAAATTATGAATACTTTCCAACAGACTTTTGATGATCCTAATATGCACATTGATAACTTTGATTGTGATATGGAAAATATTATTGAAATTGATTATGATTTGTCTTTACGCAAATGATTTTATAAAATTTAAGCCAAATAATAAGAATAATTTCCCGAAAATCCTAAAGAACTTTCTGTTTTTAAAATATTATTTGGTAATAATTTTACAATCAATGATAATTCTTTATGAAAATAATCCTAGATTTAATATATATAATTTTATATATTTACTGAACGGAAAACAAACTAAAGAATATATGAATATTTTAAATCTTAAGATATAGACTCAATAATTTTTTTTCCAAAAATAACCAAAATGTAATTTTCCAAATATTTATAATAAATCTGAGATCGTAATTAATATCTTAAAATTTATTCAAATAAATTAAATCCGATTATAAAAAAATATCTTTAATTTTTTCTATTCAACAACTATGACTAATGCTCATATTATGCACATATAAATTTTGATATTTTCTTAGATTAATTATTTAAATACTCTAAAGAGCAAAAATATTTTTACTTACCTATTTCTGAATTTATTATATGATTTTATAAGGTAAAATCCAAATCAAAAAAACTCAATTTAATCTTCAATCTAAAATACAACAAACTCTTATTTTTAGTGAAAACCAAAAAAATTGAAAGTATATCATTTCAATAAAATTTCAATTTTCTAAAAAAAAGAACCTAAGAAGATATTCATTTTTAATGAGTTTTACAAATGAAAATAAAAATGAATGTATATAATGGAATTTTATTTGATTTTTATAATAATTAATCTAATAAATAAAATTATAAAATGCATTGAAAATTAATATAATAAAAAAATGAATTATGGATCCAAGTCAAAAAGCCAGGCAAAACCAAAAGAGCCACAAAGATCTCCAAGAATTTTAGGAATTGGATTAATCAAACTTGATTTTTATATGAATTTAACAGATGATTTAATTAAAAAATTTAATTTAGATTTTTCAAAATTAAATAGCCCGAAAGATTTGGCTTTTATTGCAGAAGATCCAGTTTTATTAGATATGATTCAAATTTCATCTTCAGATACTTTATCAAATATTCTATTGTATTTAAATAAAGCGAATGTCCAAAAGTCCTTTGTCGAATTAATAACATTAAGTCCTCTACGAATTCATCCTGAAGAAGAGCATATGAAAAAAATATTTACTCATGTAACTGAACATAATTACCTTTTTTCTAATGAAATGTCCGTTACTGGCGTGCCAAATAAAATTTCATTTGCGTTTAAAAATGGAAAAAAACTTTTGAAATATTTTGATATAATTACAGATTATGATCCTTATACAGATGATTTATTAAACGAAGACCATAAACAATCGGATGAAAAATTAAATAATCTTTATGAAAGGATTAATGCAAGTATTAATAAAAATTTGAATGAAATAAAAGAAGTTGAACATTATAAAAAAAATATCGAGAATAAAATTGAAAATATTAAAAATTATGAAGATGATGACATTTTGGTAAGAGATGAGATTTACAACAACATAAGCCAAAATCTAGAGTATTCTAGGAATGAAAATTTCAATAAAAATTTGATTAATAATGGTTATTTTTTTTATTTATCTAATTTTATCAATTTACTTGGTTATTGATATAATCATAATTATAAATTTTTAAAAACTTGAAATGTAATTAATTTTTAGATAATAACAAAATAAATGAGGTGCATGAAGAAGAAACCAATAGTAATTATAATTTATCAGAGAAAAATACCCAATCCAAAAAATCTAATAATAATAAAGAAAACATTGAAAATATAAGCAAAAGAAATGATGAAGAAGTTAATATAAGCCAAAGAGAAAATATTGAAAAATCAGAACAAATGAACATATCTCAAAACACAGGAAATAATAAAAGCAAATTAACAAATAAAACTAAATCGAAAAATGAAAATCAATCAAATATATATGAAAACCAAAATGAAAACGAAGAAAATATAAACAATGTATTCAATGAAGGAGAATTGGATAAAAATGAAAATCTTTCAAAAATTGAAAAATCAAGAATTTTAAAAACAAATAGTGATAAAAATATATTTAGTGATACGAATTTTAAAAAAAATGATGATTTAGAGGATTTTAAAATGGAGGATCTGGAAGAAATTAAAGACGGAAATTTTGCTGATTCTTTGAATTTAAAAACTCAATCAAAGAAAAAAGAATCAACTGTAGTTAGTCAGATGGGAGATTTGGATGAACAAAATGATAATGCAAAAAGCAAAAAATCTTCTCATTTATTTCAAGAACCTTATGAGAAAAAATCTGTAAAATATACAACAGAAAATAATCTAATAAATAAAATCGAAAATAAAAAAACTTCTAGTAAAAAATTAGATTCTCTTAATAAAAGCAATGAAATTAAAAAAGGAAATCGTCCTTTGTATGAAGATATTGATAAATTTAATTTTTCTGGAAAACTTGAAAACATTCCTGCTGCTTGTGAAATTGAAGAATATGATTTTTTATTCATAGACTTAGAGGAATTTATAAATTTTCATTCAAATGGTTTTCATTTATCTGCACTCGCAGAATTTATGAAAAAAATATCATTAAATGAAAAAAAACCGAGAATAGTCCTAAATTATCCTAATATTCTAATTAATCTTAATGTTGTTAATTTACAATTGTTAGAAACCATAATGACTATTATGAGTTATACAGATATTTTCTTATTTGAAAAAAAAGAATGTTTGGCATTCTTTAATATGCTTAATCAAATGAATTATGAAAAAGATTTAAATGAAAAACAACTAATGGATTATTTCTTCAAAGAAATTCCTCATTTTAAAAATTCGGTGAATAAATTAGGCTTATTTTTGGATGATCTACAAAGATTTTATGTTGCAGAGCAAAAAAAGGATAAAGTGATAAATAATCTCAATTATGAAATAAATCTCCATCCTAAAATAAATCATTTTAATCAAAAAATTATAGATGAATATAAGAAAATAATGACAATAAATAACAGCTATTTTAAATCAATATTTTTCGGAGGATATTTTTCAAATTATATTTTTAATGAAGACCATTATACTAGTTATTTTTCAGGTGCGGAATCAACTAAAAGAATTTTGGAAATTTTTAAAAATAAAATAGATTTTCCGACAAACCCAGAATTTTATTTAATAAAATTGCAAAAACAAAAATTTTTAAAAGATCAACAAAAAGAAAAACTTAAACAAAAAGAAGAAAAATTTGTATTGGATTGTATAAATAAGACCAATTCATCTATAAAATATTATAATCCGCTTTTTGATGACAATTTAAATGCTTTCTTTGCATCTTCAATTATAAGAAAACAACTTAAAGATAAAGGATTTATTAATACCAATGGATTTGTTTTATATGACTCTTCTTATAAAAGCTTAATAGGGGCTTCTCCTAAGACTAAAAAAAGATTAGATACTTCAGAAAGAGAAAGACATTTGCTTTTGGCAATAAAGCAAAATAGAGTAATAAATCATTTTTTAATATATAATCAACCAAAATATGAAAATTTTTTTTTAATTTGATTTAATTATTAATTTTTAAAAGGATCTTCTTTCTACTGATTTACAAAGCTTTTCTAAATCTTTAAAAGACCAATCACCAACCCACAGAAAATTACCTCTCCCCAGCTTTGATTTAAATTCTTCAAATCTCTATATTTCTTCAAAACTTAAAAATCTCAAAGTCAGCAGGAAAAAATTAAAGCCAATATATAATACAAAAACATCAAATTCTAAAATTAATGTGAAAAATACGGATAATAAAGCAAGTACAAATATAAGCCCGAAAGGTAAAAAAGACATATCAATTTATAAACAGAATAACTCTTCAAATAATGATTTCAATCATCAAAATAATCAAAATAAAACTAAAAGAACAAGCATTAATAATAATTCTTTAGAACTTTTAAATATTAGTTTATTAAAAGAACAAGAAGACAATTATAATTATAAAGAAAAGAGCAAAATCAGTTCAACTCATGAATCAATATTAGATGGAAATTCAGTTGATAATGACATTTTAAAAAGCAAAAATAAATCAAAAACTTTTACTGTCTCAATGGGAAATAATAGATACACTGAAAATAGTAAAAGCCATGAGTTTGAACAAAGCAAAAATATTCAAAACAACTCACAAATCAATAAGGAATTTAATAACTCCAAAAAAACGAATAATAAAAATTTTAGCAAGTTGCAAGAGCAAGAGAATGATAATAACAAATATGAAGAAAAAGAAGAGGATAAAGACATTCAACAAAATCATATCTCTCAAAATCTTAATAATGAAGAAAAATTAGAAGCTAGCAATACCGAAATCGTCATTAATAATAATGAGGATATGCAAGAAAATAAAGCTGAAGATTTAGAAAGACAAGATCAAAATAATACTCCTGATCTAAATGAGGATAGGGGAGTTGATGAAGAAAATAAAAATGAGTTTGTTGGAGAAAAGGAAGAGGAAGAGAAAGAAAAAGTTGAAAAGGAAATGGATATTGAAAGAAAAGAGGAAGTGAATGATAACAATTTCGAAAATATTGAGGAAAATATGGATATAAATCAAGAAGAAAATAAGAATAATGATGAAGAAAATGTAAATAATGAGGAGGAGAATAATCAACGTAATAATAAAGAAGAAGACAATATTGAGGCTGAAGGGGAAAATTGAAAAAAAAATATTGATAAAAATGAAATATAAAAAGCTTTAGATTAAGTAAAATATTTTGGTTTGAGGTAAAATTATAATTATATTCGGATAATATTTAATTTAGATTAAAATATATTAAATAATATTTTAAAGTAGTTTAATTTAAATGTTTATTGAGATGAAATCTTATTTAAACTTAAAGAAAATTAGAATTATTAGGAATTTTCAATATGTTTAATATTTTATTCTTTCAATTATTAAAATGCTAATTTCAATTTATTCAAAAAATTCATAATACAAATGATCAGTTAAATATTTCATTAAAAAATTTTTTAATCAATCAATCAATCAATTTTAAAGGTTAAAAATCTATAAAATAAAATTAATTGAAAGAATTAAATTTCCCACTCTCTTAATTAAAAAATTCAAACTTATAACAATATAAAATTAAAAATATTTCCTTTTCAATTTTAATAATTTTAAACCTTATCATTGAATAATCATATGAAATGAAATTCCTATTTCTTCAAAATAAGTTTATATTAAAAATTTTCATTTATAATTAATGTTAATCATGAGTAAATTTCATTGATTTTGAAACGTGAAATAAATTTTAATAATAAAAAAATAAAAAATTTTTGAATTTTACCATTTACTGACTCA
>Ga0194116_10006629_pt1 | contig 12272 bp, 13 predicted proteins | sample TA2MahsurfametaG_4_FD_148617 | JGI IMG/M metagenome (GOLD analysis project Ga0194116, IMG submission 148617) | Freshwater microbial communities from Lake Tanganyika, Tanzania - TA2015008 Mahale S9 surface | ecosystem: Environmental > Aquatic > Freshwater > Lake | place: Tanzania: Lake... | reverse complement strand
AACATCGTTATGCAGACGCGCGGCGTATAAGGCCACGCCCAGATCGGGCCAGACGGCGCGAAACTCGTCTTCAATGGTCTGGTCGGTTTCAAGCACCAGGAGACCAAGCGCGGCGCGCGAACCAATACCTTGGTCGGTTTCGAACGGCAGCTTTTCGAGGTCGACGTCGAGGCGGTCGCTTTCCGCGGGTTGGATGGCGCTCATGGGAAATCTCCGCGGGGCGATGGTGCCCGGGTTTCGTTCGTCGTAAGGATACGTGCGATGACCTGCTCTGTCACCGCGATGGCTCGCTCCCGACTCAAGACGATGTGGCGCTCGATGAGGTCGCCCGCGCGCCGCGCGTCGCGGCGGGCGAGGTAATCGAGGACTTGAGCGTGTTCAAGATGGGTTCGCTGCAGGCGATCCGGCGACTCCTGGTCAACATGACGGAAGTAGCGGATTTGCGCGTTGACGCGCTCAAGCGTTGTTTCGAGTTGCTCGTTACCCGATAACCGCGAGATGCCGCGATGGAAGGCCTCGTCGGCCGTTGTCAGCCGATCAAGTCGGCGAGCTGATGCGTTATCGGTGGCAGTGGCCCAGGCGCGGGCCAGCTTCGCGATTCCCGCGTCGGTCGCGCGCTCGCACGCGAGCCTGACCGCCGCAACCTCGATCGCCGCGCGCAACTCATACAGGTCGCGTACGAGCTCAGGGGTGAGGTCGCGGGCCAGAAATCCGCGATTGGGAACGAAGCGAACAAAGCCATCGCTCGCCAGCCGGTTGAGCGCCTCGCGCACTGGGGTGCGGCTGACGCCCAACTCACGCGCAAGCGCCACTTCGTTGATGCGTTCGCCTGGGGGAAAGTGCCAGTTGATGGCCCGCTGCGTGGCGGTGCGATAAACGCGATCGACGCTATCTGCCGAGCGTGCTGATGCAGTGTCGCCGGCGCTGGCCGGCTGCGGCGTCGCGGGGGTTCTGGGGTCGCGCATCATGTCAACATTGTAGCGGTCTGCGGGGCGAGCCCTTTCGCAACCGGTGTCGGCTTAGAACCCTCGTCGAGCGCGAGACCGCCACTTGTGATGCGGTTTCGAAGCAGGTAACCTCGACCGAAGAAATCAGTGCATTTTTTTATCCAAGGAAGCAGAACGCAATGACAATTCAAAGAATCGAAGTGGGCCCGCGCATGAGTCAAGCCGTTGTCCTGAACGGCACCGTGTATGTGGCAGGGCAGGTCGCGCTCGAGTCCCCCGGCGCAAGCGTGGCAGACCAGACGCGCACGGTGCTCGCGCGAATCGACCGCCTGCTCGCTGCAGCGGGAAGCGATAAAACCAAACTGGTCCAGGCAACCATCTGGCTCACCGATATCTCAACGTTCGACGAGATGCATAAGGTCTGGGACGCGTGGGTTGCACCCGGTTGCACGCCCGCGCGCGCCACGGTTGAATCCAAGCTTGCTGCGCCGCAGTTCAACGTTGAAATTGCGGTGGTTGCAGGACTCTGACGCTTGGTTGGGCGGTCATAACCACCCGTTGTCACGAACGAATCCTGGTCAGGACGCACGCAGTTCTGGCCAGGCAATGTCCAGCCCCAGCGCCTGTTCAAACTGCTCCAGCAGATCCATCAACAGCACGTCGTGCTGCGGCGGCGCAACCACCTGCAGGCCAACCGGCAGCCCGGATGACGTAAAGCCGCAGGGCAACGTGGCTGCGGGTTGACCGGTCAGGTTGAAGGGATAACCAAAGAAGGTCCAGAGCCGAAAGTTTTCGCATCCGGGTGGCGTACGCTCGGCGATTCGCAGCGCTGGCCACGGCGTCATGGGTGTGACCAGAACCGGCCAGCGCTCAAAAAAAATACGCAGCCGATTGCGATGCGCCTGGCGCCTTCGAAGCAGTTCGGTGTAGTGCGGTGCGCTCATGTCACGAAATCGGCGCAGCATCATCAGCAGGGCGGGATCAAGCATTTCGGCCTGCTGATCCAGATCAGCGCCCAGTCGCGCGCTCACGCCACCAATGAACTCGGCGCTGAACACCTCGGACTCATCCTCGCAGATGGGGTCTGCGAGCTCTTCAATCGGAAACCCTGTGGCAAGGCGGGTGACTGCCTGCCGAACAATGTTGGCCACCTCGGGATCAACCAGCCCATAGCCCAGCGTGGGCGCGAACGCGATCGCGGGTACCCCGCCTGATGACAGGGTGGGGCGTGAGTGCATCGGAGCCAGCAGCGATGTCCAGTCGCGAGCGTCTTCTCCTGCAATCGTCTCGAGCAGGCATCGGGCATCTGCGCTGCTACGCGCGATGGGTCCGACATGCGCGAGGGTGGCGGTGGCGCTGGCAGGATAGATTGGCACCCGACCAAATTGAGGTTTGATGCCAACCAATCCGGTGAAGCTGCAGGGGTTGCGGATCGAGCCGCCCCCATCGGTTCCGATGGCCAGTGGCGTGATACCGGCTGCGATAGAACTGGCCGCGCCGCCGCTCGATCCACCCGGGGAGCGTTCGGTATCCCAAGGGTTGCGTGTGAGTCCGGTGACCCGATTGTCGGTGTAGCCTCTGAACCCGAATTCGGAGGTGTTGGTCATGCCGACAATGACCGCCCCCGCAGCCCGCAGACGGGCAACGCTTGGCGCGTCTGCGGTGGGTTGATGTTGGGCCATGGTTAACGAGCCATATCGGCAGGGCAGGCCCGCTACCTCGACGAGCTCTTTTACCGAGATGGGGATGCCCTCGATGGGCGATCCACTGGGGTCGGTGCTACGCCGCCGGACGCGCAGCGAATCAAGTACGCGCGCGCGGATTTTCGCGCCCTCGGCATCAATGTGGCTGAATGCGTTCAGCAGCGGCTGTGTTTCATCAAGCCGCGCGAGCGTGTTTTCAATGAGTTCGGCCGATGAGACCGCGCCGCTATCGAGCAGCGAGCGCAGCTTTCCGACCGATGCGAAATTGAGCTCACGGTCAGAGGCCATTGCAGGCTCCGTTCAGCAGCCGCATGGATCTGGGTAGAACACTCCCTGCGGCAGCACACCGCGCCCGGCGGCGCCGCTCCAGAGGCGGCGGCAACAGGCCTCGGTGTGCGCTCGTACTGCGGCCATATCGGCGCCCAGCACGCGACCGTTCTGCACAACCGGGCGGCCGGCGACCACGGTGGCGCGGATATTGGCTGCCGTGGAGTAGTAGACCAGCGATTTGATCGGGTCAAACACGGGCGCATTGAAGACGCCAGTTTGATCGACGATGACCGCGTCGCCCTTCGCCCCTGGCTCGAGATGGCCGAGGTCGGGGCGGCCGAGTGCGGTTGCAGCGCCCCAGGTCGCGCAGCGCAATACCGTTTCGGCCGTGATCCGTCCGCCACCGCCGCTGCGGATCTTGCCAAGCATGGCGGCGAATTTCAGGTCGAGAATGAAGTCATGCGAGTAGCTGTCTGTGGCCAGCGCGACGTTGATCCCGTGGTCAATGAACTCGCGGAACGGGCTGGTAAGCGCCTCCTTGGCTTTGCGGTAGGCGATGTGCACACAATTTGTTCGGGTACGCGCGAGGATGGGAAAGTCATCGGGCTGCAGGTATGTGCAGTGCGTGGCCATGACATCGGGGCCCAGGAACCCGATCGATTCGAGATAGGCCACCGAACTCATGCCACCGTTGCGGGCCCCTACGGTTTCCAGCTCAAGCTTGTGCTGGGCCAGATGCAGATGAATGTGGATGCCTCGCCGGGTGGCTTCCTCGCGGGTGGCACGCAGAACCTCCTCGGGTACGGTGTCCGGGCCGTGCGGCGAAAGGTGCACGCGCAAACGGTCATCGAAGGCACCATGCCAGCGGTCATGCAGCGCAAGGTTATTGTTCAAGCCCGCCGCGACATCGCCGCGATCGCCCAGCAACACCTTGCCCGAGGCCTTGTCGTAGTAGCCAATGGCTGAATAGGTGCTTGGGAAGGTGGTGCCCAGATCGCATCGAAATCCCAGTCGCTCAACCAGTGCAATCCACGCATCGGCGGTTCCGAACTGCTCGGCCACGATGGTCGTCGCCCCACCCATCAGCATTGCGAGGCAGTCCCATTCGATGATGCCGGGCAGGTCGGCTGCACTGATGACTTCCGGCGAATACATCTGAACCGGCATGGTCATGTGATAGTAGGCAGCGCCGGGTGGCAGATCGATATCCTCTGCCAGTCCTCGGCTGCGTGGGGACGTTCCCGGATGGACATGCGCGTTGATCAGACCCGGGATCACCAGGCAGCCTTCGGCGTCGATCTCGTGGTCGGCAGAGCCTTGGTAGTTGGGTTCGAGCGATACGACCTGGCCCGATTCAATCAGCAGATCGGTTTTATGGTGCAGACGGGGCGATGCGCCGCCCGTCCAGATGGTGCCGCCTCGAATGACAGTCCGACCCGTGCGTGCAGCTCCTGCTTGTTGTTCAGACATCAGGGGCTCCGAAAATCAGGGGTTCACGTTGATGCCGGCATCGCGGACCACTTCGGCCCAGCGCGCCAGATCCGCGCTCAGCTGGCGCGCGAAGCTTGCCGAATCACTGCCCGAGGGCTCGACACCGAGTCCGATCAGGCGTGTTCGCATGTCCGGATCGGCGACGATTGCCATCGATTCACGCGACAGTCGGTCGATGATTGCAGCCGGTGTGCGGGCCGGTGCCATGACGCCCAGCCAGGTGTCCACGACGAAATCAGCGAGCCCCGCTTCGACAAATGTCTGAATGCCGGGCAGGAGCGATGATCGGGCGCCAGTGGTCACTGCCAGACCTTTAAGCTTGCCGGACTCGATCAGAGGTTTGGCTGTGGCGACCGCGGTGAATGCAAGCGGGATCTGACCCGCCATCACATCATTCACCGCTGCGGCGCCGCCCTTGTAGGGCACATGAATCAGTTCGAGGCCGCTTGCCATGCGCAGCATCTCGCCCGACACATGGCCCGGGCTTGCGGTGCCGGAGGTCCCATAACTGAGGCTTTTCAGCGTGCCCTTTTTCGAGATCAGTTCGGACAGCGACGCGGCGGGCAGGCTGGGTGACGCGACCAGCATCTGGGTGGAGTTGCCCACTTTGCTGATCGCAACGAAGTCTGCAACGGGGTCGAAACCAGGCTTTGCGTAGACATGGGGATTGATGGCCATCGTTCCGTCAAATGCGAACAGCAGCGTGTACCCATCGGCCGGACTGGTGGCTACCAACGCGGTGCCGATATTGCCGCTTGCACCCGGACGATTTTCCACCACCACCGACTGCCCGACGCGACGCTCGAGTGCCTGCGCATAGGCGCGCCCGACAATGTCCAGAACGCCCCCGGGGCCGAAGGGAACGATCAGCCGAATCGGCCTGGCGGGATAGTCCTGCGCCATTGCCTGCGGGCCGATCAGGCCCAGAAGCAGCGTGATCAGCGCGGTAACGGATCGGATCAGCAAAGACATGGGGTGCTCCGTTGGGAAAAGAGAGGCCCAGCCGGGCCATCCGCTATTTGATCGCGAAGTCAGCGTTTGTGCTTCCAGATTGTTACCGACTGGAATTCAGTGACGCCGAGTGATTCGATTGGTCGCGGATGATCAGTACATCGAATCGCGGAGACGCTGGGGTTTTTCCAGGTCGTATTGGGTAGCGTTCATTTCGCCGCCCGACAGTGCGGCAAAGATTTCGCCAGCGCTGGGGGGTGTCGGATTTTCAGCGGCGCGCTGCCGCCACAGGCCCGAGCGCATCATGGACTTGCCGCACTGGAAGAACACCTGGTCGACATGAATCCACAGCGCACAGGCGGGCGTCTTACCATCCATGGCCAGACTAATCATCAAATCGGGGTCTGCAGTGATCCGGGCGCTACCGTTGACGCGCAGTGTTTCGTCTATTCCTGGCACAAAGAAGATCAGTGAGATGCGCGGGTCATGCAAGAGGTTGCGCAAGCTGTCGATGCGGTTGTTGCCCTTGCGCTCGGGCAGGACGAGAGTCTTGTCGTCGATGATCTCTACCAAGGGCACCGGGTCGCCACGCGGCGAGGTATCGAGTCCTGATGGTCCGCCGGTGGCCAGCACGGCAAAGCCGGACGCCTCGATCCATCGCTGATAGATCGGGTGCAGGTAATCAGTTTCCTTGCGCAGCGCGGTGGCAGACGGCGCCCCAAATAGCGCACTGAGCTGGTCGTGTGTTTGAATGAATTGCATGGCAGTGGGCATTCAAGGGATGAACAAGCACGATGCCGCGCCTGGCGGGTGGCCCCATCGATGACCGCCTCAGCCGCGACCCAGTCGATACGGCTCTTCGAAATCGAGGAAGTCGCGTTCCAGAAGGGCCCCGTCGATCCATGCGCGTACGCCGTCAAGCTGTGCCACGCGAGCCATATACAAGCTGATATCCGGCGGCACAGGCAAGTTGTAGGTCATCAAGCGCATGACTACCGGCGCATAGTACGCGTCCGCGATCGTAAAGTGGCCAAACAGCATCGGTCCCTGATGCTCGCGAAGCAGTTCAGACCACATGCTCACGATACGTGCCACATCAGCGCGTACCGCGGGCCGGTCACGCCAGGCCAGTGCGCCCACTTCAGGCAGCCTTGCCTCGATGTTCATCGGGCAGGCGCTACGCAGTGCGGAAAAGCCGCCATGCATTTCCGCGCAGATGCTCCGGGCCCGGGCGCGATGCGCGGGGTGCCGGGGCCACATCGGGATTTCGGGAAACCGTTCCGCCAGATATTCGGCAATGGCCAATGTGTCCCAAACGGCAAGGTCTGCGTCTACCAGCACGGGCACCTGTCCTGCCGGGCTGATCTCGCCGATTCGCTTCTTGAAGATTGAATCGGGTGAGAAGCCATCGAACCGCACCATGACCTCTTCGAAGTCGATGCCGAATTGCCGCATCAACACCCAGGCGCGCATCGACCAGGACGAATAATTTTTGTTGCCGATGAATAGCTTAAGCATGGTGAATCGCTCCGGGCCGCAAAGGGCGCTGGAGACAATCTGCTTAAGGTCGGGCGCCCAGGATGAAACCTAAGGCTTGATGATGCAGTGGGATTCGACTGCCCAGTTTGATAGCCGGCCCGGACCCAGGGGAAAAGAGGCGGGGGCCGAAGCCGGCTAGAGGAGCGGATCGCCGCTTCATTCAGACCGGCAAAGGAACTCGATCCACCAGATGAATGACCCCATTACTCGCCAGCGTGTCGGTGGACGTGATGGTGGCCACGCGCAAGCTTGCATCGGTGATCTGACTGGTAGCGCCGATCACAAAGGTTTGGCCCTGCACGCCGGTGACGTTCTGATTTGGAACGATATCCGCCTTCAGAACGCGCGCTTCGACCACGTGATAGGTCAGCACTTTCGTCAGCAAGCGAAAAAAGAACGCTGGGAAAAATCATACGGGCAGGTCAAACACCAGTACTTCGGCGTCGTGACCCCCGCTCAGAGATACCTCTGCTTCGGCCTCGAGCTTGGCCGCATCGCCCGCCGACAAGGCCTGGCCATTGACGCTGAGTTGGCCGCGGGCCACGTGTACGTAGGCCTTCCGGCCCTTTGCAAGGGGCAGGCGCGCGGACTCGGGCCCGTTGAACAGGCCGGCGTACAGACGCACATCGGCATGCACCGTGACAGCACCGTCTGCCGCATCAGGGGCGGCCACCAGGCACAGGCGGCCGCGCTTGTAGGTGTCGGGAAAGGCTTTTTGTTCGTAGCTTGGCGGCAGTCCCCGTGTTGCCGGCTCGATCCAAATCTGCAGGAAGTGCGTCACCTGATTGGGCGCGTGATTGAACTCGCTATGGGTTACGCCGGTGCCCGCTGTCATGCGCTGGACTTCGCCAGGCGGCAGCGCTTTGACGTTACCCATGTTGTCCTGATGAGCCAATTGCCCCTGCAGCACATAGCTGATGATTTCCATGTCGCGGTGGCCGTGGGTTCCAAACCCGGTTCCGGGCTGAATGCGATCTTCATTGATGACTCGCAGCGGACCGAAACCCATGTGTTGCGGGTCGTGGTAGTGAGCGAATGAAAAGCTGTGATACGAATCGAGCCAACCGTGCTGGGCATGGCCACGCTCGTTCGATTTGCGCAGGGTGATCATAAGAAGTTGTCCCGATTTGATGGTTTAGCGATGAGGTGGATATTAGGGGCTGCGCTGAGGTCTGCAAGCCAGACCGTTTGATGTCATCATTCAAAAAATTTGAATGCTTTTCCGCCTCTCGATAACCCTTCCCGATGCCCACGCCCCGCGAAGTTCTGACGCCCGAAACGCTGGCCCTGCTGCAGACTGTGGCTCGGTTTGGCAGCTTCGCAGCGGCAGCCCGCGAGTTGGGGCTCGTGCCCAGCGCAGTGACCTATCGGGTCCGGCAGGTCGAGGACGCGCTGGATGCGCTGCTGTTCGATCGTGGGGCGCGACGTGCGCGCCTGACAGCGGCGGGCGAAGAGCTTCTTCGCGAGGGGGAGCGCCTCCTCGGAGAAGTGGATGCGGTGGCTAACCGGGTGCGCCGAGTGGCTACCGGCTGGGAATCGCAGCTGACGATTGCGGTGGACACGGTGATCTCGCGCCACACCATGCTCGAACTCTCGCAGGCGTTTTTTCAGGTGGCGCCGCAAACACGTCTGCGCTTGCGCGAAGAGGTGCTGTCAGGAACGCTCGAAGCCTTGGTCTCGGGTCTGGCCGATCTGGCGATCGGTGTCGTACTCGAGTCGGGGTCCAGCACCGGGCTTCGTAGCAGGGTGTTGGGCGAATTGCAGTTCGTCTTCGCCGTGGCGCCGCATCACCCGTTGGCACTCGCGCCTCAACCGCTATCGGATGATCTGCTGCGGCGGCACCGCGCCGTGGCCGTGGCCGACTCCGCGGTGCGCGGTGATGGCCTTACGCTGGGGTTACTGGCGGGTCAGGAAGTACTGACCGTTCCCCACATGCAGGCCAAGCTTGAAGCGCAACTTCGCGGGCTCGGGGCGGGCTTTCTGCCTGAGCCTCTTGCGCGGCCGTACCTCGGCTCAGGCCAGCTTGTCGAGCGAACCGTTCAGCGACCCAACCGGATTGCCCGCGCCAGCTATGCGTGGCGCGAGGCCGTCGCGCGCGGGCGTGCGCTGCGATGGTGGCTGCAACAACTCGAGAGTCCCGCAACGCGTCAGGCTTTGCTGGAGCGCCATGCCGCGGGGCATGGTGATACGCGGATCAAGCGTTCCAGGTGATTCGGGTCGGCGACAACATCGCTTCGTTCAACCCAAACGCGGCCAGGTGATCCGGAATACGGAGGCCCAGCGCAAGCGCCGCGCACGCTTCGCCCATCGCTGCCGAGGTCTGAATGCCATAACCGCCTTGCGCGGCAACCCAGAAAAATCCTGACACAGCGGGATCCCATCCGCCGATCAGATCGCCGTCGTCAACGAAGGACCGCAAACCGGCCCAGGTTCTGAGAGGTCGGTTGATACTGAGCGTCGTCATGGTCTGAATACGATCAATCGCGAGTGCGATGTCGAGCTCTTCTGGCTGGACGTCGTGCGGTTCAACCGGATCCACGTTGGCGGGAGATCCCAGGATCTGCCCGGCATCGGGCTTGATGTACCAGTCTTCGCTCGCGCCGATCGTAGCCGGCCAACGTCGGTGGTCTAGGTTTACTGGCGGCGCAAACACAAAAGCCGAGCGGCGCTTCGGTTGCAGACCGATGCACCGCGTACCAGCCAACTCACCCACCTGATCCGCCCATGCGCCTGCGGCATTGACGATGATTGGCGCCTCGAAATTGCCCGCGCTGGTGTGGACCTCCCAGCGGTTTCCACCTCGCGTGATCCCGGTCACCTCTGCTCGGGTGATGATCGATCCGCCCAGTCGCCGAACGGACCGCAGGAACGCCTGATGCAGCGTATTCACGTCGATGTCCGCAGCGTCGGGCTCGTAGACGCCGCCAATCAGCCGATCGGGGCGCAGAACGGGAAGCAGCTTGCAGGTCTGGGCGACAGAAAGCCGAGCACCGTTTTCACTGAAGGCCTTCAGCGTTTCCCAATGCGCTTGCAGCGCGGCTTCCTCCCCCTGCGCGCCGACTACCAGTGCGCCGCGCGCACTGAGTATGGGACTGTCAGCGAATCCGGTTGGGGGGGATTGAAAAAACGCGCGACTCGCTCGGGTCAGTGCGCGCACCTGCGGCGTGCCGTAGCTCTCCATGAACAACGCCGCTGAGCGGCCAGTGGCGTGATAGCCGGCATGGGCTTCGCGTTCAAGAATCACGACCCGGGCATGCTGTGCCAGCCAGTGCCCGATCGATGCACCGGCGATGCCGGCGCCAATGATGATGACGTCTGACGAGGAGGGCACTTGCGGTGATTGGCGGGGTAGCCCGCTAAGCAATGTTCGGAGTACGCCGCTTTCTTTTGGCAATGATCCACGCTGAATTTAGGCCAGTGAGCAGCAGAAGGGGCCAAAGCCAGACGCATACCAGCAGCCAGAAAAATCGGCTGCCGAGTTGAGGGCCGCTGTTGGCTGTATCAGCCTTGGTCGGCCCCTCGCTGAACAGGTGCCGATTCGAAAACGATGCAACTCCGAAGCAGGCCCCAACCAGTAGAAACAGAACAATGTAAAGGTTCACCGCGCGAGCTCCCGAGGATGTGAGTCACCGCCTGCGAACAAGACCGATCGGTGATGTGCAGCGGGGCTCGATGATCAGGCGTTGCAGTGTAAGAGAAAACTGACATAACAACTGTAAATCCCAGTGGTTTCGCGCGGGATCTGTCGCCTGGCGCGACCACAAACCCTCACTCGGCTTTAATGCCCGCGTTCTGAATCAGGGACCGATACTTGCGCACCTCAGCGGCTTTGAAGGCTGAGAACTGGTCAGGCGAAAAGGTCGACACCGTGCGAGAGGTGTCGGTGAACAACTTCTTCATCGCGGGCGTGGCCAGGGCTTTTTGCACGGCCTCATGGACCTGGTCGATCACGCTGCGCGGGGTCCCTGCCGGCGCATCCAACCCGGTCCAGACCGTAAATTGGAAGTCCGGCAACGTTTCCGCCATTGTCGGAAGGTCGGGAAACGCGGGTAGGCGCTGGATGGAGGTAACCGCGAGCGCCCGCACCTTTCCGGCGACGATTTGACCGACCGCAGACGTATCGGCAAACAGATGATCGACATGTCCGCCCAGCAACGCCGTCAGCGCGGGCGCGGTGCCTGCGTACGGAATATGTGCCGCGTTTGCGCCGATCATTTGATTGAGGAAGGCGCCCGCCAGGTGCGGTAAGCCTGCGATGCCCGACGATGAATAGTTCATCGAGCCACCCGACTGCTTCAAGCGCGCGACCAGATCTGACAGCGTGGCGATGTTTCGATCCGGCCTGACCACCAGAAACAGCGGGCTTTCGGAAACGATCACAATCGACTGGAGATCGGTCACGATGTCGTACGGCAGGCTCTTGAACAAGGCAGGCGCAATCGCATGCTGGCTGGTCGACAGCAGCAGCGTGTAGCCATCTGCCGGCGCACGGGCTACAAATGCCGCGGCAATCGTGGTGCCTGCGCCGGGCTTGCTTTCAACCACAACGGGTTGACGCCAGATTTCAAACAGTTCACGCGCGAGCGCCCGGGCAACCACGTCAGCGCCTCCGCCAGGCGGGTAGGGATTGATGAGCGTCACCGGGCGGTTGGGGTAGCTCTGCGCGTACGCAGGGCTGGGCCCCCATCCGATGCACAGAATCGTGATGGCAAGCAGGCAGACAACGTGGAGTCTGCGGGTCATGGCGGGTTCCCTTTGAAACGGCAGGCATCAAGAACAGGCAGTATGAAACGCCCGTTTGAAATTCAGTCTGGGCGCCCGAAGGAAGCGAAACGCTGACGGATGCGTCACCCGCGCTGGCGTGTCTGCGCGGATCACTGCCGCTCTCCGCGATGACCCTTATCCGAACCTCCGTATCGGTGAGGGGTGACAGGCGGTATGCGCTATCCTCAACTGATGCGTCCTGTGCTCACTGTCTTCTTTGATGGCTCGTGCCCGATGTGCGTGCGTGAGGTCGCGGCGTATCGCCGGCAGGCCCCGTCCGACATCTTGTGGAATAACCTCGCGCTGCCCGGGCTGCAGATTCCGGTCGACAGGCGCGGTTATCAGCCAGACCCTGCCGTTCTGATGAAGCGGTTTCATGTGTTCAGCAGCGATGGGCTCTGGCTGCACGGTGCCCCGGCGTTTGTGCTGCTGTGGCGGCGCCTGGGGTGGATGTGGCGGGCGCTTGCCTCGATTGGACGCCTGCCGGGCGGTGTCTGGCTGATGGATACGGTTTATGCCGGGTTCCTTCGCCTGCGTCCCTTTCTGCAGCGTACGGTTCGAAGTGTGGTCAGCGAACCGAGCGTGATTCCTCAAGTGATGATCCCTG
>Ga0194116_10006628_pt1 | contig 12272 bp, 10 predicted proteins | sample TA2MahsurfametaG_4_FD_148617 | JGI IMG/M metagenome (GOLD analysis project Ga0194116, IMG submission 148617) | Freshwater microbial communities from Lake Tanganyika, Tanzania - TA2015008 Mahale S9 surface | ecosystem: Environmental > Aquatic > Freshwater > Lake | place: Tanzania: Lake... | reverse complement strand
AATTACCATATTTTTTTTTTTTTTTTTTTAATATTTTTTCCAAATAAATAAGCCATTTTATTATTATTTTTTTGAAATGGAATAAATTAAATTTAAAATAAAAAAAATTCTCCCGAATAAGTTAATAAATTATTATTCAAAAATTAAATTTAAAAAAAAATGAGCAATGATGATTCAGATTGGGCTAATCTCTCATACGATAATTATAGCGAAGAAGAAACATCACCGATAGTAAAAAAATATGTTACATTTAAAGAAGCTGAGGAAGGAAAATGTATAGTTTTTTATCATAATTTTTTAAAGTTAATAAATTTCTTTAATTTAACTAGTACCTGAACAAATCCAAAAATTGGAAAATAAAAATGAAAATAAAAATGAAAATAAAAGCACCAATGATATAGACAATTTCGATAAAGAGAACTCAGAATTTAAATTGAAATATAATCAGAAAAAGAAAAAGTAACATTATTTAATTTTAAAATATTTCCTTTATTTTCTTTCATCTATTTAAAAAATATTTTTCAAATTGAAATTCTATTATGTATTATGACCAAAAATTGAAAGTTTTAAATCTTTAATCTTTTACAAAGAAAGAATAAAAATAAAAAATCCAACACTAACAATTTTGAGGAAAAATTCAATTCTAATTCGAATATGAAAAATTTAAAATCCAGTAATAATCAGGAATCGTATAGCAATACCATGTCTTGGCGTAGAAATGATTTAAATAAAGAAAACAAACAATTTGATAATAAAAGTTTTAATGACAATAATTCAAAAAATTTGGATAATAATAAAAACGAAGAAATAAAATTAAAAAAAGATGAAGACTTTAATGAAAATTTGAAAAAATTTAATTCAAATCCAAATAAAAATTCTAATCACAAAAATAAAGAAAATAATAAACGGAAATCTGTACAGAGTAATAATCTTTATGAAAATAGAGATAATTTTATAAAAGAAATTGTAAACGATAACATGATTCAAGAAGAAAATATATTTAATAATAATTATTATAATTACGAAACCAAAAGCAATAAAAATATTAGAGCAAATAATAAAAAACAAATTAATAATGATCAAATTTCTAAATCTTCTAAAAATTTTAACGACCAAATTAACGAAAATTATGATTATAATCAATCCTACAATACTAATGATAATCAGAATACCAAATTTAATAAAAACCAGAATTATGAAGAATATTATGATGAAAATGCTTTAGAAAATAACTTTCTAGCAAGATTTAATAGTAAAGGGAGTACTGTCTCGAATAATAATGCAGAATATGATTTTATAGCCAAATTTAATAGCAAAGGAAGCATTAACAATAATAATCAATATCAAGATGATTTTATTGCCAACTTCAATAGCAAAGGAAGTAAAAAAAATCAAAATTATTATAATCAAAATAAAAATAACAACAATTACAATAATAATAGCAATTACAATCAAAACACAAAGAAAAATAATTCTAATAAAAATAATAACAATTATAATTTAAATAGTAACAATGACGATTTTCTTGACATATTCAATAGCAAGGGAAGCACAAATTCAAATAAAATGAATCAAGATGATTTTCTGGCTAAATTTAACAGTAAAGGAAGCTCAAACTCAAACTCAAATAATTTTAATTTTAATAGCATAAATAATAATAACTTTAATTATGAAAATACAAATAAGAAAAAATCAAATAATAAGCATATAAAAGAAGCCCCGATTCATGTAACTCAGCCTACAGTTTTGGAAAAATCCAATATGACTCTTAAAGAAATTCTTTCTGTAAATTCGAGAAAAATTATCATGATTGAAAATGAAAAAGATGATAAAAATAAAAATATTACAATAATTGATCCATCTAAGAATAATTCCAATATTAATGAAAAGAATAGCCAGAATAATGATTCAAATAATATTGATCTTAATATGTTCAATAGCAATTCAAGAGTTTTAACTATTCAAAAAAAAAATTCTAATAATGTAATTTTACTACAGAATAATCAATTTTTTGAATCAGAGCCCATAAAATTGATTGATCCAAACATTGGTCCTTTAGAAAAAAAACTTGATAATCCAAAAGGAGAGAATACTGGAAAAACAATTAAAAACCAAATTAATATAAACAATAGAAATAATAAAGAAAAAAATGAAGAGTTCGAAACCAAAAGCAATTATAGCAAAAATAGCAAAGTTAGTGAGTTAAGCAAAGGTAATGAGAAAAAAAGTCAAAAAAAAGGATATTCTCTAAAAAATTATGATTATAATACCTATTCAAATTATGAAGAAAAGGAAAAAAATGAAGAAAATTTTTCTGTAAAAAGTGAAAAAATATGTGAAAATTTAAATAAGAGTAGCATTAAATCAAAAAAAAGATCTTCTAATGTTGGTGAAGATTATAATAATTACAATGATGAATATATGGAAAAGAACTCAACCAAAAACAGTAAAAAAGGGAAATTTTTAAACTCAAATTTTGAAGAAATATATGAAGAAAAATATGCTGATGAGAATGAAAATTTACATTATGATGAGATTGAAGATTACAATTATCTAAAAAATTTCAATAGTATGAATAGTCGATCAAGTAATAACACTCAGAAAAACCAAAAAAAAAATAAAAATATTTACAACAATAATAATTGTAACAATAAAAATTTAAAGGATTATAACAATAAACCAAATCTACCAAAAAAGACTAATCCTCAATTAACAAAAGCAGATGAAATATTCAATAAAGTCCTAAATGGAGATACTGGTATTAAAAAGAATGCAAAATCAAATGATAAAAATATAAATCAACTAAAAAATCCTGAAATTCAAGAAAAATTAGATAAAAATCCTACAGAAGATAACATTGAAAGCTCAAATAATAATATTGATAAAACTCATCAAGATGAAATTTCTGAAAACAAAAAGAATTTTAATATCAACAATCACATATCATCTTATAATTTAAACAATAATTTAGCTGACTCAAATTTTAGTTCCAATGGTTTATCAGGTCTTAAATTTTCTCATCCTTTGAAAATTGATTTAACAAAAGTCTCTTCTTATGAAGAAGAAAATAATGATTTAAAATTACTTAAAGAAATAGATTTGCTTAAAGCTAATTTAACTCCAAATAAAAGAAATTTAATGCAAAATCAAAATTCAACGTTTGAAAATCAAATCAATAAAAATTCAATTCAAAATTTAAGTGTCAAGTTTAATCAAAATATAGAAAAAAACGAATCTAAAAATTCTCCATTTTATTATAATAAAACACATTTTTTTGAAGAGAACAAATTGTTATCTACAAATGATAATTCAAATTATCATAATTTAATCAATCCTATAAATTCCTCAACACCAAATTTCATAAATCCGATATTAATAAATAAGAATACTAATGCTACAAATGATACTTTTATTCAAAATCAAGATTTATTTCAAAATTATATTAATAATAATCATGAAATCAAACTTAAAGAGATTGAAAATGGCCTAATAGATAATAGTCAAAATAATGAAAATGAAACATTTGAAGGTGAACAAGCATTTTTGAAAAATTTTAGCACTATAAGTAACAAAAATAATAATTCTCTTAATTTTTATTTTGATAAAAATGGAAAATGAAAAAATGAAAATAAATATAATTCAAAATTCGATATTATTTTATTGAATATATTTTAGTAAAAAATTTCGAAAGAATTTTACATATCTGAGGAATTTAAAAAATTGGAGAGATATAAATTTTTAATTGAAAATCTTTCAAAAATAATAGAAATATTAAATTTTTATTTATTTAAAGGTATATCTATAATATTAATTTTGGTTATGTATAAAATAGGTTGAACTGTAACTGCTTTTTCGGATCAGAAGGACATTTAATTTGGAATGTCTAGATATAGTTAATAATATTCTAATTTTTTATCTAATAATATATAAATTTGAAAAATCTAGTTAAATCATTGCTGATGACTTCTTCCCTCAAAATATTTTTAATTTAAATTATATTTTTTATTTTTTTTTTAAATTTTAGGATTATTTATTTAGTTTTTATATTTTTTAATAAAATTTAAAAATTATTCATTATATTTATTGCAATTATTTTAAAAATATTTTTATTTTTTAAATATCTTCTATAAAAAAAATTTTATTATTAAAATAATATATAATTTAATCAATATTTTTATATAAATCCAATTAAATTTTAACATTTTATATATAAAATGGAAGGATCAAATTTATCTTATGTCCCCAAAGCTGTTATCAGAAAACCAGCCCCTGAATTTTCGGGAGCAATTTGGCAAGGTGATGCTATTAAAAAAGTCAGCTTATCTGATTATAAAGGAAAATGGGTTGTTTTATTTTTCTATCCTTTAGACTTTACTTTTGTATGTCCCACTGAAATCTGCAATTTCTCTGATGCTTATGATACTTTCCAAGCAATGAGTAGGTTTTATATTTTTAATAATTTACTAATTTTATCAGAAAAACTTGAAATACCTTTACAAAATTTTTATTTATCATTTTTGAATATAGAATTTTCTAAAATTCTAGAACTATTCAATTAATCTTTGTAAAATATTTAAAAATTTCTTTAATTTGAAGAAATATTTTCATCATAGTAAGAAACTTATTAGAATTATTAAATTATCATATTTTATAAATTATAAATAACTTATCTTCATTATTAGATTGTGAAGTCATTGGCTGCTCAATTGATTCAATTTTCTCTCATAGAGAATGGTCCTTAAAACCCAGAAAACAAGGAGGATTAGCTCCATGCAAACTACCATTATTATCTGACCTTACTAAACAAATTTCTAAAGACTATGGAGTATTGATTGATCACGGAGATGACAATGGAGTAGCTTATAGAGCCACTTTCATCATTGATCCAAACGGTATTTTGAGACAATATTCAGTTAATGATTTACCAGTTGGAAGAAGTATTGATGAAGTTATTAGACTTGTTCAAGCTTTTCAATTTACTGATAAGCACGGAGAAGTTTGTCCTGCTAAATGGAAACCTGGTAAAAAAACTATGACTACTGATCATGGAAGTGATAAATTAAAAGAATTCTTTGAAAATGAAATGACTAAAGATTACTCTAAGGATAATTAATAAATAATTATGCTTTATAAATAATATAATTTAGATTAGAATTAATTTAGGATTATTAAAAGATTTATTTGTATTTTCTATTAAATATAAAAGTTAAATTAAAAAATTTTCTTCAATAAATAATTTATTTGATAAATTTTGAAATATTAATTGTTTTTTCTTAAAATTTTATATTTATCAATTAAAATTTATCAACTCTTAAAAAAAAATCTAAATCTTTTTCAATGTAAAATAAAATTTTAATAATTTTCGATAATGTGTTAAACTAAATTTAATACAAATTCAAAAAATTTAAAAAAATTAATATAAATAAAATAATTATGTATTTTACCTACTAATAAGAATTGACACTCATCAATAAAAAATTCAAGTAAACATAGATAAATTTGAGATAACATATATTTATAAAATGATATTCGATTTAACAAAATATTAATGTATTTCTACAATCAATTGTATATATTTATTTATTTATTTCACTAAAATTTATAAAAAATAATAAAAAATTTATTTTAGTAAAATTAATCGTTATAAATTTAACTATAATCTGAAATAAATATCATCTCTACTTTCAAATTACAAAGAATTGTTAAAAAGCATTTTTTATTTCTTTGTTCTTAGCTTATTATGATCATCAAAATTAAAATAACTAATATTTTTATTTTTGGCTGTTATAGGGAAATCCAACAAATTATTAAAACTATTTTTATTTTTATAATTCGGCTCAATTATATTTTTATTTTTATGATTTTTGAATGCGAAATCATTACTATTATTTGAATTAATTTCATTATTTGTCAAAGAATTCAAATTGAGATATTTATATTTATTTTCATTACCACTATTTTTCAAATTACCAAATTTTAGATTATTTATGTTATTTGAATTTGGAGTATTTTTATTTTCCAACATTTTCATCAAAAGTCCTAAATTGTTATCACTATGATTAGAATTGCTACTATCTTGATTTTGTAAATTTGCCATGTAATTATATGAAATATTATTCAATGACTGGTGTGTATTTAAATTGGGCCCATTATAAAAATTAAAGTTGAAATTGAAATTTGAATTTGTTAAAGGAGCGTTTCCTGTATTAGTAATTAAGTTTCCTAAATCAATGTTTGAAGGATTGACAAAATTATGTTGATTATTATTTGTATTCGGATTATTAAGAGGCTTTTTATTTGAATTTGAATTGGTATAATGTGAAAGTTCAGATTTTAATTCGTTTATTTTTTTCAAAGCTGGATTCATAGAATTCTCTTTTAAAGAGCTTTTTGTATTTTTATTTTTGAAATTTCTTATATTTGACATGTAATCAAAACTTGGAATATATGTTTTTCCATTTTTAGATAATGCTTCTGAATTAAAATGCAGTAATTTATTTTTTTCTGCTGAAAAATAATCATAATTTTTCTTACTTATATTTTTATTAATGTTGATTGAATTTTGATTGCTATTTAATAAATCATTTAAATTTCTAAAGTTATTTGAATTAGTAACATTATTATTTTGAAAAGCTTTATTTAGGGTATTGACATTATTTAAATTATTATTCAGGTTATTATTCAAATATTTAAAATTTTTGAATCCTGGCTCTTCATTTTTATTATATTTGTATTCCTTTTTAAAATCAGAAGAATCTTTCTCTATTGTAACTCTTTTAGGTTTTTGATCGCTATACAAGTCTAAATTTCCTAATAGTGTATTGTTTCGATTATTATTTAAATTAGCGGCTGAAAAATAATTATTCATTTGATTAGTTTCAATTGTATTCATTGCTCCCAAACTAGATATACTAGTAATCAAATTATTATCAGCTAATTGTTCAATATTTTTATTTTTTATATTAAAAATGTAATTTCTATCAGTGACTGAATTGATCTCAGTTTTAAGGTTATTTATAAGATTTAATTTATTTTGAAATCTTTCACCTTCATCTATTTTCATATTTCTGGAGTTTTGTAAAACAAAATCAAAATCAGTATTTAGATTTGAATTATTATTTGCACATAGGTAATTAATTTTGTTACTATCTTGAATTGTGGATTTTTTTCTTTCAATTTTTATTCTTTCTTTAGAAAGTTGATCGAAAACATTTTTACTACAATTAAAATCTTTTAAATAACTATCATAAGATGAAATGTCAAGTTTTTTTGCAAGTTTATTTTCGTTGTTTATTTCCAAAGAATTATTGTCAATAATAGACATATTATTTTTTCCTCTATGATTTTTAAATATCAAATTTGTCAAGTTATTATTTGAGGATGAAATGCTCATGCTATTTATCGTTATTTCACTGTCTTTTTTAGCCATTTTAGTTTTAGTATTTTGATGATTGTTCTGATTCTTTATAGAAGAATTTTGATTATCGAATATATTTGTATAAGAATTTAATTTGATTACCGAATTTTCATTGGTTAAGAATTCTTTTTTTATATCTATAGAAGGATATTTATCATTATTATTAGAGAATAAATTAGCTTTAATTGAGTTATTACTTAATTTGTTGTTAAGACTATCTTTTTTTTCTGGATAAACTTTTTGCCTAGTAGTTGATGTATTACTTGTACCTTGATCATTTAATTTCTTGTTGTTTTTAACATATTCGAAATAATGATTATTTAATTTGCCTTCATTTTTCATTGTTAGGCATCTATTATAATTAGATAAGGATTTCCCGATATCAGAAAAAGTCACACTATCAAGCTGATTTATTTTTATCTCATCTATATTATAATTAAAAATATTTTTATAAAAATATAAATAAGTTTTTTAAAAATTAAAATTAAAGTTCTTAAATTTTACCTCTGTTGTTTTTTTTGTTTTTATTGAAATTGTTCAAATTATATCCCTCAGTTTTGGAAGGTTTATTATCTAATTTATTTTTATCGGATAAATATAAATTAATTTTTTATATTATTAAACTCATTTATTTTACCTTCTTTATTATTTTCTCCATGAATCGGACTATTTTTTATCAAATTAAATTTTTTATTATTTTTAGGCTCATAAGTTATTTTTTTAAAATGTTTTAAATCCGAATTTTCCATTAAAGGATTTATCTTTAAATTTTCTTTTTTGAAATTCTGCTGTGTTTTTAAATTTTCATATTCTTTTAATTTCGAAAAATTAGTGGCGGATATATTCCCCGAAAGATTATTGCATTCACTAATTTCCGTCTCTAAAATTTTTGAGATTTTTTCCATCTCTTTTCTAAGCTTTTTAGATTTTGTTTTCAAATCTTCTGATAAATCTAAAACTAAATTTTTGTTGTTTGATCTAGTTTCATTTCTGTAAGATGTCAATTTTTCCACTAAGAAATTTATTATGGTTTTTTAATTTTAAAAAAATTTGAATTAAAAATTATTAAAAAAAATTCTTACATGAATCTTCAATATTTTCAAGCGTAACATCATTTTTAAAATTCACATCAAAAAATGATTTTTTATTTTTATCTATTTTTTTGTTAATTGAATCTTGTTGTAAATGCATTTTATTAGATCGAGGGATCTCTGTTTTTAAAATATTTATATTTAGATCTTCCAATGTTTCGAGATTTTCAAGTTTATTATAATTTATTTCTGTGGTAAATTGATCAGCTTCAAAATATGAAATATCTGTATTTAATTGTTTTATTGAATAATCTCTAATTTGATCTTTTGCATTTTTATTTTTCACAAGATAAGTTTTATTGATTTTTAAATGTTTTTCCATATGCTTAGGAGATTTATTCAAAGAATTTGTTTTTTGGACTTTTATACTTAACTTTTGATTATCACTAGTATTTTTATCTTTTATTTTTCTCAAAAAATAGGCCTCATCCAAAGTAATCTTATCATCTATATCAACAAAATTATTATCATCAGTACTCTCTAAATTTAAATTTGAAATTTCTGGTTTTTCAGCATTACAATGATTTTGAACTTTAATTTTACTCTTGAAATTTGCAAATTTTTTTTCTAATTGCCTGATATTATTTTCGAAAACTTGATTGAAATTAGTATTTAAATTTTTTTCAAAAAAATTATTATCTTTGCTTTTGCTTATTGAAATGTTATATTTATTAGAATTTTCTGTTGTTAAATTTTGATGTTTAGAGAAATGATTATCCAATAAATTTTTATTATCATTTACAATTTTCTCTTTCTCTTTTAAAGAATCATAATTTATAGTTATTCCATTTATTTCTCGTAATCTATTATTAATCTCATTTTTTAAATTATTTATTCTTCTATCAAAATTATTTTTTTTATCATTTTTGGGCTTTTTGTTTGAATTATTATTGTTTTTTACTTCTTTTGGTTTGTAAATTTTGTTTTCTGTATTAAATCTATTCCCTAGTTTTTTCGAAACTTCGATCTTTTTTGATACATCAGGAATAGTAAAATCTATTGATTGATTTTTTATGTTTTCTTCAATAACGCCTAAATCCTTATTTTTTGAATCTTTTTGATTTTCTTTATTATGTTGAATGTTTTTGTTATTTTCTTCTTTAAATCCATTTGTTCTTTTAGTTTCTAGATTCGAAGATATATTAAAGCTTTTTTCTATGCAAGAATTCGAGTTACTAAGCGAGTTTAAATCAGAAATCTTATTAAGAAAGCTATTTTGAAATGTCCGAAAAAAATTTAAATTTTTACGTTCAGAAAACCTTTTTGAATTTAATTTTAAATTATTCAAATTGTTTTCTATTTTTTTAAAAACTTCGTTTGGTTTCTTATTTGATTTATGATATTTGTATTCTTTGGTATTATTATTAATAATCTTTGTAAATTCATTATTATGATGATTATTCATTGAATTTTTAGTAGTATATGATTTTATAAGATCATTTTTATTCTGTTTCAATTTATGTTTTTGATTTATTTTATCTAAAGATTTTTTGCCTTCATTTGTATTATCTCTCATAGTAAGAACTTTATCTTCCATATTTTCAATAAGATTAATTTTGGCCAAAATATCAGTTAGAATTCCAGGATGTGAAGTATGAGAATGTCTATTTTTTTTATGAATTGTTTGTTTTAAATCTACTTGACTAAAGTTTTTTTTATTAGTTAAAATGTCTAATGGCTCTTCTGCTTTTATGCTTTGTCCTTTATGAAAATTTTTAAATTCTTTTTTTTCTGATTTTTTGTTATTATTAATTAGTTTTTTACCTGAATTTGTATCATATTTTTTCTTTTGTTGAGTGAATTTGTTCGAAGAATTATCAAATTTATTTTTACTCGTTTTTGTAATGTCTATATTTTTTTTGCTATTTATAATCTCAGGTTTTCTAATATCATTAATTTTCTCATTTGTAAAATCTAGGTTTGTAATGATATTTTTATTCAAATTGATGTTTTCATTTTCAATATTGTGTTTTGCATTAATTTCATCTTTAATATTATCTCTACTAATTAAGAAATTTTCAAATATTTCTTGATAGGAATTTTGAGAAATTAAATTTAGATTATTAATTTTATCATCAAATTGTATATGGCTAATAGTATTAAGATTTTCTTTTTCATTTAACATTTTTGCTAACTCTATATCTTTTTCATCTCCCAAATATTTTTTAATTATATTCTCAGTTTCATTATCATCAGTTTTATTATTTGATGATGGAAATTTTTTTTCATTAATTAGAGTATAAATATCACATTTATTTTGACTGGAATAATTATTATTTGTAGTATAGGCTGGTAAATAATTAGTACTGGAGTCTAAATTTTTTAAATTTTTCTTATGAGTATATTTAGGGGTATTGCTAAGTAAATTGTAATCATTGATATTATTACTGCTGAAATATAATTTTTTTGAAGATGACAAAATATTATTGTCATAGTTTGAGGAGCTTTTTTTCTTGAATAAAGATCTAAAATTTGTTTTAAAATTTTCAAATTAAATTTAAAAAAATTTATTAACTATAAAATAATACAATTTAAGCATTTCAAAACATTCAGTAAAATAAACTTCTTCTATGTAAAATATCTCTCTATATTTTTGTAACCATTTAAATTGAAATTTATTCAATTCTCTAACTAACATAATTATTGAACACGCAATTTGCAAATCAGAAAAAATTAAGCTTTTGTTATCAGAAATGAAAGTATTAGTAATGTTCATTACTTGATTATTCATTCTTTCAAGAAAATCACAGTTATAAGCAATTTCAGATTTTTCAACAATCCCAATCAAAAGAAAAAAATCAAGGTAATCATAAACATTGAGAAAATTTAGATTGTAATTTAATATTTTTAAACTTATTATTTCTGCAATTTTCAACTCTCTTTCGGTAAAATAAATTTTTGAATTTCTCATGAATATATCTTTTAAATCAGGAATTCTTGGATCATTTTCACTATATTTTACTAATCATAACTCTAATTTTCGTAAATTTTATTTAAAATTCGCAATTAAGAATTATGATTTATATATTTTACCTGCTATTAATAATGAACTCACCATGAGAACATCTATTTTTAAACCTTGAAAGATTTTAAGGTTTTCTGCATCGATAATCGCGAAAATTGAATCGAAAATAGATATTGTGTAATAAAATGTTCTTTCTGTGTACTTGAATTGATTTGTCATTCTTCTTAAATATGATATCAAATCTCTTCTTTCTACCAAATATTTTTTGATTAACCTATTATCAGAATTTTCTAAGTTGAAAGGTTTAATTTTTCTTGTATCTTGTTGGTTTATGGTAAAAGTTATTATATCTATAAGTTTCATTTCTTTAAGAGGTGTGAAATTTTTCAAATGTGATTTTAACATAATATTCTAAAATTAATTTTAATTATATACTTCATCATTTTCGTCGATGAGTACTCCACAAAATTTACATAAAAAGTATTTATAAGAGAAATCATTATTATCATCTTGATCCTTATTTAATTTTGCAAGCTTATTTTTGTCTTGTAATGATAATTTCTTATGTCTTAAGCAGATATTCATTTTAGTTTATAAAAAATATTATAAATTAGAAATCAAAATTTAAAAATTAAATTAATTTGAAAAATTTCAGTTTTTGATGTTTTAATAAATAAATGTATTATATTAAAATCAAATTTATAATGATTGTAAATTTAATCTTATCATAAATATATTTTTATAAATTTAAACTTCTAAAATCTTAATTATTAAAAAATTATATTATAGTGAATTTTCT
>Ga0194116_10006627_pt1 | contig 12273 bp, 11 predicted proteins | sample TA2MahsurfametaG_4_FD_148617 | JGI IMG/M metagenome (GOLD analysis project Ga0194116, IMG submission 148617) | Freshwater microbial communities from Lake Tanganyika, Tanzania - TA2015008 Mahale S9 surface | ecosystem: Environmental > Aquatic > Freshwater > Lake | place: Tanzania: Lake... | reverse complement strand
TCAAATCTTGCAACATCACCAATGTGCCAGAAAGTTGAGAGATACTGTTTGCCGCCGTACTCTCCCGACTGCCAAAACTGAAGAAAGTTGAGAGCTGTATTGGGATTGTCCTGAGTGAATTGACCGTATGCCTCCGAAGCCTTGCCGATGGCATACCAGGTAATTGCGACCGGAACGAACACGAGCACGTTTCGTACGAGCGTCAGCACTCTCCCAACCGAATTGAGTGCGCCGAGTTTCGCTTTCGACGTAGGACGCGGCAGATGTTCGCGGGGACTAAGAGATGCCCACATTGTCAGGTCATCCCGCTGCGATATTGCTTTTGTTAGCCCCACAACGTATGGATCCTGCTGGCACTCCCACTTCGTGGCCCAGCTCTGTAGCTGCGTCAGTGCGGCTTGCAAACTGACAGATGGCGCACTCGAACCTCCCACAGGAGTGGTGATGCCGACAAGGCCACCACCCAAGGAATCCGGAAGTGCGATCGCCATTGAAGCATCATCGTCAGTTGTCTCGGAGTCCGTTCCTGAATCGTCATCACCGGAGCTTGGCTGCGAAGCCACGACGACATCGGTCGTAGCCGGAACTACTGGGGGCTCTTCAACATCAGGACTTGAGTCAGCGAATGCGACAGCGTCAAGCCCGTCGTCAGAGACAACATCTAAGGGTTGAACCAGTAACGGATCCGAGACATCGGCAGCAGGTGTGACTAGTGCTGAGACTTCCGAAGCGATGTCAGCTGCGGAACGACCGCACCCGGCACAGAATCGAGTGCCGCTTACCGGACTTTGCTTTAGGCAGTTCGGGTGACTTGGATTACAAGTACTCATCGAGCGGTCCTCGTTCTAGCACGCCAAGCCTCCGGAGACGCAATCTCATCCAATTGCCCACTCACGGTTCCCCAAATCGATCAGAGACATCAATGCCGCCGACATGACTGGCACTACAGACAGCCAAGCTGCTCAGACTAGGGATTTGACACACATTCGCAGCTCTTCCCGTCGGCAAGACGAGCAGAAGGGTTGCCGCGACGGCAGCCGCCATAAGGCCACCTCCGATGCCTGCAGTTAGGCGCTGACGTCTCAGCTTTGCTTGGTTCAACGCTGCAAGCCTCTGAAGATCTTGGTCCAGTTGCTGCTGAAGAGCCAACGATTGAGAGTCGACAAGTGCTACTTGAGCGGGGATCCTCGAAGCCGTCGCAACCTTCGGTGGGGGTGGCACCGAGAACTTCAAACGTGTCGCAGCCTCAACCCAAAAGGACTGACCCGATGGAGACCTTGTTCCAAACCGGAGGACTGCAGTGATGTCACCGCCTCCCGGAACCGAGAGCGACCGATCTGTTGTGGCCTGCATGAAGTCACGCTCCACTTCATCAGCAAGAATCGTGCGGCCTTCCTTAGAAAACTCGAGCCGAACGACGTTGATGTATCGGACGCTTGGCCAACGCCACGAGATAACTCCATGCTCTGCTTTAGCCCTAGCGGCAAATGCTGAATCGCCCATTTGTACGTAGGCATGTTTCAAGGCCCGTTCAGTCATCCAGTGACTTTCAAGATTTCCTAACCCTGAAACGGCAAGGTGTTGCGCCACCTCTGCAAACTCGGCATCCTGCAACATTCGCCGCAGGTCTGCGACCGAAGTCGGCGGTGTGCCGACGAGGGCCACGTTGCTGAGATCGAATACAAACGGGAAATCGAGTGTTCCAATCTTGTTGATCAGTCGGCGCTGTCTTGGGCCTGTTGTGCGTTCGACTTCTTCTTCTAGTTGCACGAATCGCTCAGCTTTAGCGACCATCTCCTGCTGATCCTTCGACATCGCAGTCGAAGATTCGTTAATTACAAATCGTGCAAAACCTGTACGAACGGCACGCGCATGGGCCCTAGTGACTCGATCTGGATTGCGACACCCGCGAATCGCGCGACACAACTCGTCTGCCGCAGTAGCCGACCCTGTCTCGTAAAGTTCGACGAGCAACAAGCCGCAGTTCGTGCCTACAGCGCCGGGAAGCTGGCGCGCGTCTTTGACCGATGGTCGCGCTCGAGGTTCCTGGGCCAGTAAGCGCCAAATGAAGAGCGCGGTCAGTGATCGGTCGGCAGCAATCGGGTCAAAGGAATCGGAGACTTCCCAGTCCGGTGTGCGGACGAGATTACGCTTCCGTATCTCTGGGCTTACCACTGAGTCGGCGTCTAGCAGAAATACCGAAGGGTGATCACCCACGCGAACGCAAATATTGTTGCCCGAGACATCGCCGTAGACAAGGTCATGGTGATGTAACGTCTCCATCGCGTCGATGAATTCGGCCGCAATCGACACTCGATCTTGCTCTTCGACATTTGGTCGGGTTGACGTCAGAGCCCGATTCGTCGCCCAAAACCTTTCGTTCAGCAGGTACTTGGACTGCAAAAGCACCTTCCTTGGTTTCCCGCCTACCTGCAAAACAAACTGTGCCTCGTCTGGTGCGTAGGTCATGCTGAACCCTTCGACACGATCTGGGCTCCCATGACCCACGAGCGGCCAACTAAAGCGGCTCTCCAGGATGTGCCTTTCGCTGGGCCGCGCCCACGACCCCACATCAATCAGGTGAGCCAACTGCCTTGCTTCCTCTCCAACCAAGGGTTTGAAGAACTTCTTGATGCATCGAGTTGGATGTCGAACATCTCGAAAGACTTCGCCAACTCCTCCGGAATTGATGGACTGGCGCTTGTCAAGTAACGGCAGAGGCTCCCAGTTCGGCACGGGCTCAGTGTGCCACAGAATCAACCTCCTGCCTACGAATTCATCACATCTCAAACCTCTCTAGGGGCACTTTTGACCTAGTCCGAACAAAGCGATACAGTTTGCGAGTGGCCTCGGCAATGCCTTCAAGTCAAGCAGTCTCCGCTGGATCGAATCGAAACTCGCGAATTCTGCTGACAGGAGCCTTCGGCGCAGCAGGTGGCCTTGTTGGGGCCCTGCTTGGAGAAATTCAGTTTCTAGACGACGATTACCGATTCTTCCCTGACAACATTCACTTAGGCGCCGGAGTCTGGTTCATGCTGGCGATGGTCGGAGTCGCGATTGCGCTCGCTGCGACTGAGAGCGTCTTACAGAAAAACACTGAGAAACTTTCTGCCCATCTTCCGCTCGCACTAGCAGCAGGACTTGGCGGCGGATTCGTTGCTGGGATTATCGCGCAGTTTGTATATGGAGATGTCATCGGCGAGAGCAGCCCGCGGTTGGCTCGAGTAATCGGTTGGGCTATCGCTGGTGCGCTTGGTGGTTTGGCAGTTGGTTTCAGCTTTCGATCGAATACAAGAATTCGCAATGGTGCTCTCGGTGGTCTTGGCGGTGGAGCCATCGGCGGAATCTTGTTCGACCCCATCGCCGAGGCCGTCGGCGGCGATAGTGCTGTCGGGGCCCGAATCGTCGCACTCATAGCAATTGGCGCTGCAATCGGCTTACTTATGGGCCTGCTTGATGCTGTATCAACCAATTTCTCGATTGAAGTACTCTCCCGAGAGGGGGCACCGCGTGTAATCCCTCTCTTTGATCAGGTTTCGATTGTCGGGTGCGCAAGAAACGTGGCGGTCACATTGACGCGCGACCCGCTAATCAAAGAGCATCACCTTCGTCTGACACGCACACCACAAGGGTTGCAGGTTGATTCGATGCAGGGCGCCTCGACGTTCACGCTGAACGGCGTTCCGACTTCTAGTGGGACTGCGACAGTGGGAAGTCTTATTGTTGTCGGCAACACGAGCCTGCGAATCGCGGGAAGATCTGGTGGTCCGACGCTGTCACAAGTGGCGCCTACGCCAGCACCGCAACAAACCAGTCACGTTCAACCGCAAGACCATCGTCCAACGACCGCGCCGAGCACTCCGCCCGCGGCGCGTCCCGCACGCCCTACGATTCAAATGAAGCCGAAGAATTAGAAATCAAAAGTTCATAGCAAATTCAATAAAAAGGAAAAGCATCCATGTCAGAGACAGCAACAGGCGAAAACATTCTTCCGTTCTACATCGTGTGTGATGAGTCGGGTTCGATGGAAGGTATCGGTGGTATCGATGCCATCAATTCCGGGCTTCCCGAGCTGCATTCGACGATTGCTTCCGACCCCTTGGTCTCTGACAAGTGCAGAATCGGTCTCATCAGTTTTTCGGACATCGCAGAAGAACTTCTGCCTCTTAGCCGAGCCACCGATATCCCAGCGATGCCGGGTGTGCAGGCGAAAGGAGTCACAAACTATGGGGAAGCATTCACACTCCTGCGTTACGTCATTGACCGCGACATTGACGCCCTGAAGTCACAGGGCTACCAAGTCTTCAGGCCGGCAGTCTTCTTCATTACAGATGGCGAGCCGACCGATGACCAATCCTGGGAACCGACCTACCGATCGCTGATTGACAAGAGCTCAAACAGGCGAGCCCCAAATGTAATCGCTTTCGGGGTCAACGGCGCGAATGCCACGACTATCGGCAAAATCGGCACGGTAGGAGCCTTCATTGCGAGTAACGGAATCAATCCAGGCAACGCATTGAAAGAGATCCTTCGTTCCCTGACCAACTCGATTGTGTCGTCAAGCAGTTCTTCCACGCCGCAGCTCGTGGTACCAGCAGCTCCTGACGGCTGCACCGCGGTGCCACTGCAAACGGTGTAGTCATCTACACATCGAAATCAACGCATCGTGGAAGAGGAAAGCCGACCAGACGACTCAGCGAGGTCGGTCACGCCTCTGCGGATAGGCGGCGCATCATCGTTCGGCGACAATCAGTGGTGGAGTAATCGCAACTGGCATCAGCTAGTAGCCGATGGCTTTGGAGCAGACGTTGCCTGTGACGCCGGCACCGTGGGCGAATTAGCAATCTCAGCCGTTTCAATCCGTGGACACAAACATCGAGTGGACGGCTTGCCCAACGAAGACAGTTTCGCGATACGTACCGTCAAAAGTAAAGCAGACGAGGAATTCGCGATTCTCGTTCTTTGTGATGGTTTGAGTAGCGCTAAGTACTCTGCGTACGCGGCGCGTCGAACAAGCTCACTGGTTGCAGACATGGTCCGCCGAGTTGTATCTGACGACACATTCATGTGGGAAACACTCTCGTCGGGATTGAGTCAATGCCTTCGAGAATTTGTCGCGCCCGAGTTGTCAAGCTGGCCTAAGCCCACAACGGCACTCGACCTTCCGGCTTATGGGGCTCCGCCAATTGAGAGTCTCAGTGTTCAAGTTTCGGACCTCCTAGTCACGCTGACGATTGCGATTGTGCCAACAAGTAACGGCGAGAAAGGTGCCTCTGATGTATTGCTCGGAACCATCGGTGACAGCCCCGCATATGTCTTGCTTAAGAGTGGCGAGTGGCTAAAGCCAACTTACGGCGAGCAAGATGACGGGGTCCTCACTACAGCTACGGCGGCTTTCCCCAAGACCACTGATATAGCCATAACTCAGATCATTCTCTACGAGGGCGATTGTCTATGCCTCATGTCGGACGGGGTTGGAAACTTCATTCAGAACAAGTCGGTACCTCTCCGCCTTGGACAACATCTCGCGGAGGTTTGGAAGACACCTCGCGACATCCCAACTTTGGTTCGCGATGTAAGTTTTGACCTTCGGTCAGCAGACGATGATCGAACTGTAATTCTCTGCTGGACAGACCGTGAACCTATTGATGCGGAAATCACCGACGAGATTGAGGTTCCGTGACCACCGAGACTCTCACCGCTCTTGGGCACCCCAGTACCTTCCAGGAGCTCGGGAAGGGCGGCGAAGGACAGGTCTTTGCAGTTGCATCGAGACCTCATTCCGTCTACAAGCAATACCTCCAGACGGCAGCGACGACTCCGGGTCAAGGAGCGCTACAAGCTCTCATCGACCTCAAGTCGACCATGTCTCCCAGCGAGCAATCCTGGCTAAATGAGCGAGCGGTTTGGCCAGAGACGATCGTGGTCGATCAGGGACGGATGCGCGGCTTCCTGATGCGCAAAATTGCTCCAGAGTACTTTCGAAAACAAGGTGTCCGGCTAAATCCACGCAACGTTCTTTGCGAATGGAATCTCTTGGCCATGCGCGACCGTTATCTTCGAAATCCAAACATCGTCAGCACAGTACCCAACATCGAGCCCTTTGATGCTTTGCGACTGGTTATCGATCTCGCCAAAACGATTGCGCTACTCCACAAGTATCGTGTCATCGTCGGCGACATGTCGGGCAGGAATCTGCTTTGGACCGACAGTCCGACTTGGCGAGTGCTCATAATTGACTGCGACAGTCTGCGCATTGACGGGTCCGCGGGAGTGGCCTCACCAAAGCAATCTCCTGACTGGGATGATCCGCATCTCAATGGCGCCGCAACTACACAGAGCAGCGACATCTACAAACTTGGACTCGCAGCGTTTCGAGGTGTATGGGCCGCAACAACCGATCGACCGGATCACTCCGTGCCGTTAAGGGTCCCTAGTGGAATCCCTGAGGATCTCGCGAGTCTCGTGCTCGCAAGCACCGCCCCAAGCGGGAGACCAGTGGCCGAAGAATGGGTGACTCGATTGGAGCCTTCAATCAAGTTCGGCGGTCGACCGGTCGTAAGTGTCAACAAGCAAACACCCGCCAAGCCGGTCACTGCTCCATCGAACCTCGCGTCACCACCTAGTCTCCCGACGAAGCAACGACCAGTAATCAAGATGAAGGATCCGCCAACCAAGTGATGAGATACCTTCGCTTGGCTCGCTCAAGTGTTCCATCGTCTTAACCGCTAACTCATCTAGTCATCTCCTGTTTTGCATCATTGACAACTGAAACTCTCACTTCCCGAAAGCCAACACTCCTCTCCCATGACTCCCAATCACGAGCTGGATCCACATACCAAAATTGTCAACAGACGATTGATCTTTGGTGCTCTCATTGCAGTGGGCCTAGTTGTTCTCATCGCAGCAGTGACCCGGACATTTCTTCGTTCGACAGAACCAGCAATCGTGGCCGAGTCCAACGAGGCTGCTCCTCCGAATTCGACCCCCACAGCGCCAATTGCGGATCAAGCGATATCGAGTACCACGACAAACGAAGCAACAACCACTGGGGAGTCAAGTCGCGGCACTGTCATGCCAGACACCCCATCCACAAGTGCCAAGTCTCGGGGGGAAGCATTGACGAGTACGACAGCGGCATCATCGACTACGTCTATCTCGTCAACTCTGATAGCGATCCCTGTCGAGTCACCGAGTGCAGACTTCTATCCTTTAGGTAATCCTTACGGCATGAAGCCAAGTGGCAATGTCCTGCTCTGGCAGAGTTCTGAATCTGGCCGCAGGTGGACTATCGAGATCACAAACGAAGTCCAATCCTTTACTACCCCAAAGACCGCAAATACGACTCTCAGTGTGACATTTCCTCGTGCGGCAGGTCTCGGTCCCTGCTCACGGGAAACCATTAGTTCTTTGATCCAGCTGGAGAGCTTCATCTCATTTGACGGTGGAGTCACCTCGGCTCTCAACCCAGCGACAGACCAACCAAGGATTTGTGAGCAATACGGCACAGGCGTGATTGGACTGTGGAACTCTCGTTTTGGCTCTCAGTTGATGAGAACTTTTCCAAGCGCACCGAATGAGAACAGTGTTCCCACTCTGCTGTGGGTACGAATCATTGGGCGACACGCCTCCGGAGAAGGTATGGTCACAGTTGACTCAAGTTGGGTGAAAGTCGATCTCAAGGCTTGGGGCAGATAAGTTACATCTCCATGGAAGAAATGGGAATCTCCTAGCGATGAGTAATCAGTTGTTTTGCGGTCAATGCGGTATGGCGAACAGTGCAGATGCTGCGTTCTGCACCGACTGTGGATCAGCTCTGCATCAGGAAACTCAGATTGCCGCAGAGGTCCCAAGGCACGCTGGCACGCCAACACTGATGGCGCCAACGCCCCCGACCAAGACCAGGAGATCAAAGTCATCCAGTAAGGCCATCGTGGCGTTGAGCGTTGCCGTCGTGTTGCTTACAGGAGCTCTGCTATGGAATCAATTCGGTGGGCAACCAGCACAGGACACTACGTCTGCCGAAATAGCCCCGACTGATGTCGTGCCTACCACAACGTCTTCAACAACCACGACAACTTCTTCGTCAACTACAACAACGACGACCACCACGACGACCACATTGGCGCCCGCCTCCTACGGCTTTACGTCGTCAGATCTCTGGATTGATGACACGCCCATGGCGCTACCGCCGTGCGATGGCAGTTACATCGCAATCATTGCAAGCACAAGTGGTCCTCGTGCAGCGTCTGGCTCTCGCAACTACCCTGACGGCAACTATCTGCGAACCGACATTACCTGTGACTCTCTAAACCCGTTTTTCTCAAGTGGCGCGCTCCAGGGCCAGCCCATCTATCTGATTTTCTTTGGGCCCTACTACAACCGATATGACGCGCAACAGAAGTGTCTTGATCTGGGTATTCGCAAGAAGGCAAATTGCTATGTCGCACCTCTCACAACTGACTCAAGTGACCGGTCAGTGAGATACGGACCACTCGATTCATGAGCTGCGACTGCGGTGACTGCTTGCCAGCTACCACGCGTCGACAGTTTCTAGCGACAGCTGCGCTCGCCGCGACGGGCCTTGGATTGTCAATTTCAGGCTCGTCGGCACGCGCCTTCGCAGAGCCGCACATAACAAGCGTGACTAAGGGCCTTGACATCTTTCCGCGCGCAACATGGGGGGCGAAGCTGCCACCTAGGCAGGGTCTGCGTCCCGAAACATCGGTGAAGTTTCTGCTCGTACACCACACTGCAGCAAGCAACTCATACAAGCAGACACAAGTCGCCCAACAGATTCAATCGATCTACCAATTTCATACTGGCTCAAAAAAGTGGGCTGATGTCTGCTACAACTTCTTCGTTGACCGGTTCGGAGGGGTATGGGAGGGTCGCGCTGGGAGCCTCGCCGGACCAGTAGAGGCCGATGCAACAGGTGGGAGTCAGGGATATGCGCAGCTCGTGTGCCTGCTTGGAAACTTTGAAACAACACGACCACCTGCAGTGATGGTCGAATCTTGCGCAAAAGTGCTTGGCTGGTTGGCCCACCGATATCAGATCGAGTTAGATCAGAAGAAGACCATTGAATTTATATCGCGCGGTAGCAACAAGTGGAAGGCAGGAACGAAAGTCATCGCTCGTCCGATTTCTGGCCATCGAGATATGTCAGCCACCCTCTGCCCTGGCAAGTTCGTGTATCCACAACTTGAAACCGAGATACCGCGCTTGGCGATCTCCTTCAAGTCACAGATTTCATAGGCATAGGCTCCACACTCCCGTCTTTGCATCTCCTTATCAGAGGCGAGTATTCTCCAACCATGTTTTGTACCACCTGTGGAGCTACAGTCTCAGCAACCCAACAGTTCTGCACATCGTGCGGAGCGAGCGTACGAGTAGAGTCTAAAGGTTCAGCAGAAATCTCCTCGCTCAAGGCGACAGAAGCTGTCTCCGAGATCGCATCTATCTCCCCGATGCGGAGCTTCAAGAAGACCACCCTCTTGATTGGGCTGGCACTAATTGTTGGGGTCTTGATGGGGACCGTTTTGACTGCGGCAGGTGTGGCCGAATTTGCAATCGGCGTGCGCTTCACACAAGAGGAACTCGACGATGCCAAGACGAAAGCGGAGAAGCGGGGGTATGACCGAGGCGATAAAGCTGGCTACGACCGCGGCTATGACCTTGGCTCATCCGATGGGTACGACAGTGGGTACTCCTATGGTCAAACCACCGGTTACTCATCAGGTAAGCGAGACGGTTGCAATAACGTGTTTGATGAAATCGGTGAGTACTTGATTGCAATCAGATACCCATTCAACAAACTGAGCGTTTACGGCTATTACTGGCCACGCTCATCCGTCTGTTAAAGCACCACGAACAGGGTCAGTTGTAGCTGCCCTTCCTGAACGACTACCGTTCTGACATGTTCTGTACCAACTGTGGCGCTGCAATCACATCAACCCAGGAATACTGCACCTCGTGCGGTGCGGCTCTCCGACCCGTCGTGACGCCCGCCGAAGAGTCGAAGCACAATTCGTCACCTAGTAGCGAGCTCGGTGAGAAAGAAAAGGGTGCTCAACGCGGCACTCGTACGGCGTTACTGGCAGGGGTCGGTGCGATTGTTCTACTGGTAGGCGTTGTAGTTGGAGTGCTAGTGACTGGTGCCGGAGCAGCATCGTTTGTGATTGGCGAGCGGTATAGCGAGGGTGAGCTTGAGGTGGCTGCAAACGCCGCACGACAAAGTGGGTTTGAAAACGGCAAGAAGACTGGATACAACGATGGCTTCTCAGATGGCAAGTCTGACGGCTACAACACAGGCTTCGATGCCGGCAAGGCCGAAGGGTACGACACGGGCTACGACGCCGGTTCGACTGGTGGCTACGACAATGGCTACAGCACAGGCAAGGCCGACGGTTATGAAGAGGGGCAAACAGCCGGATACAGCGACGGCAAATCCGAAGGTTACGACGAAGGTTATTCGTCGGGAAAGTCCGATGGATATGACTCTGGCTATGACACGGGATACTCATCAGGTAAGCGAGACGGTTGCAAAGACGTGTTTGATAAAATCGGTATTTCTGCCATCACATACCGAAATGTCTCTTACTATAAAACGAGTTTTTGCAGCTAGGCCGAGCGGTCAGCAACTCTCAAGTGAATCGGCTCGTCCAAGGCTGCGCTGTACATCGTCAAATGCTTCGTCTAGCCCGGATGCGGTCTGCGAAACTTGAATCGTGTTGCTAATCGGAATCCCTAGTGCTGCTGCCTCGCCGGCCGCAGCAGGACCCATTCCATAGAACCGAATGTCGATCCCCTGTGTGAGCGCCGTCGATACTGCTTGGCGGGCTTCGCCGAGAGAGTAGACCATGCTCGAATTCTCCTCCCCGTCACTCAGCACAATGACGACACCAAACTGCGAATTGTTGGTAGCTCCAATTGTCGGTGCCACGACGTCGCTGATTGCAATTCCTACCGCGTCATATAACGGTGTACCTCCAAGAGGAAAATAATCGCCGTACCTCAACCGCTGAACACTTCCGACGGGTTGGTCTTCTACATACCGTACGACTCCGTAGGGATCTTCGAAGAAAAGAATTGATACTCGATCGCTCGGCTGCAGGGAGTCGAGCACAGCATTCACATTGTCGACGACCTCCTTCACGACAAACTCCATTGACCCTGACCGATCGACCACCAAAGCAACATGGCGAGAGGCGGGCTGCTTTGTTATCTCAACGCACTCGGGTTTATCGAACCAGGCCAAAGTCCCCAGTAGAAGCACGAGCACCCCGATGCCGCACGCCAACCTCTTCCACGAAATTTCCCTCTCGATCATGGCTTCACTCGTTGAAGGATGCTTTGGGCTGCCGAGGCTGGAGACAGTAGCGAGAACGATCCTCCGATTGGTACACATGCATCACGATCATTGATGCGCCCGTCCCCGTTGGTATCTTCAACAATTCGACAGTCGACGACGTCCCCCGACGATGACGCTGAGGCCCGCGTCGGAACGCCGACCAGCTCCCCTCGCGAATTGAAGGCCGGGCCTCCGCTGTTGCCGCCGGAAATCTGCGCATCCGTCTTGATCCATCGAACTCCGTCTTCTTGTAGAAACCCTGAGACAATGCCCCGCGAGAACGTTATTGAATCGCCACCGATAGATGGGAAGCCTGCGATATACAAGTCTTCATTCACCGTTGCGCCTGAACCTATAACAACGGGAGTCAGTTGCTTGCTGATGTTCGGCTTTCGAGTTAGCAGGAGCACCGCAAGGTCTGACGCGCGGTCAGTTACAACAACCTTTGCGGTGAAACCAGGTATGGGGTCTTCGTCCACGCGCTCAAGATATCGCACAACAATCTCGTCAACGAAGCAGTCATATTCATCATCGTCTTCAACGACATGAAGATTCGTGAGTACGTAACTTCCATCAAGCACTGCCGATCCAGTTCCACCACTGCAGAGTTCGCCATCGCTGTAGATATCGATACTCACGACCGAGGTAATCGCCAATGCCTCAAGGTCAACGAAACCCTCCGGTTTGGAACGAATGGTCGTGGTGGTAACTGGCCGACTTGTACTGTCTTCAGAACTTGAGACTGAGGTTGCGGGTGAACCTGCGGCGTCGGTTGCCTCAGTGGTACCGCCATTCTCACCAATATCTGGGACTGATGAGCTACCGCCAAGGATTGAGGCAACACCAAGAAGTACGGCGAGACTCGCAACGACAACGAAGGCAATCATTGATGGGCTTTGCAACAATCGCCGCGAGCGCAG
>Ga0194116_10006626_pt1 | contig 12274 bp, 14 predicted proteins | sample TA2MahsurfametaG_4_FD_148617 | JGI IMG/M metagenome (GOLD analysis project Ga0194116, IMG submission 148617) | Freshwater microbial communities from Lake Tanganyika, Tanzania - TA2015008 Mahale S9 surface | ecosystem: Environmental > Aquatic > Freshwater > Lake | place: Tanzania: Lake... | reverse complement strand
GGATTGGGGATTGGGTATTGAGCCCAATCCCCAATCCCCAATCCCCAATCCCCAATCCCCAATCCCCAAAATAGACTTTGTTTTAAAATAGCGAAATTTTTATAAATATTATTTTATTAACTTTGCTTAATTCTAAATAAAAAATTAAAATCAAAATTTAAAAATAAATAAAATTAATAATTTTCGAAAAATCTTACTAAAAATTTTTCTTTTTTTCTTCTTCATGGAAAAATTAATAATAATTATGAAATAATTGATTATTATCTAATCAAATCAAAAGAAATGTCTAAAACTTTTAAATAAAATACAACATTTTAGGGATTAAATTATTTTTTAATGATTATTGCTATTCTAGGATCATGCATTGAATAATTTATATTTCCAGTTTACAAGACCAATTAATAGGCAATTCAAATTACTATAATAAAATATGAAAATCTTTGCATTTAAATTTATAAAATTTAAATTAAAATAATTTTGATTAAATGAATTTAATATTATCTACATTATGTTGTTTTTTGTTAATCATTCAAATATTTAATATAAAGCTTCAGACTTTCGAAGCTAATTTCTCTCCAAAATATCTTCATAATGCAACAGGAATGGATATTTTAAGGATACTGAATCTGGATAAATCAAAATATGAAAATAAAACACTAAATAAATATGAAGAAGCAGACATACTTAAGAGAAAATGTAATCACTAATATTTTTAAGTAATAATTTAATTTGTTGTTAGTGAAAAATTCCGATATAAAAAATTTTGAGATGCATTTGAATAATTATTTAAATTTCATTCGGAAGTTCAATAAAGATATCAATAAGCATTCTATTCAAAATCATGTATTAAGTCCTGTATCAATAGAAAGTGAAGTGAGTTTGATTGACATAAATCAAATTAATAGAGAAGAAGAAAAAAAAAGTATTAAGACATTTAAAATATTTAGAAAGGCATTTAAACACTCTTTTAACAAATAAAACCATGGAAGATTCATCAAAATTACTTAAAAAAAACCAAACACAAAATGAATTTAATAATTCAATTTTATTTTGTAAAAATTTTAATAAAAATGGAAACATGAAAAAAGGTGAATGAATATTTTTTTAAAAAGAATTATTGATTAAATTTTTATTCAAATTATTTATACAATTAATAAATAGTAATTAGAAATCAAGAAAGAATAAATGCGAATATTATTATTAAATTTCCTATAACTGAAGAAAATAACAAAAAGGATACACTAAAAAAGAATATTGTTAAAAATTCTCCAAAAGTTCAAAATTCTGATATAGAATTCAAATTCATCAATCTTTCTATAGTTCAAAAGGTTAAAAAGAACAAAAATATTTTTAAAAAAAATAAACTAATTTCGAAAAACCCTTTTGTCAAAGAACAAATTATTGAAATTAAAAAAAATAATAATCATGAGGTTTCGCTTTTAGAAACTTTTGATGAGTTATCTACAGATAAAAAAAATAACCAAACTAAAAATAAAATAGATAACAATAATACTAAAGCTAATATTACATTTAAGTTCGAAGATAAAAATCAAACGCTTGAAAAACTCGACAACAATTTTTTAATAAACACTAAAAATAATTCTTCAAACAACGAATATAAATATAAAAATAGACAAACTAAATTTATCAATACAAAATCCAATTTTACTTTTCTAAATTACTCGAAAAATCCTCTGAATTTCAATAATAATCAAAATAGTAGTAATAATAAAAATATACAAAATACAAGTAAAATAGAAAGAAACAACACAAATGATATTTCAAATAATTTTCTTACTAAGTTTAATGATTCGAATAAAATGGATTTGATAGATAATTCCACATCAGACTTTCTTATATTAGATTCTAATAGAGAAATTTCAGATTCTTTAACAAATCAGATTAATAGTTTCTTTATCAATTATGGGAATAATTACAACAATATAGAAATTCCATTATTAAATTTTGATTTATCAAAGACACTCCCACAAGAATTATTAAGTCAATTAAATAGGACAAGTTTAGAATACAATCATTATATTAAGAGCTTAGATTTGAGCTCAAATCAATTTAATAGGCAATTTACTAATGATAAAATTCACTCATTTAATTCAGATTATGATTTAACTCAAGATTCAGACTTTAATAATTTCTTAAAAGAAAAATACAAGGAATTCCAAATTCCAGAAGAAATTCACAGTGAGACAAAAAGTCTCTATTTCAACAATTCAAATGTTTCCAAAAAAGATTCTGTAGAACATTTATCCAATTTTATTAAAAACATTAGTGAATCTCAAACCAAAAATATTAGTGATTCTAAAACTAAAAACATTAGTGAATCTCAAACTAATAAAAATTCAACTTATATTAAAAACAATATAATCGAGAATTATAATTTAACTTTAAACATTTCTGAAAATATGAACCATTCTATAATTATGAATAAAAATTCAACTATCAAAAAATTAAAAAAATCAAAAAAAATCAAAAAATATAGACATAAAAATATCACTTCTTCGCATATTAGGAAAGAAAAAAAAATTAAAATCCAAAACCATTCCAATAAATTTAATAACTCCAAAACAATAAAAGCAAATTCATTTTATGAAAATGAAAATAAGAATCAGGTCGAAAAAAATAAAAATAATTCAAACATTATTTTAAAAGGGGAAAATTCCTCAGAAGAATTGGCACCAGAAAACTCCAAAATCAAGTTAAATTCAGGATCTATAGAAAATAGTGTTCATTATCATAAGTATAAAGAAGATTTAAAAAAAATTGATAAATTAAAACCTGTTGATTATTTAAATGAAACAAATGAAAATACTTTATTTAATAAAATTAAATTATCTAAGAAGAAAAAATTAAAGCATACTAAAAAACTAAATAATAATGATTTAAAATTGAAAGATTTTTCAAATAAATCAGATTTGAGCTTGCAATCTAATCAGCATTTGAAAGAAATAAAGGAAATACATTCACAAAGTAATTAGTTTATTTTTAGAAATATAAATAAAATTTATCATTTAGTTAGTAATGATAATTCAACATTAAAAAATTTGAATAATGATGCAGAGAAGAATCAAACAACAGAAAAGGTTAAAAAATTTGTAGATAAAAAATTTGAGAGGAATAGCTCTTCATTAATTGTAGAAAATAAATATAGCCAATCTAAATTAAAAAATAAAAACTTCTCTAATCATCAAAATCAGACAATTGGTAGAAATCTTGTTTCTAAAAATAAGGATGCAGATGAAATAAACGAGAAAAATAATAGTTTGTCTTTGTCATCAACTCAGAGTTTAGACCAAATTTATATGAAATTAAAGATGCAAGAATTGAATGAGGATTTTGAGAGGAGACAGAAAATGCTAAATTTAGATAAGAAAATTACAAATGTAGAAGCAGAAAATGCTGAGCTAAATGTTTATAGGAAGATTATCACAATTAGTATTTCATTGATTGTTACTGGATTACTAATGGGAATTTTATTAGGATTGATTTTAGTAATGTATTTGAATTCTAAAAAATGAAATTCAAAAATTGAATTATTTTAAATAATTTAATAAGAATTAAATAATCACATAATAAATCTAATTTAAACAAATTATAGAATAATCAATAAAAAAAATAATGTTAAGCGTAATTCAAATTTAGTTATTTATTTGAAATTCCTTTTTTTACGTGATAAATATAATATATCTTATACTAAGGATGTGATTTTAAAAGTATTTGATATTTCGATTGCAATTGCCACAATATAAATATCATTAAAATCTAAATTAAAATAAAAGATTTTAAGATTAAATTAGAGAATATTTTTTATAAACATATAAACCTAAATATAATAATTAATTTATTTAAATGGCATTTAATTAAATATATTAACTCAAAATTTCGTTTCATTCATTATTCAACTGAACACCATTTAATTAAATTCCCCAAAATAAGTTCCATTTCATTTATTTATAATGCCTTTTTATCAGTTAAATTTATTATATCTGTACAGAATGAATAATACTTAATTAATCTATTAATACAATATAATTATTAATTCAAATTCTTCATTTTCAATTAATTTTATATAAATTACTTAAATAAAATCATATTATTTTCATTTAATAGCAAACTTGAAATGAAATTATTTGCAAAATCCAAAAATTCCATAGTATTTCCAGAAAGCTTGTGTAGGTCAACTAAATATTCGTCTTTATTAGTGGCATCAACATTCTAAATATTAATTAAATGCAAATTCAACAACATAAAATTTATTTTAAATTACACTGAAGATTTGAATTAGAACGTTTATATTGCTATATCTATTATCCTCCTTTTGATCAAATTTTTTTCTTCTACATTTTATTTTATACGAAGACGAAATTATTTTCCATTCATATCCATTCCTTTCAAGACATTTTAAAATTTCTGTTGTAATATAATAGCAATCTTTTTTACATACAAAACCAATTCTCCATAAATCATCATTATAAACTTGGTCTCCATCATAAGAATTAATTTTTTTTTGAAATTTATTTTTCAGATTCTTCAATACTAATTCTGTTTTTTGTGGTAAAGCAATCTTTTTAAAGAAATGTTCATTATCTTTAAAAAATTTAATTATTTTCTTAAAGTTAAAAACCAAAGCTTTATACTTAAATTGGAAATTATATAAATTTCTTATAAGAGAATTCTATTTACTTTTTAATTTTAATTTCTTTTCATTCATTTGCTTTTTATTCTTACTACACTCTAAAAATTCATAAATTATACAGAATTCTTTTCTTTCTCTTGAATTTATACTGCTCTTAATCTTCTCATCATCATAACCCTCGAAATTAATATCTAAACTTTTCATAAAATCCAAAATATTTTGATCTACTTCAATTGTATTTCCATACACGTATTTGTAATTGTCTATTGATTGGAAAAGGTTAATTTGGTTGTTGAACCATTTATGTTGTTTAATTTCCGGAATAGTTATTCTATTCATAGGATCGCCTTGAAGCATCCTGAAGATCAAGTCCTTAGCAGGCTCAGAAAGAATTGGGGGTAAGGAATATTTACATTCTCTAATTTTTTGGTATAACTTAGGAATATGTTCTTCATCAAACGGTAAAGTTCCAGTTAGCAAAGCATATAAAATTACTCCACAGCTCCAAATATCTATAGCTGCTCCATTATAGAATCTAAATGTATTTTATAATATTGATATAATTTATTTTTAAAAGATCATTTTAAAAGATTTAAATGATTAAATATCTTTCTTTTTTCAAGAAATGTAATTTTTTACTTCCCATTAATAAGTTCAGGTGCAGCATAATTAGGAGATCCACATGAAGAATATAAAAATATTCCATCACGCATGACATTACTCAATCCAAAATCAGCGATTTTTACATTGTTATCTTCATCTAGTAATATATTTTCTGGTTTCAAGTCTCTATGAGCAACTTGATGAGTGTGAAGATATTCTAAACCAAATATAATTTGCTGGAATATCTTTCTTGCTTCTGATTCACTTAACTAAATTTTTTTTATAATTATAATTTTATAGAAATTCATTACCATTCCTTTACATATTAAATCATATAATTCTCCACCTTGGGCGTATTCCATTATCAAAATTATTTCAGAGTTGGTTTCTATTACTTCATATAATCTTATGATATTCGGATGTCTAAAGTATTTTGAAAAACGAATTTCTCTTTTCACTTTTTCTTCTAAATCTTTAGTTTTTAGATTAGATTTTTGAAGAATCTTCGCGGCTATTTTTTGTTTTATCAATTCATGTTCTCCTACTAAAGAATAAAATTTTTTTTAAACTTTTAATATACACTTAACTTTAGCGAATGAACCTTCTCCCAATGTTCTGTATAATTTATATCTACCTATTTTGTTTGTTCTCATTTTTTCGAAAATTATATTATCAATCCTTAATAAAATAGCTTATTTATGAAAATTTTAACATAAATATAATCTTTATAATATTCAGAAGGATATGTTTTATTCAAAAATAATTGACAGTTTTTTTATATAATTGAGAAACACAAAACTTATCTATTAAAAATAGGATGAACATTATAAATATCATCTAATAATTTAAAAATTATCTTCTATAAGACTATATTTAATATTGATATTTTATAAGAAAGTTATTTTTATAAATTATTTTAAATATAATATCTTGTATATAAAAAAAATTGATTGTGCTTTTTTTATATAATTAATTATTGATGTAAATTATTATTATGCGTTTTAAAGCAATTTTCCTTTATTAAGAAATAAAAAGTGTTGTATTTTTATCAATGTTTATGATATGTAGACCTTAAAAAGATTATAAAAAATAAATAAAAAGTTTATCTTTATTTCAACGAATTTCAATGATTTTTTTTATCTTGAGTAATTAATATCAATTAATTTTAATTAATTAGTCTTTTAAGGAAAAGTTAATTAATTACTATAAAAAAATTGTGTGATAATAATAACAAAAATTTTAATAATGATTATAATTTATAAAATATCGGGAAAAAGTCTTTTTTTATTTAAAATTTTTTATATAAATTATACTAATTTAATACAAAAATTTGTTTCCTCAAAAAACTAATTTATATTAAAATTTATTAATATCAATGATTCCAGAACAAATAAATCAATGACTTTTGAAAAAAATTTTATCTGGAAAGAAAACAACTTTAATCTTCTCCTACATCTTCATATTCATTACAGATTTTAATCACAGATCCAGTTTGAGAATGCTAAAATTTTATTTGTTATTTTAAAATTTACAATATGGCTATAAAGCAAGAGTTTTGCCATTTTCGCTAGATATATTTTTTCCAATTCCTTTAATTCAAGATCAGCGTCATCAATATTTTTTTTCAAATCTCTTATTTTTTTATCTTTATTGTGAAAAGCCACATCATTGAAATTCGCTATTGTGAATTATACAATTTCAATTATCAAAAAAGAATTAATCAAATACTCCTCCATTCAGCATTATTATGATCATATATCATATTAAATTGATTCAACTTTAATTCAACCTTTTGAGTAGACAAATCTCTCAATTTCGCTAGTACATCTGATTTTTGTCCTTGCTTTTTCCCACAAAACATTTATTTTTATTTTATTTTTATATTCTTAATTTTTCAATTAAAAATTTTAATAGAAAAGTATATAAATTTACTAATATCAACCAATAACAAATATTGAATAAATAATTTTGTAAATTATTTTTTTTCGATTTTTAGCTTAGAAATTTTATGCTTTTACAACATCTCCTATCTAGAATGGCTTCATAACTCAATATTCATATATTAGAGTTAAGAGATCTCAAAATTAGTCTATTATTGAAAATTATAATTTATTTTCACATTTTTATTCTTAAATTTACAACTGATTATTGTATTATAAAACTTAATTAATCAGAAAAAATTTTATTATTTTTAAAAATAACTTATCAGATAAAATGAATTTGATTATTACTGTTTAATAATAATATTAAACCAATTTGTTATCTTACTATTATATAATAAATATTATTTTTATTAATTTATTGTCAATCATAAGATCGAAATGTTTAAAATAAATAAATTGAAATTAATTAAAGAAAATAAGGCAATCTATTCACTTGTCTAGAATTGATGAACCATACTTTCCAAATAAATTAAAATCACTTGTTTACTAAAACAAGGATTAAATAAATACACTCAAAATAAAATTGTCAAAATTCATAGAAAGAATTGATAGTAAATTTAGATTCTTCTTCAAAAATTTCATAATTTGAATATGGATATATCAACAAAAATGCATCAAAAAATTTCTAAAAATTTAATATAAGAAAATAAATTTTAATTTTATACCATTGGTAAAGTAATCTTAGGTATTGGATTAGGAGTAGGTAAAATCAAAGGCTTTTTATCTTCTGAATCAAAATTCATTACCGAGCCTTTTTCAAAATGATTAATTAATTCCTTTTTTCCTTGAAACTTTGCATAAGCTAATTCACAAATCTAAAATTTATCAAATTTGAATTTAAATAAAAATATACTTTTTTAAGATTTATATAAATTTAAATAATTTACCTTTTCAGAATTGAATCTTCTCCATCTTTTTCCTCTGAAGTAATCATAAAAGCTTAAAATATGAAAGGCATCAACAAAATTGATAAAGGCAAAGCCAAGGTTACAATTATTATTGAAGTCAAGAGGTAAATAAAATAAATCATATTTATCTTTGAATTCAAGATTTATATCTTCCAATATTGTTTGAAGAGTATATTTGTTTGGTATATGCCTAATCATTAAAGTAGTTCTTTTATCTTTGCCTCTTAGAATCTATTTAAAAAAGTTAGTTCATTTAAAATATAAGTTTCAACATATATATTATCTAAAAAAGGATTAAATTATTTACATTTTCTAAATTAATCCTATTATGAGGCTCATCAAAAGCAATCGACTTTCCATTAGCATTTCTAACAATTGAATTATTCTGCTCTCTTAAAGCATTAATAGGATCATTTTGAAATTTTTGTTTTTTATTTTGGAAATAAGGAATATTTGGATTAACATTAAGGTTATTGAAATAAAGTTGATTTTGATTTAATTGATATTGATAAAATTTTGGAGGATTAGAGGCATAAATTGAAGAGTTTAAAAAGTTTGGATTATTAATAATGTTTTTGTTAGTAATATTAGTAGTATCATAATAATTATTTAGATTCAAAGGATAATTAGTTTTTTGCTCCCCAGTATGTTTATTATTTATAACAGGACTTGAGTTTTTGTTATAATTTACAGAGTTAATTTTTGAAAAATTAAGCCCTTGAGTTGCCATAGGAGGTAAATAGCTATTATTAAAATTTTTATATTCAGGAATTTGATTGTTTAATTCAGTTTCTGACTTTGTGCAAAAAGAATTAATATGACAAATCTTCAATGATTCTTTATTTATCCAGCAAAGAGAATTGAATTGAAAGTTGCTTAAGTTATTATCAAAATAATTTTCGTATAAATTTTTACTGATGTTATTGATATTTGAGAATAAAAAATTTTCTGTATTCCTCTTTGAGAGTTTTTTATTGGTTTCTCCTTCAGGACTAAGGCCTGGCGTTACACATGCCGAATTATTTGCAGTTGAAAGTGAACTGTTACTAGAGCTACTTTTGAATTGTTTGAGATTGCTTTCAAAATTAGAATTCTTATTCAACATTTCATTCGTATTTTCTTCAGAGTTGAGAAAACATGAAGAATTACAATTTTCATTTTGGTAAGAATTGAATTTGGTATCTTGTATGAAATCATTTGTTTTATTATTTTTAGAAAATTCTAATTTATATTTTTTTGGGATAAAAATCTTATGAAAATTTTTTTCTGAATTTTCTTCTTTTTTCCCAAGAGTTTCTCTATTTTCATAGATACTCTCTTTTTGCCATAATGAGTATTCTTTTTTCATATCAATGGTATTTTCATAGTCAGAATCAATTGATTTTTGGTGAGTTAATTTATTCTCACATTTTGAAAGCAAAGCTAAATAAATAAAATTATTAAATTAATAAAAGGATTTTATGGTGATTTAAACTGATGAAGGAAGAGAAGCCAAATAAAATGGAATTCCTTCCACATTTAATTAATTTAGAAGAAAGATAAAATTTATTAATTTTAATAAAAAAGAACTTACATTTAGGTTTTAAAAGGTTTTGGTTACTGTAATTTTGGAATAAATTGGTATCGTCAGCTTGAATAAAAGAATCAATTTCTTTTTTTAAGCAAGAATATTCATCATCGCTGTAGTCATCCGGTATTTTTTTCAAAAGTGTTGAAAAGTCATAGTTTGAAATATTTGAATCTTCCGGATCTTTATTTTCATCTTTATTTTCTGAAGAAAGCTTTTCTTCATCAGAATTGTTTGTTGGATAGAAATTATTTAAGAATTTTGAAAAATCCCATTTAGAACAACCGTTTAATTTTGAAGCAATTTCAGGAGTTTCTTGGGTTTTCAAAATGAAATTAAACTGATCTTTGGTTTGGGTTTCCATCTGTTTTATCTTTAGATTATAAAAAATTTTATAATCCTGATTTAAATCTAAAAGCAAAGTAAAAATGTTGTTACTTATTTTATTTTTTTCTGCTTATTAAATTTGTTATTTAATTTGTTCGATTGTAAAATGTAGATTAAAATTTTTATGTTTGTTAAACCCAAATAAATTATTATTTAATAAATAATTTCATAACTAAATAAAATTTTTTAAATTTTAATAGCTAAGTTAATTATTATTTTTATTAATTTAAAATCATTATTAATTATATAGATAGATTGTAAATTACATCATTGAATCAATAAAATATAATTAATTAAATAATAAAATTAAAATTCATAGCTTGTATTGAAATTTTTAAATTATGAACGAACATTCCAAAATCAAATATAATTTAATAAAATTTATTATAGAAAAATTAAAATTCAATTCATAATAAATTATTTTCTTTAAATATTTTACATGCTTTTGAAATACTCGATTTACTTATGTTGAATAAATTTCTGAAAATTTCAAGTTTTATTTTAATCCCATAAAATTCTAATAAATATCTTAATAAGCTTATGCATATTATGTTTTTATTGAGATTGAGATTTCTTAAAAATAATAATTTCTCATTAATAATTCTCTTTGACTCGATAGATATTTCTTCTAATTTCGCTATATAATCAAATGAAAAATCTGATTTTAAATGATTATTAGAATGAAAATTTAGACCAATAGTTCCTTCTTTATGTCTATTTATTTCAATTTGATTGGTACAAGTAGAACTTTGTTTGAGACAATTTTTAGGCTCGAAAATTTTCGAGTAGATTTTATCAATTTTTTCATCTAAATTTAAAATATTATGAGAAAAATTTTTATTCTTTTTGGAGTTTTCTCCAATATCACTAATAAAATAATTCTTAATTTCTGTAATGTTATTTTTCATAAAATCTCTCAATCTATAAAGGTAATTTTTGAATGTATCGATTAATATGTTTTTTTCTTTGTCAAAATTTTCCTCAATGTATGAATTATCTTTTATTGATTCAAAAATCGAATTTTCAAATAAATTGTTAAATTTAATACTAATATTATTTCTTGGTTTATTTGATGGAAAAGAATCAGAAGGAACTTGCTGCTTTAAGGATTCATGTCCAGATAACTGAATTTTTATATCATTTTCATTTTCGAGACTTTTAAGATACTTTTCTTCACTTTCCATTACAGATTTATTGGGAAAAAAATTTTTCTGAATATCTAAAAAAAAATTCTCCTCTTTCGATTCTCTTTTTACAGGCTCAATTCTATTTTTCTGTGGGGTCGAAATATCAAAAAGCAAAGACTTAGATTCATTATTATCAGATACTTTAAAAAAATTTTATCAAATTTTAAAATATAATTTTGTAAAAATAATTATTAAAAGAAATATAAAATAAATAACAGAGAAAAAAATAGTTAAAAATATATCTATTTCTAATTAATATCATCCTTATTAACTATAAAATTTTTAATTGATTTGTTTATTCTTTTTGTATATCTCAAAAAAATATTTAAAAAAATTACTTTTTAATTTATCATTGATTTTATTTTCATCTTTATCTTTATGATTTTCATTTGAAAAAAATTCATTTTCTTTATTTTCCTTTTTATCATCAACAATATTGACTTTTTGACTTTCGCTGCTTTTTATTATTTCTTCTCGTTTTTTCTTTTTATTAAAAACTTGTATTTGATTTATGTCTGCTTTATTATCCTTTAAATATTTTGCGTATTTGATGTACCAAGATTTTTTTAATTTTAAAATTTTAAATAATTCATTAGAAGATATATTAAGCCCACTATCTTTAATAACTATATAAGAAGCTATTGGAATTAATTTATTTTCACTTATTTTAAACTTGAATTTTTTTGTTAATAAGAAAATTTCTTCAATAATATTTGAGCTTAGGTTTAATGGAATTAAAAAATTTGTAATTTTGTCTTTTAACTTATAGTTAATATAAACATCTGATTTTAATTTCTCATAATCCAATGAGGTTTTATATTTTTTGTTTAGATAAAAATCATCTTTTTTATCTTTCATAATAACTATTTCATTTACATATTCATCATGATCCATTAAAAATTATTTAGAATATTTAAGTTTTTTGTTTTTTATCTGTAAATACTATAATTTTTACTTGAATATTTCAAAGATGTTTTAAGAATTTGAATCTAGTTTATTTTCTATATATTTAAAATATATGGGGATTG
>Ga0194116_10006623_pt1 | contig 12277 bp, 7 predicted proteins | sample TA2MahsurfametaG_4_FD_148617 | JGI IMG/M metagenome (GOLD analysis project Ga0194116, IMG submission 148617) | Freshwater microbial communities from Lake Tanganyika, Tanzania - TA2015008 Mahale S9 surface | ecosystem: Environmental > Aquatic > Freshwater > Lake | place: Tanzania: Lake Tanganyika... | reverse complement strand
AATCCCCAATCACCAATCACCAAAAAAAGAATATATTTATGTGTTGCAATAAATTTTAATATTATCTATTTTAAATACTTTTATTTAAAAGAAAACAAATTCTATTTCATTTATTTTTGTTTTTCTTATTTAAATTAAATCATCAAAAATTAATTTAATTTAAATTAATTATTTTTTAATTTAATTTAATTTAAAATTTTAAAAATAATAAACAAGCTCTGACGTAATTAAAATTATTTAAGAAAAAAACAATTAAACTGTAAATTAAAATATGGATTCTAATTTGAATTCTGGAATAAAAAGACTTAGATTATTAAGAAACCAATTAGCCTCTTCTGCTCAAAAGGATATAAGTAGTTATCATTCTGCAAAAAATCCTTTGAATAAATGGAGAAAAAAATCGAAAATAGATAAAAATATAATAGAAGATTTATATTATCCTTACCACAAAGATTTAAGAGATAATGTTTACAAAATTATACAAACCAATCCAGTTTTCAAGTAAAAGCTATTAAAAAATAATTCAAATAATTCAAAAAATTCTCTTCTTTCAATTATTATATTTAATAATCATTAAAATTTACTTTAATTTTTCTTTCCTTTAAAAAAAACTAACGTTTGAAATATAAATTAAGAACTCATAAAGTTAATTTATATTAAAGGAGTATATTTCAAAAATATGAAAAAGTAGATAATCCGATTATGGATTTTGTTTAAATTTTGCTTAATTTAAATTTTATTCATTTTTATCAATTTTTATTCATTTTTTTATAATTAATTCTAAAAATTAAAAAATTTGAATATAATGGAAGAAAATAATTTTAATCTCAATTTTATCTATATTTAGACATCCTTACCAAACAGAGATGAATATGGATGAATATAGACTAATTTGTGTTAAACAAATGAAAGCAATTTTAGAGGGTTTAAATAAATTCTCTTCCTTTAAAGAAATAAGAACAGAACCAAAAAAATTTTATACTTTCCTAGAATGTATTAATTCTTATGACATGGGTATGGCGGTAAAATTTGGAGTACACTCTGTTCTTTACTATAATTGTCTTAAAAATCTTTCTACCACTCAACACCAAATATATTTAGAAAGAGCTTTAACTTTCGAAGATATTGGTTGCTTTGCATTAACAGAGTTTGGACATGGATCGAATGTAAGGGATATCAAGCTAACTGCTACTTTTGATGAAAAAAACAAAGAATTCATTTTACATTCACCTAATTTTGAAGCTTATAAATGGTGGATAGGAGGTGCAGCTAAAACTGCTAATATGTCTTGTGTTTTCGCGCAATTATATGTAAAAGGAACTTCTCAAGGTGTTCATTGCTTCTTAGTTAACATTAGAGACAAAGCAACACATTTACCATATCCTGGAGTTATAATTGGAGACTGTGGTCCTAAAGTAGGAAATGAAGTTATTGACAACGGCTTTATTGGTTTCAATAATTACAGGATTCCTAGAGAAGCATTATTAGATAGATACTCATTTGTAAGCGAAGAAGGAATATTTTCTTCGCCAATAACAAATCCTGATACTCGATTTGCAACTGTATTAGGGGCGTTAGAGGAAGGTAGAATTACTATAGCAAATGGATCTCAAGTAAATATTAAACAAAATTTAAAAAATTAAATTTTTAGCACAAAATTTTTTTTAATAAAATAAAAATTTTTTTTATTTAACAATTTATTCAAAATTTTAAATATAAAGTTTTATTGATTTATCAAATTAATTAAAATTTTATCTACAGTCCGTTTTGAGAAATTGTCTAACTGTCGCAGCAAGATATGCTGCATTGAGAAAACAGTTTGGAAAAGAAGATAATGAAGAAATTGCAATTTTGAATTATCCTACCACTCAGATGCGAATAATACCTGCTCTAGCTGAACATTTTGCTTACAGATTAGGTGGTATTGATTTGACACATAGATGGCTAGATGCACAAGTAGATTAATTTGATAATTTTTTTCAATATAATTAAATAAGTTTTATATCATTTAAATATTAAATTTTAGCCTTTTCTTTCAGATCCTAAAAACGAACAAATTGTAGAACTCCATGCTATTCTTTCAGTTATGAAACCTGTTAGCACAAATCAATCCCAATTTAGAATTCAACAAACTAGAGAGATTCTTGGAGGACATGGTTACTCTCGATTTAATATGATTGGAGGCTGGAGAAATAATAATGATATAAATGTTACATGGGAAGGAGATAATACTGTCTTAATTCAACAAGCAGCTAGATTTATTGCAAAGTCCCTTCAAAAGAAGATGAAAGGAAAAGAAGTTAAATACAAGTCTGTTTCTTTCCTGGATAAGTTTGGAGAGATCTCAAATATGAAACTTAATTTAAACTCTCAATCAGATTTGCAGAATTTGGAAAATTTAGTTAATATGTTGGAATATAGAGTTAATCTCTTATTGGAAAAAAGTGTAGGAAGACTAGCTAAAAAAATTGAAAATAAAAAATCACCATTTGAAGCATGGAATGATTCGCAAGTTTTCAATTTGCAAAGCATGGCTAGAGCATGGGCTGAACTTTATGCTTTTAATTGCTTCCGAAATAAAATCAATACAATTACTGATTCTCTTACTAAAAATGTTCTTACAAAGCTTCTTTGTTTATTTGGATTAGTTTCACTTGAAAATGATATGGTTTACCTCAGAGAAAATGACTTCATTAGTTCTGAAGCCTGTGACCTTATGAGAGATGAAATTTTGGATTTAAATGATTATTTAAAGGATCATGTTTTAAATATCATTGATGCTATTTCACCTCCTGATGAAATAATTGGAGCACCCCTTGGTCATAGCGATGGAAAAGTATATTTAATAAAAGATTTAAGAAAGTTATATTATTTTTTTAGATTTGTATACTCTAGAAACTTGATTTCCAAATAAAGGCTTTATTGATTTTTATTTATTCTTTAAATTTTTAGATATTTGATCGCTACTTGAATATGGTCTTTATGCATCCTAAAGCATTTGAAAGAGCTGAATGGTGGGAAATTTTACATCATAAAAAAAATTGAGATTCAAAAGTTTTGTATTTATTAGGATTAGGCTGTTTTTATAAATATAAATTATAAAAATATTAAAACTTTAGCGCAATAAATAATATACTATATTTAATTTTATTTTATTTATAATAATTTAGAAATAAATAGAATTAAGTTAATAATTCTTTAATAAATTAAAATATAAAAACCCATTTAAAAATGATTTTACCACTTTTTTTGAAACATCCATTATTATTTAATCGAGTATTAACTAGCTCAAGCCAATAAAAAAATCACATTTAAAATTAATTATATAAAAGGAAAATGTCTTTAAATATATTAAATTTAAGGAGTCAAATCATGAAAGCTATTTTTAAACTAAAAAATATTCACAATAATAATTTCAAAAATTCAAATATTTGTCATCATAATCCGCAAATTTCATTTTTTAAATACTCAATCAATAATGAAAACTTATCTTTAGATAAAAATAAGTTAATAAAACCTTTAATTAAACAAAATACTCATGATAAAAAATTCAGACAAAATCCAAAAATATTTTACTTTTCAAAGTCTTCATTTCATACAACAAATTCTTCTAATCAATACTCTGATCAAAGCTCAACATTAGTCAAAGATTCATATTTACAAAACAAAAACAAGTTTGATGATTTTAATAAAAGTTCATTCAGTCAAAATAAATATGGGAAAAATGGAATAGAAAAATTCGATAATAATGATATTGATGCAATTTTATCTGAAGTTGATAACTTCTTTAATTCAAATAGTAGCACTGCTTCTAATAAAAAAACCCACACTTTAGGTGATGAAAACTTTATGTTGGAAAATTTTAATAAATCAAATACACAAGAATTCAAAAATCATAATTCTAATAACATTGCAGGAGAAAATGTTGAAAATTTTTTTGGTGATCAAATTTTGAAAAGCAATAATAATGAGACAGCAACCAACTCATTTATAAGTAAACAACTTGATCTTAATTACGAAAATACAAATTTGAGCACTTTATCTAATTTTTATTTAAATGACTCTGAAATACCTTTTGAGGAAGATTTTAAAATAAATAATTATGAAGATTATATTTTCGGATATAAATCAGATAATTTAAGCATGCCCTTGGAAAAAATTAAAGCATTTCCGTTTATAAAAAAATTATTATTCATTTACAAGTATGTATTTTATGCATACATCCAAAAACAAGAATTCAGATATTTATGCCAGAATATTTTTGATTCAGAAGAGTTCAATTTAGAGAATATGAACGAATTTCAAAATACTCAACCTTTAGAAATCAAAATCGCTTACTATATTGCTTTTAAGTCTCTTCGATCCTCTCAACCAATATTTTTAAACAAAAATTTGAAACAAGAAATTTTTGATAAAATAGATTCCCGAAATTTCTCATTAAGGGATATATTAGTATATTCAAAGTTAAATATTATCATGCAAGATATAAATTTAATGTATAAGATCTGTGACTTTCTTACGCCGATTTTCTCGAAGTCTATTACGGACAAAAGATATGGAGAACTGGTTGAAAATCATCCAGAAAACATAAATTTTTTCATTAATTTATTTATTATCCTATTACCTTGTCAGAAATTTTTAAATTTAATTCTCAACAAATACGAAGCAATGTACATGAATATATTTACATCAATGTATAATCTTCGAAAGTATACCTATTTTAAAAGAGACATTAATCCATTAAAAGGCTTGCTTTATATTCTAATTAAAAGCAGTTCGAATAAAAAAATTAAACAAAGCGATATATATAAAAAATTCAGAATTCTTGTCGATGACTTGCTGATAGAATACACAGATAACTATTGCTCAAAGATTTTAGAATCTAGCCAATTCTCAAATTTGGTCAACTATTTTACCAAGTATTATTCAACTATTGATAAATTAGATGACTTGATAATCAAAAAGATTTTAGACATAAATTTTTTAAACATTAATATCATGGAAAAGTATTCTGAAAGTTTAATGATACTTCTTTTCAAATCTATTGATAATTTCGTTTTATTTTTCGAAAATGTCATAGATAAACTAGAAGATAAAGATGAGCTCAAAAACATTTTGGAAAATATTATTTTTTCTTTTTTTACCATATATAAACCTAATATAGCAGTTTCTGATTCAACTAATCTAGATTTCTCAAGTATAAAAAATATGGATATTATATATCTGATAAAACTTAAATACATGTTTACAACCTATTTTCCTAGAACGCATCCGGAAGCTTCTTCTTATATTATAGCAATTTTAAATTTGATTGATAACAGTCTCAACACTATATCGAATTATGGAATTATATATACTATTATGGGAAAGTGTAGCAAATATGGTAGTATTCACGATCGCAAAAGAATTTTTGAATTCTACTGCAAAAATATAAAAATTTACCTAAATGATACGAATTTTTTTCAATTCGTTCAAAACTTCGATATTCTGGAAAAATATGGCGATATTATTAAAGAAATAGATGATTATCGTGCTTTTATAATTCGTCAGTTGATAAAAATGTTTTATTTCGATCAAATTTATTACATATTTGCTAAACCAGATAAATTGTTTTTTACAATAATCTCGTTTTCCAATCAAACTTTTATGATTGAATTTGATCATACAGAAAGTAAAAATCTTAAAAGATCAAAAAGCGAAAGCGACGCAACAAAAGCTGGAAAAGCTAAGAAATTAAGCGAAAAATCATATAGTAAATTTGAACAAAGTTATTACCCAACTTTTCCAAAAGAATTGTATAGATTTTTGAATATCATTTTCCATAAACTAAAGACAGATGCTGCAATATTTAATATTTATGCAAACAGAATTCAAGCGATTCTTTATTTGGTAAAATTGACTTATGTGTTTGAGCCTCACCTTCTAAAAGAAAATTATTTTTCAGTAATATACCCAGCACTTAATTTCTATGGTATGAATTTCTTACAAGAAATAAGTTTAGTAAATGACATTAATTTTATAAATATCATAACATACTATATAAGTCTTCTCGATGATAATGAAAAAATGATGTTATATCAGATGAAATTATTGGCTAAGTACATCGTAATTTACTATAAAATTTCAGACTCGCCTCTTAAATTGTTTTCAGTTTTGAAGAAAATTGAAGAATATTATTTACTCAACCAGCAGCCTTATGATTTGATTGAGAAAAATGCAAAGAATCCAAAATTCATGAAGCTAATATTGAGGATAAAATCCAAATGTTATATGAGGCTTAAAGATTTAGAAATGAAAAAATAGGATAAACTAAAAATTAATTTTTTACCACAAGATACAATTATTTAATAATATGTTTATGAGATTATAAAATTTATCTAAAAAAATTTGTGAAACATAAAATTTTTAAATACTAAAATTCTATTTTTCATATAATATTTTAAATCTATTTAATTTAACTATGCTAAATATCCTCAAGATATCTCAAAAAATAAAATAAAAAGTTTTTTTAGTATATTATAAAAATGTCGAATTAATACTTGACTTGTTAACTCATTCTTCTCTATATAGACTGTATTTAGCATTTATAATCCCTTTAAAAAATTCAAGAAATTTGATAGATATGAAAGAGTTAATAGATTAATAAGATAATTTAAAATTAATTTATTTGAAACAATTATTTTATAATAAAAAATTGATAAATTACAAAATGATTTTCTTTTATTTATTTGTATTTAAAAATATTTTTATTTAGTAAACTTATTGAGCTATAAATTTTTAATTTCTTCTAAAACCCATTTAGATTCGAGTAAATCAAAGATATACTTATTATTATTTTGCACAAGTTTTGGAGACTCTTTCTGTTTTGCTGGTTGAATACCTTAATTAAATATAAAAAATTTAATTTATGAATTTTTAATTTAAGATTAAAATAAATACTTTCGCCTATTTTTATTCCTCCTACAAAATTTTCTATTCTAAATCCACCAAAATTTTCAATTAAAAATTTTTGATTTTCAATATTGATTCTTATTTCATGACTAAAAGTAACTCCAGGAAACATTTGACAAACATCTTTATCGGGTAAAACTCTGAAAATATCGAAATTTAATGCATTTACAATAAAAACAGGAGTAAAATAAAAATTTGAAATTAGTTCCTGCTGTGACATTCCACCAGTAATGAAAATTAACTCATCTGATAATTTGTTATTCAATTTATTTTTGATAATATCAATATCTTTTAAATTAGAGATACTATTGAATTCTTTTATTTTTTTTAATAAAAATAAATTAATCTTCGGAAAGTCTTTGCATTTTGATTCTATATCACTTAGAAAATTAAGCTTATCTTTTTTATTCTCCCCATCTTTTAAAAGATTAAACAAATCTAATTTTTCAGCTGCGAAGTTAAACATTGGCAAAAAGTAGTTTTCATTGAATGTGAAAATTCTCAAACTCGAATAATCTGCAGAAATTTCAATAATTGTATTTAGGATAATTTGAAACGATTTGCCATATATTGTTAGATTGAATTTACCTCCTATAGAAATTTTCCTCCCATCTTTTAAAAACAAAATTTTATTTCCTTCCAATTTAGAAAAAATATCTGATAAAGTAATTAAATCATAAGGTTTTAGATGAATGATATTTTCAAGTTTTTCCAATTCTGAAAGGTTTTGTTCGGAGGCTTTATTTAGTAAAGGTTTTTCGGTTATAATTTTATATAAATTTTCTGATTTAATCTTTCTTATTAAAATATTTTCAAAATTTTCTTTAAGTTGAAAAATAATCTTTGCATCTTTAATGAAGTTTTGATCAATTTCCAGTTGTTTAATTGATTTATTACTTTGATTGTGTAAATTACTGTTTTCTTGAGGCTTTATAATTTTTTCTTTATTTTTCTTCAAAATTTCCAAATTTATTTGTAAATACTTTAAATCATTAGCAAATAAAGCAAATAATTTTGGATTATCCGATGAATCTGTTTTTTCATTTTTTATTTTGCTGCTTTCGATAAAAGAAAAAAAAATTTTTTGAAAATTTTTTCTTTTTTCATTATCAGTGTTTATTATTAAATTTGCTTGCTTGATTTTATTAAATAAACTTAAAAATTCTTTTGATAGCGTAGTTTTATTAAATTTGAATAAAGCTTGATTATCAGATAAAGTAGAATTATTCTTATTTATTATTTCGACAATTTTTATCTCCAAAAAATTAGGAATGAAATTGAGTAAAAAGAAATAAGCCAGATTGTTTGCAGCAATATTGTTGCCATCACTAATGACTTTAGTGCTTGGATTGGTATTGATGAATTCTAAAGAAATTCTTTGAATAAATAAAAAAGATTTTTTGTTATTTAAACATTTATTGACTTTTTCTTCAAGTTTATTAACTAAATTTGAAAACAGATTTTCTTCGCTATCATTACTATTTATTCGATCTTCTTGAATTTGAAGTAATTTATCAAAATTAAAATAAAATGAAAGATTTATTTTCTTTATTTTTGGATATTTTAAAAATTCGAAGATTGCCATTTTTTCATTTTTCGAGTATGAGATCGATTTTTGATTATTAATTTTAATATTTGCAGGAAAAAAATCAGCAGAATTAATTAAATTTAGAATTATTTCTTCAAAGAAAGCTAAAAGATCTTCTTCTTCTTGGATATAAAAATTCATTTTTAATTCATTAAAAAAAGAATTTGCCTTTATATTCATTATTTCAAACGTATCACTATGTGGTCTGAAATTTTCTTGATTGGAAGAATTTATTTGCTCAAAGAGAGAACGTAAATATTTCTTTTCATTTTCAGAATCGATATTAAAAAATAAATTATCTAAAAACAAATTTTTATTAGTGAACTTGTAGTTTATCATCTCAAAGCATAAATTTTTCAAAGTATACATTGTATTCGTAATAAAATTAATAGAATCGGAATATAAATAAATACTTTGAATTGGATTGAATAGACTAACAAGTTCTTCGATTAGATTTCCGCAAAATTCTTGTTTTTGAACTTTCTTTGTTGCTTTCATTAGAAATGTTGTTATGTATTCAAGTTTTATAAGCAATTTATTGATAAAAATTTCACATATTATTTTATCTGTATTTACTTTTTTGTATGTTAAGATTTTTATATAGTATGCTATTTCCTTTGATGAATTCTCTTCCTTATTATCATTTTTCGATTTTTGGAAAAATGTTTCTTTAATTAATTTGATTTTCTTTGATAATTCCATAAAATTAAGACATTCGATATTCACTTCTCTTTCAATTCTTTCGTTTGGGAAAATTTTTGCTTTATATTTTGAAATAGTGTCTGTCATTTGATTTGGAATATTTTGTTTATCTTTAATTGATTCAGATGGATAATTCATACTATCATGATTTTTCAAATCATTTTTGATTAATAATTTTGTTAAGTATTCCATTTCAAATAAATAATAAGAATAATCAAAAAATATATAAAATAATCCTAATTTGACCTTTGATTATATATAGATTTTTTTTAGAGAAAATAAACATTTAAAATTGAATGATTTTAATAAAGAAAGTGATTTTAATTTATTTTATTTAATTTTATTACAAATAGAACATTATTATTTTAGCAGAAAATGTTATAAAATTATGATTTTTAGTTTCTTTTTTCTTTTTTCAATGAATAAACTAAATAGCATTTTTTTTATTGTAGTTATTCGATCAATTTTCTTTTATTAATTTATCAACTTTTAGAAATTTTTTTAATAATCTGTGGAATGTTCCAAGCTCCCACCATATTAAACTTGAATCTGATGATATTGGAATATTTAGATTTTCTATGAGTTTGTTGTCAAAATATATTTTCGCATTTGCTTCTGATAGAGACATGAGTCCTTTTTTGGAATAATTATGAACCATGAATCTAATGATTTCATCTTTATTATTCCTATGAACACTGATCGTCTTTGGTCCCATTCCTTCCCTTTTATCTATATCTAATTTTATAGTTCCGTCATGAGATGATTTATTATTATAATAAATATTTTCATTATTGTTGGTCATCGCCCACAAATCAAGATCGCTCAATGCATTATTCCAACTTAGAATTACTCTAATTTCACCTATTGAGGATGGAGATAATAAAAAGTTTTTTTCTTGATCTTTTTCGTTTTTAATTATAACATCATCTTTGAATTCTGAAAAATTTTTTGTGTTTATTGTGACAGAATAAATTCCTTTTTTAAGGTTTACAATATATTTAGAGCCTTCAATAGTTGATGGAATTTTATTTCCCTCTTTACTTTTAAATTCAAGAGTAGAACCTTCAAGTCTAGAAGTTGGAATTGGTAAATCATTTGTTCCATTTCTTAACTCTCCTTTAAGAGTAATAATAGAATTCTCGTCACATTTTGAAGGTAAATTATTTTTGATTGGTCTTTTAGGAGTTAAATCCTTGCCTAAATCTTGAACTCGAACAAGTTGCCAGTGCTGATATTTATTAGTAGGATCGCATACTTGCCCAGACAAGATATAGAATGAACTTTCTTCTTTCTTTACAGATAAACATGTGAAATCAGATTCGCTATTATTAGTCAATTGAAAAGCATCTGGATAAACTTCGGAGAATATATATCTTAAATAGAAATCAGAGGTCACACCTCCTCTTATTATTTTACCAGAATAAGGGCTTATAGATATAGAAGAAGGATTTGATTTTTTCGGATTATAAATTAATATATTTTTATAGCCTAACTCTTTATTGACTTCAATAGCATCTTGAATATTACTACTTAAAATAGCAAATTTCTGTTCATGAATGTCTTTGCATTCAACATTTTTAATAACATTTTTATCACTTACATCAACACAAAGCCCAGTTCCTTTATTTATGAAATATCTTGTTTCAAGGTTATTATAGGGCATAATATTGTTATAAAATATAGGATTTTCATTAAAAATTTCAAATTTAAATTGTTGCATTTTATTAAACGGATCACATTTTTCTAAATATAAATAGTCATCATTCCAATTATTTAAATTAAAGGAAACACATTTTTTATTATTAAAATTAACAGTTAACATTAAATATCCTGGATAATTGTATGAAAGAAACGGTAACCATTTTTGGTTTCTATTAAATTCGTTGTAAGTTGATGTAACCAAACGGTTATCCTTAACATCTAAAGATAGGTTGTTTTCTTTATTTCTTAATACAGTCATTTGATTAATTCTGTCAACAAACCATAATTGTTTATCGATTCCTAAACATCTTCGAATAAAAACTTCTCCTTTTTTATTGATTGTTAAACATTCGTTTGTTTGTAAATTTCTTAAAATTTGAGGTTTTTGTTCTTTATTGTTTTTTGCATCTGGTGAAAAATTGAATTTTCTGATAGCCCAGAGATTGAGGTTTTTATTACGGAGATCAACATCATTATGAATTCCAACAATATTATTTGGATCTGAGGGGTTGATTGATACAGTTCCAAGACATTCTTTAGGTTTGAATATAAAACTTTCAGCGAATCCTTTAAAGCTAAATTTCTGATTTACCTTTCCTGAAACAGGAGCTGTTATAATAGGTAATCCATTAAGGAATAAATTTTTGTATTTTTCTTCATCACAAATGTATTCATATGAAAGTCTTGGAAATTTTTTTTTTGTAATTGGCAAGTTGTCAGGGATATAAAATTCGAGGGCCCATCCTGTTAAAGAGTGAAAAATGGACAAATCTGAAGTTTGATCATCATATTTTACGTTCCATTGCTGATTTTGGCTACCATTACAAGAAGCAAGATAAGCTTGTGAATTATTATTAACAGTAAGGCAGGTTTTCAAAACTTTATTTATAATATAAATATTATTATATTCTCCATTTTCTTTACATGAAAAAGATCTTGAGACTATTTGTTTGTTTTTATTTAATAATTTGTCGTTTAATGAAAATTGGAAGAAACTAAAAATAAAAATCACAAAAATGATAGCAACATTGTTTCTAAAACTTTTATAATTAAGCGTCATTTTTTAATAATTATTTAATTCTTATTCATTCTTTAAAAATTACACTCCTGGATTTTCTTGAATTTTCATAATTTAATAAAAATAAAATGAAATATTTATGAATAAATTAAAAAATGATCATAATCAGTAAATTTAAACACTCAAAAATCCCATAAAATTAACTTATTTATTATTTTCCAAAGTTTTAAAAATTAATGTTAATTAATAAAAATTTATAATAGTAATAATGTCAAAAAAAATTTATTATAAATTAATATATTCATAGCAGAAAAATG